>Ga0209542_10015978_pt1 | contig 12514 bp, 11 predicted proteins | sample RifCSPhighO2_01_FD_184028 | JGI IMG/M metagenome (GOLD analysis project Ga0209542, IMG submission 184028) | Soil microbial communities from Rifle, Colorado - Rifle CSP2_plank highO2_0.1 (SPAdes) (version 2) | ecosystem: Environmental > Terrestrial > Deep subsurface > Rock core/Sediment ...
GAAAAAAGGCGCGCAAGTGTCGGAAATGCCGCAACAGAATAACTTACGCCGATAACCGCAAGCGGTACGTTTCCAAGATTGTACGCAAGATTAAACACAGTTACAGACCCTTCAGAAAGCCCTGATGCAATTGCAGTAAAAATAATAATGACGATATTCGTAATACTTAAAGAAAGCGTTCTTGGAAGCGAGAGAAGGGCCACGCTTTTTATATCGCGAAAACGTATGCGGAGCGTAGGAAAAGGAAGAAGTCCTTCATACCAGACAAAAGGAACTTGTATAAAGAAATGCAGAAAGGCCCCTAATATAACGCCATAGGCAAGTCCTTCCATCCCGAAAGATGGATACAAAAAAAGAATCCCCATAATAATACCCGCGTTGTACACAATCGGTGTCAGAGCGTAGAGAAAAAATCTGCGAGATGATTGCGTAATGCTCCCGATAAGGTTTGAGAGTCCTAAAAACAAAGGCGACAAGAGAAGTATTCTTGATAGGGCGATAAAGCTGTCCCGCATCTCTACGCTAAATCCGGGGACAAGTTTTGACGCACAGAGCGGAATCAGAACGTATGCACAAAGCGAAACAAAAAATAGGAGAAGCATAAACACCGAAAGGATTGAGTTTAGAAACTCGCGCGTCTCACGCGCACTTCCGTGCGTTCTTTTTTCAATAATAAGCGGAATAAGAATACCGGTAGCAACAAGAGAAGCGATAAAAACATAGATAAGATCCGGTATCCGGAACGATGCGTAATATACGTCAAGAACTTCCCCCGCCCCAAAAAGGCTTGCAAGCATTCTGTCACGAATAAAAGCAAGAATTTGAGAGAGTATTGCCGACACCCCAAGGACAAAAGCGGCCTCATGGAGGCCGTTTGAATCTCTACCGAGAAATTTCATTAAAGCGTTAACCACTGTAGCGCGCGCTAGACAACGATGTGTATTATATGATAGAGAATACTATATGGCAACGAATAAGAGGGAGAGAAAGAAAGGGGTAACGATACAAATTGCCGCAGTCGTTACGGGTGTCTCGGTTAATACACTCCGCAATTGGGATAAAAAGGGAATTTTGAAGCCACGTCGCGAAAAAAATGGCTATCGCTATTACGATATTAAAGAACTGCAGAAGTTTAAAGACGAAAGAAGGAGAGCTAAAGATTTATAACCACCAATAATGGAGAAAACCCCGCACTAAGCGGGGTTTTCTCATACTATTGACTCTGTACCTATAAGCCGAATTCTGTCCTCTTGCTTACGCAAGATGTGCAGTTATTTATCTGTCTCGTCGGTTACCCGACGGATCAAGCGGCACTCCGAGCACCTTTAAAGTAATATTGAAATATGTAACAAATTTGAATTCATTCACGGAAATTTCTTGTCACACAATAATACAACCTTAAAGGTGCTCGGCACGGCCTTGCACAGAAGTAAGGATTTGGCCGTTTCACTAAAGCGTTTGCTCTCGCAAGCGCTTGTGCTGTTCCCGCAAAGCGGGACTTAGCACCCACGTTACCGTGGTATTCGCCCCATGAGATGTCGCGTAAGCGCTATCTCATGGGGCGCCTCATCCTTTTCAGGATTCGGCGTCACTGTTCGCACCTCTCGCCTCGCGGCGGACGGGCGTTACCCCCTAAACCCGCTAAAGCGGGTCGGGCCGATCATCCCGCTTGAGGCGGAATGATTTAGGCGCTACCCTGCTCCGAGCACATAATTTTCGTTATGTGCTTGGCTGTGTTCGGACTTTCCTCCACCAATTTTGCCCGCTGCAGGTGGTGCAAAATTGAGTGCCCGTGCAATTTTTTTCATACAAGAAAAATTGCCTAGGGCCATCCTAAACGGCCGTCGCCGTCGGATACTCAGTTTTGTTCCCGAAAACATTCCGTGTCACGGAATGTTCTGGCGTCCAGCCCTCATAAGGATGACTGGATTAGCCCGCTTGCGGCGGACAAAAATGGCAGCAACTGCCCAGTACAGAATCTGAAATAACTATACCAAAAAATTATGATTTCGCAATGCGCGTACCTTCAGTATGCATAACATCTATATCGCACGTTCCCGAAACACATGCCGCTTCTTTTGCGCCAATTGTTTCATCTTCATACTCATACTGCACAAGTTTTGAAAAATCGATTGCGGGGAATTCTCTTACGCGCTTCAAATATTCTTCTTCGGTAATTACTTCATAGGGGGCAAGACGATACACATGGTCAGCGCGAGGCAGAAACGAGAGTCCTCCGACAACATCCCAATTTTTGTATACCCATTGTCCTACCTCAAGCCACTCGTCTTCACCAACGGAAATTGTCGTGGATGGATTATGTTCTGTGTATACATCTTTCACCATCTTCCAATATTCAAGCATTTCAAATGCCGATACGTCTTCCTTAAAGCGCGATGACGAACGGGGCGCCTGTATTGGAAATTCAACAACAAATGTCGTTGCGGTATCTTTATTGTATCCAACCTCCGGATGATATGGCACGCCAATATCGCGAAGCATTGAAAAAATCGGATTGTGCGCTTCAATCCGTACGCGACGAATATAATATTTCGCATGGCGCGGATGCATGCCGCTTGCCGAATCAAAAAGTTGAGAGCCGTTTCCTGACGGTTTCACGCATGTGATTGCCGTTGACGGATTAATGCCGAAACGTTCCGCGTATTTTCTGTTTGTTTCAATTGCAACTTCTTTCATCTTTCTAAATGTATTCGGATTCCGAAGAGCCGGGCAATCCCACTGCCCTGTGATTGAAACACCGAGAAGGCGTTCCGCCTCGCAGTTGTCGCGCCATTCGCGTGAGATATACGGAAAATTTGTCAGAGATGATTGATAGGTACCCAAAATCGTCGCGATACGCGCCTTCTCAAGCAAATCTTCTTCGGTGTCCTCTGCACGAGCGACGATTTCCGAAAGGTTGCAGAACTGTTTTGACCGAAGCACTATCTCGCCGCATGGATTAAGGCCTGAGCGGCTTGCGTACTGTTCAAATACCTTCCACCTTCGAACCGGAAGCTGTTTTTTAAGAGATCCACGATTAAATATACCGCGCTCACCGGAGCCAGATTTAACAAGATTCTGCCATTCATCAAGAAATTCTTTAACAGTCGGCTTTTGATTATACACCGCAGAATTATTCGCCATTGAGCGTTGTGAATTTGCAATCCAAAACTGCCCGTTCTTTGCTCCGCGCATCTCGACATCATCTAAATCTGAAATTGAGATAAGTGCGCTTCGCCTTACGCCGCCCGCAACAACAATCTCTCCGATTTTGCAGATAATGTCGTGCACATCAACTGTTGAGAGTCTTCTATTTTGTCGCGCAAGCATTTTTTCGCGCGTAAATTGCAGTAAATCGCGCAACGGCCCCGGCCCGCTTGCCCGTCCTCCCATGGTGGCAAGACGCGCTCCCATTGGCCGAACATTAGAAAAATCAAAATCAATATCTTTCCCCTCTTCCCACGCAGTCATACCCGCAACAAGGGCTTCGCACCAACCCTCTTTGCTATCCATAACAACAAACGGCAAAAGCTTCTCACCTCCCTGTTTTTGAATGATAGGGAATCGCTCAACATTTTGATGTTCAACCGAGTATCCGACACCCGCTCCCGACATCGATAAAAACATGATCTCGGACAAATCACGCCATGAGGTTGGCGCGGTGAAAGCGCAGTTGTATGCAACAACATTATTTTTTCGCGCCGCTTTTCCCGCACCCCATAAAAGACGCATTGAGCCAAGCGTCTTCATGGAGAGCATGTATTCGCGCACTTCTCTGTATTCTTCTTCATGTAATTTATCTCCAAGATTCTCGCGCATAAATGACATATAGCGATCAATCGTTTCTATCCATGACTCTCGTCTATTTTCTTCCGGAATCCAGCGCGAGTATGATGTGTAGAAAACAAATTCAGAAAGCGCGTTTCTAAAATATTTTTTACTCTCCGTTACGAGCGCGCGCACTGTGTCGGGAATAGGTCGGTGTGATTTGCGCATCTCCGCGCGCCTGTCACGATACAGAATATATGCTTTTGCGGCGCCAGCGTAACGATGGAGTATTAATTGTCGCTCAACAAGATCCTGAACTTCTTCAACGGTTGGTGTGTAGTGTTTATTTGTTCGGAGAGCAAGCGATACATCTTTCAATACCGCTTTTGTGACCAATTCTGGGGCTTTTTCGGCATTTGGTTCTTTTGACGATTTAATTGCCTTGCCAACAGCAATGGTGATTCGTTCGGAATTAAAAGGAACAAGTGATCCGTCTCGTTTACGGATTTGTTTCGGTGCAGAAATTTTTTCTTCTACCGTCTTCTGTACCGCGCGCGTTCCTTTTTTTGCTTGCATACTGGGCTCTCTTTAATTAGTGTTTTTAGTGGTAGGTATATTTTACACACACGAGTCCCATAACTCCTATGTGGATAAGCATCATAAACTTATACAGAAAACAAAAAAAGAACTTTGTAAATCCCGCCACTTTTTTACTCCCCGAGCAGTGAGGTTTATAGTCGTCTGCGGGGAACTACAAATGTCCCATTTCAAAATTCTTAAAAATTTTAAAACAAAAAAACATCGGCGCACGAGCAGAGCTCCCCGAAAAGACTCTTCGGACCCACATTTGAAAAAGAGGGGTGAAAATCTATAAATTTTCTTTAATTTTTCCTAAAATCTTCATTATGACTTCGTCCGGAACCGTAAAATGTATGTCGGTTGAATAATTTTTTCCATACAACTCGTCCTTGAAGATAATCTTTTCAAAAGTTCTTTCTTTTTCATAGCGCGGAATGATGTGGGCATGCAAATGGCGGTCAATATTCCCTAAAAACGAATAGTTGAACCAATCAGGACTAAAAGATTTCACTAACGCGCTTCGCAGATTTTTTAAAATAATGAATAGTTCTTCTTGCTCTTCTTGCGTGGCGTCCGTAATCTCAAATGCATCATCCCTCGTACACCACAGAACGCATCTTCCCAAATAACCTTGGTTCGGATGTAAAAATATTTTCCAGTATGCGTATTCCTTAATTAAATATCTTGAGAAATCGTCCGACATGTTTACAAAACAATTAAATTATTCGTATCCTTTTGCTTGCAGTGTAAAAAGTTTTGCGTAGATTCCGCTCTGCGCGAGTAAATTCTCGTGGCTTCCAAGCTCTTTCAACTCTCCATCTTTTACAACACCTATTTTATCCGCTTTTCGAACAGTTGAGAAGCGATGTGAAATTAAAATCACGGTTCTGTCTTTCGGAAGCGATTCAAGTTTCTCAAAAATTTTCATTTCAGCTTCTGCATCAATTGACGACGTTGGCTCATCTAAAATTAAAACTTTTGGATCGCGATAAAATGTTCGAGCAAGCGCAAGTTTTTGCCACTGTCCGATAGACGGTTCAACACCTTCGGTAAATTGTTTTCCGAGCATCTGCTCGTATTTGTTTTCCCACTCTAAAATAAAATCTTCCGACTCGCTTGCGCGGGCAGCATCTTTTACCCTTTCGTCTGAAAGTTCGTCTCCTGTTCTACCAACACTAATTGCTTCTTTTACTAAAAAGCGATACCGTCCGTAATCTTGAAAAATTGCTCCTATCTTTTGATACCAGCTTTCCAAATCAATATCTTTTAAATCATGCCCACCGATAGTTATCCGCCCTTCTATCGGATCGTAAAAACGGCAGAGTAATTTTACAAATGTTGTTTTTCCTGCGCCGTTTATACCAACCAGAGCAAACTTTTCTCCCGGTGAAATAGTGAGTGAAAAATTTTTCAATACCGACTTCCGCGCGCCTGGATACTTGAACGTAACGTTTTCAAAAACAATTTCTGGGGTCAATTCATTTGGAAGAATGATACCCTGCCTCGGCCGCGAAACAACCGGTTTTGTATCAAGAATTTTGAATATATCGGTCACAAAAAGGCTGTCCTGATATTGCCAGCCAAGGTTCCTAAATAAACCCGACAACGACTGCCGCAAATCGCCAATTGAGGCTAAAATAAAGGTTAAAGTACCGATAAGAAGGCTTCCCTCAATAACCTTGAGCGTGAAGAATGCTATGGCAAAAGCTGTTGTTAGTTGTGAAAATAAAAGGGCAATAGATTGATGCGCGAGTTTTTTCCTTTCGCTCTTCATCTCCTCCGTGTGGAAACTTCTGAGCAACTCCCTGATTATTGATATAAAATATTTTGTATTTTGAAATAATTTAAGCTCAACAAGAGACGAGAGCTGAAAGAAATGACTACTAAATTCTCGATACTTTCGACGCACCTCTGCTTTTGCGCCATGAATTCCCCACACGTCTTTTCCATAGCGCACCTCTATAATAAGTTCCGGAATTGTTCCTATAAAAATAACCAGAAAGACCCACCATTCTGAGAAAATAAGAATCATGGAGGCGATGACCACCTCAACAATATTCTGAAAAATAAAAAATTGGCGCTCTATAAAATTTTGGACTCGGTGAATGCCTTGTTCGCGAACCTTGTTGAACAAATTTTGATATTGAGGATCTTCGTGTATCGCAACATCAATGTCTGCCTGTTTCTCTAAAACAAGAACATCAAATTTCTCTCCAAGAAAAAACCAAAAGAGTTTTTGAATATAGTTTTGAACCGCGTAAAGCATTGAGGGTATAAGCGTGGCCAAAATCAAAACACCGATTAAAAGAAGAATGTACGGAGACGGCGTACCCTCTCCGGCAATATTTACAAGCTCATTAATAAGAAGCGCGCGCGAACCCGATTGTAAAAATGGAGCCGCCGAGACAATGAGAAAAACAAGCGACATCAAAATAACGACGCCCTTTTTCTCGCGCCACACCATCGCGCTCAGTCGTTTCGTATTCACGAACATGTCACGAAATACGAAAAACGAAAGTTTCTCTTTTTCTGCTTCCTTGTTTACTGACATAAGGCGACTATACTAGCACAAAACTAATAAATACGAAAAATGGAAAAATCGTTAAATATTTATACGCCACAAACAATATAAAAATTGAGAGTGCGGTGTTTTTTGGACGAAGTTCGAACATTCTTTGAGCAAAAAGCCCAATTATTGAGTTTGTATATTCATATCAAAATAAATCTTGAGTAAGGTCGGTGTGTTTTGCAATGCGGGCAAACATTCGGGTACCGATTTCTTCCCGATCATGAAATGCAAAGGTAAAATCCGGGTAGCCTTCCTTTCCAAGAATTCTATGCGAACCTCTTTGCCTTTTGATCCGCCACCCGAGCTTAAGCAACGCCTTGAGAACTTGCGATGCTTTAACGGTGCGCCATTTCATGTCCAAATAAATGAGAAATGGCACGAGGCATATTTCCTCGCTCTATGTTATCCGCAATCGTTCGCAAGGCAATGGCAGACACGCGCCGTGTTGCTTCTTTTTTGGTATCACCATAAGCCATAACCCCGGAAAGTTTTGGGATTTCAGCAATCCACCGCCCATCTTCCTCACGATCAAACTCAACACGAAACGAAGGCAGTACTTTATTTTTTGGTTTCTTCATCATGTTTGGAATTATAGCATAATTTCTGAACAAACAAAATTCGCTCGCCTTACCTGCCCGACCGAAACTCTTGAGTGAGGGCGGCCTGCATGTCCTGTCTATACGGCAGACAGATTTGACGGCAAATCCCTCTATCTAAAAATTTCCTTAAATACAACTTCTAATTCTTTATCAATATCTTCCGGTAGTTTTCCGTGAGGAATTTTTAGATGATCTAAAACTACTTCGAACCGCTTAAATCCGCCGTCACTTCTTAATTCAACCCATTCGACTCTTCTGCTGTTTAATTGATTTTTATTTGTATCTGAAAGTTTATCTGCCACAAAAACTCTGCTATCTCTTGCTATAACAGCATCGGCACTTTCAGGGTTCCCCCTTCCCATTAGTTTAACTTCGCACTTGTGTTGATTTTTACCCTCAACTAAATAAAAATCAATCTCCCTTTCAAAATCATCCTCTGCGATTGCTTCACCTTTTATCTTTAGGGAGTAATTACTATCAGATACACCATATAATTTACAGAGCACCTGCATTAATGGTTTTTCAACTCTCTTACCAGCTGTGCTCCATAATCCACCCCTTAATGCAGCCCTTTTTACTGCTAATGTATTAATCACGATTAAGCTTTCGCTAACATTTAAATCAGCACTTACTTTCTTAAATTTAATAGTTAATGTTAGATCGAGGTCGTGTTCTGTATCTACTAGATTTTTAATCGCTTCATAGAGAGCATCGTAATGTTCATTTGAAGCATCAATCACAATTTCCTTTGTTGAGGAATTAAACATATTGTGGATAGTCTTTTGATTTAACCCCGAATTAATCGCAATATCTCTAGCTGGTAAATCTGGATTAAGAAATTCTTTTTTATACCAATCCACTGTTATATCTTTGCTTTTGAGCTTTGAATCAATAACTTTTTTAAAAAAATTAAGGGCAAATTGTAAAAATTCCGCGTTTATTAGCGTTACGACTTCGATTCTATAATCCTCGCCTTTCAGCAACTTTCTTATTATATTTTTTGCAACCTTGTCTGTGATTGTCATATTTTTTCTTTGATTAAATTGATGAAGGATTTTATATCTACAAATCTCGGCTCAGAGTTTTTTAAGCTAAATAAATTGGCATTTTTCATTAAATCTTCTTTCATGCGATTTACATATTTTGCCTCTTTCTCGGTCAAAAAGAAATATCGTTTTAGATTAGCTGCGGCCCTTCCCAGAGTCCCGCTTCCGGCAAATGGATCAAATATTAAATCGCCAGCAAATGAATAATATTGAACAACTCTATTGCATAACTCTATAGGAAAAACCGCACTATGTATTCTGTCAAAAGTTGGGTCAATATGCCAAACATTAGTTGTTTCGTAATTATCTAAAACCTTACTTTTTTTCACTTTTTCCCAACTATATTGATGGATATTCCAATCAATTAATTTATCTGTTTTTTTTCTATAAACCATTAACATCTCGGAAATTGCATTTGGTTTGTATCCCAGCGGTTTTCTGTGTTGTAAAAACCCAGCATTTCTATTTTTAACGCTTGCCTCAGGCTTTACCCACACAATATCGTCAATAAATTCCCAGCCCATTTGTACCAACAATGGGTGAATATCGTAGGGTATTGGATACCTTTTGCTGGCGTGAGCCCGGCTTATTCTCGGAATAATAATTGGCGAGGTGTTAAGCACAAAAAATCTGCCCTCTTTGGTAACGCGATGAACTTCTCTAAATACGCTTTCCAAAAAATTTAGATATTCAGCATAACTTTGGTAAATGGAATAGTCTCTTGCGTTGTAATATGGCGGTGAAGTAAAGGTTAGATGTATTGACTCGTCGGGAACATATTTTAAGGCTTCTTGTATATCGCCTTGCACTACTGTATTTCGTAAAAAAGAAGAAAACTCATCATGTTTCTGTAAACTATTTGATTTATAGCTGAAACCATTCACTTCTTTATTTATCACTTCTTTTATCAATTCGTTTGGGTGATTAAGCAATTTTTTTAATTCTTGTTTTATATCTGGCCTATTGGCGAAAACAAGCAATCCTCTTATGGCTTGCATTACCACTTTGGGATCACTATCTGTCAAAAAATTTATTAAAGTCGGAATTGCCTTTTCATTTCTTAAACGACCTACTGCTGATACGGCCTCTCGTCTAACCTCTGTGCTTTCGTCTTTGCTGGCATATTTTACAAAAACAGGAAGTAAAGAAATATCAGACATTTTTGCTAAATTTTTTACCGATAATGCTCTAATATTTTCGTTTTGATTGTTTAATAAATTTAACAACGGCTCTCTGCTATAACCATTTTCTAAACGACCTAGCTTTTCTAAAACATAAACTATTGTCCCGTCATTTTGATTTTGTAAGAAAGACAAAAGGGATTGAGTGTCGTTCTTTAACTCATCAATCATCTCTTTATTAACTTTCTTGCTTAATAGCGATCTATTCATAATTCTATTTTACCAAATCTTCCATTGGAACACCTAACACTTTGGCGATTTTCGCCAGAGTTTGGACATTTGGCTTATTAGCCACACCGCTTTCGACCTTCATAAGCGTTGTGTATCTTATATCCGCTTTCTTGACTAAATTGTCTTGCGTCAAACCTGCCTCTATGCGAGCGGAACGGGGTTTCGCGGTAAGTTTTTGATTGGCGGATGGTATGACATGCCGGCACCTGTCTGCCGACAGGCAGAGGCAGGGATTCGAAAAAAAAGAATTGCTTTCTCCCGTACATGGCGGAGAGAGAGGGATTCGAACCCTCGGTGCCTTGCGACACACAGACTTTCCAGGTCTGCCGATTAAACCACTCTCGCATCTCTCCATTTGCGGTACACGGAACTTATACGTTCATTAGATGTGCCAAATACTTTCAGATATTTAGCGACTGATTCTGCTCGATACAAGTAAACATTACTGCCCCTTTTACTGATATGGGCGGAGATCCCACATTCCTCAAATACAGCAGCGACTTGAAATATTAATTCTACAGAATAACTTGTAAAACACAATCCAATATTTTTATAGACTCTCCCAGAGACAGTGTGTTTGTGTATAAAAAGACATCCGTCTGTATCTATCAGGCCACGTACACAAGCAATTCGATATGATTTTTTTGCTAAAATCCATGAAGGAATTTTTAGACCACCTTTAAGTTTGTTCCCCCGGGGTATCCCGTTAACTACAAGGAAGTCAACAACCGTGGTACTGGCAAGGGAGACTATTAATGCTTGCTTTCCTTTGCGTTTATAAATAGCTGGTGAAATACCAAACAGACCTTCACAAAGCTTTGAAATAAAAGTAGCGTATTCTTTGTCTTTTACTGCATTTATAGTGATGTTTGCTTGCCAGGAATTATTAATTCCACCGTCTCCCAACATCAATCCAAAAAATTCTGCGAGTCGAACAGAATATTTTGGCAACAAAACAAGCTTTCGATGACTCTTCTTGGGGTACTTCAACAGAGAGGCTACGACCATACCCTGATTATACCATAATGATCTAGTTTAAAGATCAATTATAAAACTAGACCACCCAGCCCCTAAATTACCTCTTCCGCAAGGTGGCTACTCGGCCTTCAATCGGCGGATGCGTCACCCCAAGTGAGACAGCTTCGCGTCTCACGGGGCAAGTAAACAAGTGTTTCATTTTGTAAGTAATACTTTTATCCTGTCTTCCATGGGTGGGTGCGTCATGAACATTCGTGTAAGAAATTTTTTTGTGCCGGTAGCGCCGAACGGATTTGATATAAAGAGATGCGCCGTCGCGTCGCTTGCTCGCTTCATAGGCATGCTGTACCCTCCTATCTTTTTAAGCGCAGAGGCAAGCCCTTCAGGGTAGCGCGTTAAAAGCGCACCAGAGGTGTCGGCTAAATATTCACGCCTGCGCGATATGGCAAGTCGTATGAGCGTTGCCGCGATTGGTGCAAGAATGACGGCAACAACTCCTAAAATCATAAAAGCGACTCCCGCTTTCGAATCTCTATCTCTTCCGCCCCACATCATACTGCGCATAAAAAAATCTGAGAGAATTGCAATGAAGCCCGCAAGGACAACTGCTACCGTTCCAATGAGCATGTCGCGATTGCCTATATGAGACAGTTCATGTGCAATCACCCCCTCAAGTTCTGCTTTTTCAAGCATGGTCAAAAGTCCTGTCGTTACGGCAATAACTGCGTGTTCGGGATTCCTCCCTGTTGCAAAAGCATTCGGTGCAATGTCGTTCATAACATACACTTTTGGCATAGGGAGTCCTGCTGTAATAGAAAGATTTTCAACAATTGTATATAAATTAAAGTATTCTTCACGGCGTGCCGGAATCGCCCCTGCCATACGAAGCGCAATCTTATCGGAGAACCAATAGCCTGTAATGTTCATAAAAATGCTAAAGAAAACAGCTGCGTAGAGAATAAATGGGTTGCCATACGCTTGGGCGAATATCCACCCGATTAAAATGACAAAGACCAAAAATCCTGCCATGAGAAACCATGTCTTTACAATATTTTGACTTTTATGCGTGTAGAGCGTTGCCATACTAATTTTCTTATTACATTAGACTTTTACCCCTTCTAACACGTGGGTAATATTCTCTACGAGGTGTTTAGAAAGAGAATGAAGTCCTTCAAGCTCTTTTTTTGTCTTTATCTTTCCTGTGTGATAAATATATAGCTGATTCGCAATAATTTCAACATCGTCGGGCTTCGTCAGATTGAGAAAATCATGCATTACATCAGGGGTAAAAATCTGAAGTGCTGTTATTTGTGTTCCTGGTGTTATATATAGAGAAAACTTTCTATTCCATTCGTTTGACTCAAGAGAAAGAGGTGCAAGTCCTCGTCTTTTCCACGACGCCGCCATATCAAACCCCTTACGGGCATCTACATACATCCGCGGAAATTTATTCTGAAACTCAAAATCAAAAACAGTGAAATAATATTTATGTTGTGACCTCCCTGCCCCCGCCGTGTATGAATAGTAGAAAAAATGAAATGGACGCCCCAAGAATTCCCCCTT
>Ga0209542_10015982_pt1 | contig 12510 bp, 13 predicted proteins | sample RifCSPhighO2_01_FD_184028 | JGI IMG/M metagenome (GOLD analysis project Ga0209542, IMG submission 184028) | Soil microbial communities from Rifle, Colorado - Rifle CSP2_plank highO2_0.1 (SPAdes) (version 2) | ecosystem: Environmental > Terrestrial > Deep subsurface > Rock core/Sediment ...
AAGGCTGCTGCCCTCATCTTCGGCAGTGGAAAGATTGTTTGCACAGGAGCCCGCAACATCGAGGATGTCAACACTGTGTTCAAGAAGGTAATTTCGATCGTCAAGTCAACAGGCACGAAAGTGCCGCGTGGATTCACGATGCAAGTGGAAAACATCGTCGCGTCGGCAAAGCTTGATTCGAATCTGAATCTTGACACGATTGCATTCAATCTCGAGAACAGCGAGTACGAACCAGAGCAGTTTCCTGGTCTTGTCTACCGCATGACAGAACCGAAGGTCGCGTTCCTGCTTTTCGGCAGCGGAAAAATCGTTTGCACGGGCGCGAGAAGCGTCACTGACGTCGAGATAGCTGTGAAGAAGGTTTCGAAAAAGTTAAAAGAGATTGGCGCTTTAGTCAAACCTAAGTAAACTTTTCACTTTTTTTCTAACTTCAACTATTTTTGGAAAGTTTGCAACAATTGGAAAAATATAAAACTTCTGACTGTCATTAATTTAATACACCTAATACCCTGACGAAGATTTTTTCTGCTCGGCGCGGAGAGTGGTTTCTATGGAAAGGGAAGAAATAATTACGAGAGTCGCGGAATTTTTGCGCGAGTATTATTACAATGATTTGGTCGGCGCAGCCAGCGAAGGAAAGAAGTCGATTGTCATTGATTTCTCACTACTTGACCGTTTTGACACAGACCTTGCTGATTATTTGCTTGAGTTTCCTGAAGAGACTCTACCTGCTGCAGAGGAAGCGACTAGACAAATAGATTTGCCAGCAGAAGCAAAACTCAAGTTGCGTCTTATCAATTTGCCAGAGAGCAAGGACATTAGAATAAGAAACATTCGTTCTGAGCATGTCGGCAAGCTGATAGCAGTCGATGGTATAGTCAAGCGCGCAAGCGAAGTTAGGCCAGAAGTCAGCGAGGCGATTTTTCAATGCCCTGAATGCGGGACGAAACATACTGTTATCCAGACAGAAGTTTTCCTCCGATCGCCAATCGAATGTGATTGCGGAAATAGAAAAAATTTCAAGCTGATTGAGCAGAAGCTTTACGATGCGAGATGGGTCGTTATCGAAGAGCCGTTCGAAATAACGAGCGGTGAGCGACCTAGCGACATTAGAATTTTCCTGAAAGAAGATCTAACAACCCCGAAGATGCAAAACAAAACAGAACCGGGAAACAGAATAAAAATTGCTGGCGTGCTGAAACAATTGCCTAGGAGAATAAAGGGAACCGTGTCGAGACAAATGGAAATCTACATTGACGCCAACTCAATAGAGTCGGTAGAGGTTGAATGGGAAGAACTTGACATAACGCCTGAAGATGAGAAGAAAATTATCGAGCTTGCAAACGATGCTGAAATTTATAATAAACTCGTCGCGTCCATTGCACCTGCGCTTTACGGACTCGACGCAATAAAGGAAGCGATCGCGCTCCAGCTTTTCGGCGGTGAAGTACACGTTCAGCTCGACAAATCAAGAGTCCGCGGGGTTATTCACATTCTGCTTGTCGGTGACCCAAGCACGGCAAAAAGTGTGCTGATGAAAGTCGTCTCAATGCTAATTCCTCGTGGTCGCTATGTTTCAGGGAAAGGAGTGACTGCTGCTGGACTGACAGCGACTGTTGTCAAGGATGAGGAATTTCTCGGAGGATGGGTGCTTGAAGCCGGGGCGTTGGTGATGTGCAACCGAAGTTTGTGTGCTATTGATGAGTTTGAAAAGGTCGAGAAGACCGATCAGGTCGCGCTGCATGAAGCCATGGAGCAAAACACAATTTCGATTGCCAAGGCAACAATAGTCGCGACACTTCCCGCGCAGACATCAATCCTCGCAGGAGGAAATCCAAAGCTCGGCCGCTTCGATCCATATATGCCGATTAAAGAGCAGATAAACGTTCCAGAAACTCTTCTCAGCAGGTTCGATCTCAAATTCGCACTCCGCGACGTGCCGAATCCAGAACTCGATGCAAAAGTTGCTGACCACATTTTGAAGAGTCGACATTATGGCGAGGAAGACGTTGCTCCTGTGATTTCTGCCGACTTGCTGAAAAAATATGTAGCTTATGCGAGAAAGAACTGCCACCCGAAACTTCTTAAAGAAGCTGGGAGCTTGATAAAAGATTTTTTCGTCGATTTGCGTTCGAAAGTCATGGGCGAAGAAGCTCCTATTCCTATAACGTTGCGACAATACGAGGCGCTGATACGACTGGCAGAAGCTGCCGCAAAAATCCGGCTGCGCGACACGGTTACGAAAGAAGATGCTGTGCGCGCGATAAATCTCATGAAAGCATCGCTGCGCGAGTTCGGATTCGAGCCTGAGACTGGAAAGATTGACATAGACAGGCTGGAAGGAAGGGTGACTGCGACTGAGCGAGGGAAAATCCGTGTCATGCTTGACGTGATCGAGGAGCTGACGAAGACATTGGGAAAGAAGATGCCGAAGATGGAGATAATCAAGCTGGCAAAGATGAGGGGACTGAAGGATTTCGACATAGAGAAGATGCTGAACGAGCTGAAGAACACAGGAGACATGTTCGAGTCGTCGCCTGGAATTCTGGAAAAAATTTAGTGATGGGCAAAGGTGAGGTGATTTTTTGGAGAAAAATATTGTTGCTGAAGCAGAAATTAGTAGACTGCCTGCGCTAAAAGTGCGGATTGGAGATGTTGCGAACGGGAAATATTTTTTCGCGAACGCCGAGCAGAAAAAAGCAGGATATGTCATAACCCCTTTCGGCCAGCGCGTCTCTCGGATCAACGTCGTGGCGACTGTCATCGACAAATTTTTGAACGAAGACGGGACGTACTGCTCACTGACCCTTGACGACGGTACTGGGATAATAAAGATGAAAGCTTTCAAGGAAGAGGCGAGAGGCCTGGAAAAGTTTGAGCTTGGCGACTTGATTCTTTCAATCGGAAGGTTGCGCGAGTACACTGGGGAGGTTTATGTTGCTGCAGAGGCTGTCCGCAAGCTGGCTGACGTAAATTTCGAGCAGATGAGGAAATTGGAAGTACTTAACGAGCTGTTGCGCGCGAAAAGAATGGTTGACGAGCTAAGGCGGCTGCATGACACGGCGACATTGGAAGAGCTGAAGGGATTTGCCGCGAAAAATTACGGACTTGATGAAGAGCAGCTGAACGTCGTGCTGGAAAGTTTAAATATAAAAAGGGAAGTTGATTATAAGCCGGCAGTGCTTGAAGTAATAAGCAAGCTTGACAGCGGAAACGGAGTTGAAGTGAAAAAACTTTTTGAGCAGAGCGATTTGAGCAGCTTGCCTGAAAACGTCGTTGAGTCGGCAATTAACGAACTGCTTGCAGATGCTGTTTTATTCGAGCCGCTGCCTGGCATATTAAAAAAAGTGTAAAAAAGTTTAATGACGAGTGGTGAAAATGGAAAAGCTGCAGATGAACTACGAAGAGATGTTGACCAAGGCAATAGAAAAGCTGCCGAAGAAGCAGGAAGCTAAAGACCGTTTCGTCGTGCCTGACGCGATGGTCGAAATAAGCGGGAGCAGAAGCATTTTCAAAAACTTCGGAGAGGTTGCTGACAAATTGAGAAGGGAGCATGCGCATCTTGCGAAATACCTGTCGAAGGAAATTGCTACCGCAGGAAGCGTACAGGGCGTAACGCTGGTTTTTCAGGGCAACATTAGGCGCGACATCTTGCAGAAGAAGATTGTTGATTACGTCAAGGAATTCGTCTATTGCAAGGAATGCGGAGAGCCAGACACGAAACTTGTGAAGAGGGACCGCGTCACTCTGATGGTCTGCGAGGCATGTGGTGCCAAGCATCCAGTGAGAAACATTTGAGGGCGAAATAAAATTAAAGAATATAAAGGTCTTTCTTAATCTAATTCTATTATCAAACTGGTGATTGAAACGGTAAGAAGAAAAACTGTAGGAAAGAAGAACGCAGGCAAGAAAACCGCTGAGGAAAACATCGAGAAAAAGTTTTGGGCCAGAGTTTTTGCCACACAACACAACCTCGTTTTGGCAGTTTGCGATGAGGAATTGATCGAGAAGGAGCTGAAGATGAGACAGGAGGGAAAGAAGGAGGTGCTGAAGATTAAGGTGAGCAAGAACTTCTACGGCGGGATGCTTGTGAACGAAATTGTTGTTGTGAGGCTGATGAGGAAGGCGACGATCGGAAATTTCATGGGCATGAGGGCTGTTGATATCGCAGAAAAAAACGGTTTTATAGTGAAGGAAAATATTATTCTTATTGATGAAGTCCCGCACGCGCAATTCGTCAAGCTTTCTGAAGTTCGCTAAGCGACACAAGGGTCAGTTCTTTGTGCTCTCCGCGTTTGCAATCGTCGCTATGTTCTTTCTGATAAGCAGGTGGATTGAGCCGTTTACAATCGTTGACACTAGCCAGGTCGCGCTGATGGACGAATTTTTCATTTTCAACAACATAAAGGAAAAGGCAATTTATGCGGTCAATGGGAGCAAGAGTTGCGAGGACTTGCGCTATAATCTGGACGAGTACAGGAATTTCGTTCAGCAGTATGCGCTTGAAAAGAATTTCAAAATCGATTTCAACTACACGATTTCACCATGCTACAACGAGCCTCCTTTCTTCCCTGTGGTCATCGAGGCAAATCTCCGCCTTAAGTCACCTTCTGCAGATTTGTCGAGCACCTTCGGCATGACATATGTCCCAAGCTAGCGAATGCCTTAAGCCAGCTGGCAGTCCGACGTGACGTAGATCCAATACCCTGACTTCTGTGTGATTGTGGTTGTTGTCACCCAGCTCTGGCTTTGAGAATTCCAATACAGAGGGCCGACTCCTATTTTGCCCGCGCACGTTCCTATGATTGAGTTTATGTCGTAAGAAGATCCTGACGTCGTTCCGATCAAGTTCCATCCTTTTTTCAGCGGAGGAATCTCTGGTATCCCGACAGTCCCGCTGCCAGTGTAATCAAAAGTGCAAGGACCCGGTCCTGAAGGCTCTGCGATGACCCAGTATCCTTTGCCTCCCCGCAGCTGGCTTGCAGTGTAATATTCCCAAATCTTTGTCTGCGAGTTCAAGTAATAGAATTGCCTTCCTTGGACGCGACAGTTGTCGTTAGTGATCGAATTCACTTGCAGTACGTCGAACGAGAGGAGATTCCATCCCCGATTCAGAGTGTGCTGCGAAGATGGGCCTGGCCCGCCTGGAGCCTGTGCTAGAACATAAACCACTGTCTGGGTCTTGTTCCATTTGTTTATGCTGTCGTTCGAGTACCATGTCAGATTATAACTGCCGGCTCCCCCGAATCCGATTCCGGTGAAATTGATTCTGAAAACTCCGACGCTGTTGTTCCAAGTGCAACCTGCCTGCCCGCCGTTCTGGCAGCGGGTGTAGTTGAAGTAGCTTCCAGTGCTGTTTCTTCCCAACTGAAAAATCACCCCGTTCCTATCCACAGGGGCGCTTGTCGGCGTTATCCTTATCGAGAAGGACTTGTTCTGATTCGGATTTTCTTGCGATTGCGAAGCCGGAGTGGATTGGTTTTGGGAGAAAACTATAGGGGTAGCGGCGAACGTTATCTGTGCATATTGAAGAAAGTAGACCTGATAAATCGCGTAAAACCCCAGAATCAAAAGGTAAATCGTCAGTTTTGAGAGTGCTTTCCTGTTTAGCAAAAAATTCTCTGGCATTTTATCCTATTAAAGATATTCGGATTTTGAGAAAATAAAAGTCTCGTATATGGAAAATAATTATTTGAAAAGTATTTTCACTTGGTCTGAATCGAGTTGGAAGCTTTCGGAAAAAATCCGTTTGTTCTTTCGGTTTTTTATTATGAGCTTCAAATACGGCAAATAGTCCTGCCGGATTTTTTTCGTTGAGCAGTGGAGGCCTTCGCCCAATTTCGCGTAAATCCCTTTTTTTTCTACCCTTGCTTCCTTTGTCCTGCCGAGTATTGCTATGTTCTTCGGGTATTCGTATCTCGTGAATTTTCTGTATGTCCCGTGTTTCTTTGCGACCGAAACGCCTGCCGTCATCATGTCGATCATGTAGCTCTTCATCGTCCAGTTCTGGCGGGAGCGCACTTGCTGTTTGAAGATGTCAGCCTTGCTCAGCGCCTCGAATGCCGCGGCTATTTCCTCCGGATCTTCATACTCGTTTGTTATGTTATTTTCGATCCACCAGAAGATTTCGTCAGGATCCTTGTCGGCCTGATTTATAGCCAGCTTGGCGGCAAGCGCTGTTTGCGTCTTGAAAATCATCTTGAGAACTTCGAAAATGCTTTCCTCGCGTTCGCGGAAGCCGAGCGCCTCGAAGTCGGAAACGACAATCCGCCTCTTTCCGCTCGCAAGAATTTCAAAATCGTTTATCGCCGCACGCATGTCCCCCTCCGCCCGGCTTGCCAGCATGCGCAGCGTGTCCTTGTCGATTTCTATCTTCTCTTTTTCTGCAATCATCGCCAGCTTCTTCTCGATGTCCCACACAGGAAGTTTCCTGAATTCTATCATCGAGCAATAGTTTCTCAGCGTCCGCAGCTTCGGATTCCAAGGATCGTTCGCCGTAAGGACAATCGGATGCGCGGACGTCTTTATCATTTCAATGATTTCCCCGACTCCTCCTCTGTCTTCCTGTCCTGCCAGGCCGTCAATCTCGTCAACAAGAAAAATCTTCCCTCGTTTGAACAGGCTCTGTTGCTGCGAGGACTTGCCTAGAGAATCCTTTATCTCCGACGCGCTCCTGTAGTCGCTCGCGTTGAGCTGTATCAGGTCAACCATTTTCTCCGACGCGTACGCCTCGACGAGGGCTGTCTTCCCGACCCCAGGCGGCCCGTGAAAAAGGGCAGGTTTGCTTCCGCGCTTCCAGCTTTTCATCCATCCTTCGAACTGCGCAACCGCATCTTTTTGTCCTACGAATTCTTTCATCGAGCGAGGCGAATATTTTGCCGAAAAAGTCATGCTAATTTGTTGAGTTGCAAAGTAGAAATAGTTTTAATAATTGTTCGCTCGGTTTTTGTAGTAAAGCAAAATCATGACAAATATCATTGCTACTACTGCCACAATTGCTATGATGAGAAGGTTGTTGACGGAGAAAAGTGAGGAGGTTGCATTTGTGCCACTTCTCCTAGTCGTAGTGGCCGTCGATGTTCTAATTTGCGTTTGTGTGGGATTTGGATTCGTTGAGGTGGTCGATGATGTTGCAGACATGGTTGTCGTGGCAGTTGGCGTGGAAGTGCCAGCTGAAGTTGAAGTAGAAGTAGGAGTCGAAACGTCGTCCGGATATGAACCGACGTAAAAGGACAGGCAAGAGGAAATTTGCCCGTCGTCATCGCAGCTCACGCGCGCGTAAAAACTGTCGGGCTGGATGCTGAAAAATTCCACATGCCTGTTTGTTATCGTCAGCGTGTAGCTTGCTGTCGTCTGGCAACTTCCCTTATACACGTACAGCTTTCCGTTATTGCAGTTGTTCACAATGCACTGGCAGTTGTTGACGTAACACGGGTCGCAATTGATAGTTATTTCTTGGGCAAGAGAAATTGACGGGACTGCCAGAGCAAAAAGCACGGACGCGAAAAATAATTTCGATGCAAATTTCATAATAATATTTTCAATCTGGCTGCCTTAACTCTTTTGTTGCTTTCACTTTTCTATTTTTCGCTTTCATTTTTTGTTAACGATCATGAACTGGGCGAGCAATGCTTCGAGTTGAATCAAGTCGCTCCCGCCTTCGCTGATTCTAAACTCATACTCCCCACACTTCTCGACAAGCCGGACTTTTGTCTCTTCGCTCAACCCGTCAATCGAGTAAATCTGCCTGTGGATTTCACGAATGATGTCGCTTCCTGCAAGTCCTTGCTTTAGCAGCATGTCGTGCAACATGTTGCGCGCGTCGGCGAAATGACCTTTCAGAACAACTTCCAGCATCTTTCTCACGTCGTCCGGTCTGGCGCGCGAGGCGACGTCGTAAACGACATCTGCGGTAATTTTTTCCCCAAGAGCGGCAGAAGCTTGCAGCAAATTGGAAACTTTTCTTAAGTCACCCTCGCTAAGCGTTATGATTGTATCGTATGCGTCGCTAGAAATTTTCAACTTTTCTCCCTCAGCAATTCGCTCGATATACGACTTAATGTCCGCGTCGGTCAGGGATTTGAAACGAAAAACAGCCGTGCGGCTCTGGATTGGCTCAATAATTTTGCTGCTATAATTTGCAATTAAAATAAAACGTGATACAGAAGTGTAGGTTTCCATCGTGCGTCGCAATGCTTGCTGGGCTTCCTGCGTCAGAGCATCCGCCTCGTCGAGAAGGATAATTTTGTATGGAACTGCACCCATTGATTTCGTTCGTGCAAAATCCTTCACCGCGCCGCGTATGACGTCGATGCCTCGCTCGTCGCTTGCATTCTTTTCCAGGACGTTCGCGCGCCACTCCTTGCCGTAAACCTCTCTTGCTATCGCCAGCGCGACTGTCGTCTTGCCGCTGCCCGGAGGTCCTGCGAAAAGCATGTTCGGCACGTTTCGATCCTTGACAAAAGCCTTCACACGCTCGACGATATGCTTTTGGTTTATTACATCAGCTAACTTCGCGGGTCTGTATTTTTCAGCCCAGACGAATGCCCCGTTTGTTATCTCTGCCATAATTTTCATGCTCGCAATACAGAAAACTTCTGCTAAATAAACTTATATTCAAAGATTTAATGCTTTTCTAGAGGGTCGTTGTGATAGTTACAATAAGCGGAGTCGGAGGTGTCGGCAAAACCACTGTGACGAAACTGCTTGTAAAAAAATTGAAGTGGCGATTGGTCAGGCCTGACGACATTGCTAAAAAGAAAAAGCTGTATGCCGGGTTCGACAAGGAAAGGAAAAGTTGGATTGTCAATCTGGAAAAGCTGGGTAAAGAGCTGAGGAAAATTGAGAAGAAAGAGAAAAATGTGCTGGTCGAAAGTTTGTATGCTCATTTTTTCGAAGCTGATATCGTGATTGTGCTGAGATGCAGACCGGAAGTTTTGGAGAAGAGGTTGAAGAAGAAATATGACTGGCCTACGAAGATTGTCGAGAACAAGGAGGCGGAGATGATAGGAGTAATAACGCAAGAGGCAGTCGAGCGTCATGGCAGAAGCAAAGTTTACGAGCTTGACACTACGAGAGCAACACCAATGCAAACAGTTGGACAGATGATGGAAATTATTAAAGGAGGAGGAAAGAAGTATAAAGCGGGGCGGATTGATTGGCTAAAGTGAGAGGAAGAGGAACGAGAACTGCAGTAAAGGGAAAAAAGGAAAGAGGAATCGCAGATCATTTCGAGACTTTCCAGATTGCGCTGGTCGTGATTTTCATGCTGCTTATAGTTTTGGCTGTCTATTTCTTACTTACTGGAAATATTCCAGGACTGACTTAAATTTTCATATCGGTGAGCAAAAAAATGTCAGCGAGTCTTGTAATGACAATGGGCATAACTCTCTTTCTTTTATTCGGTTTTCTCTTCGCAATTCTCGCCGTTGTCGGCTACTATGTCGGCCTTTCTGGTTATCTCATCGTGACTATTGCAATCGCACTTGTGGTTCTGCAGTGGTTCATCGGGCCGAACATCATTTGGTGGACGACAAACATGCGCCAAGTTCAGAGAAAGGAATATCCTTGGTTGTTTGATATTATTGCAAAAATTTGCAAGAAGACAAAGACGCCGTTGCCAGAGAGAGTTGCAATTGTAAATGACGGCTCACCGAACGCTTTCGTGTTCGGACGCACGCCGTCAAGCGCGACGTTTGCTGTCACGCGCGGCCTGCTGAACGGCTTGACTAGGGAGGAAGTAGAGGGGGTTGTTGCCCATGAGATCGGTCATATAAACCACAAAGATATGGTTGTTATGACAGTTGCCGCGGCGATTCCGACGATTATGTACTTCGTCGCGCGATTTCTGATTTACGCTCCAAGCAGCGGTAGCAAAAAAAGCGGAGGAGGCGCTGTGTTGATCGGCATTGGCGCGTTCCTGATTTATTTCATCACAAACCTGCTTGTTCTAACTCTGAGCAGGCTCCGTGAGTATTACGCTGACAGGTTTTCTGCTTCACAAACCAACCCGCGCCATCTTGCAAGCGCGCTGGCGAAGATTGCCTACGGCCTGAGCGTGTCGAAGGAGCATGGAAACGACGCAGTTCGTGCCTTCTTCATATCCGACCCGGTGACGGCGAGATACGAAATGAATCATTTTGCCGACAAGTATGAAGATTTCCAGCTAACTGAGAAGGAGCTGAGAGAAGCAATGGAATGGGAGAAGAAAAACCCCTTCGCGCGCATCAGCGAAATTTTCAGGACACACCCACTTACTTTCAAACGGATAAAGGCTCTCATGGAAATGGCGAAAGAAAGTTAGGAAAGGAAAAATTAATTTTCTGCAATTAATTTAATTTTCTACAATCACGTTCGCGAAAATCCTGTCTATAGGACTCTTGCTCGCGTCTTTCGGAACTATGAAGATTGTATATTCGCCGTTGATGATGTCCTTTGTGTTGAAGTCGAGACTCCAGCCGTTGCCACCGTCAGGATCGAATCCCAAGTTCGGATCAGTTGTCGATGCGTACTGGCTTTTCGGTACAAAACCGAACCAGACTTCCGCAGTGCCTGCTGGTGCTTTCGTCAACTTTATCGTCATGAGCCCCTTGATTGCCTGTCCGTTTGAAGGATACATTTCAATTCCTGTCTCGGCGCTTTGGACAATTGTCTTGTTGCTTGTATAAGTGACTTGCTGGCCTGGGCCCAGAACAGGGAAGCCAGGCAAACCTCCTTTGACAAATACGAAATAAACAACTGCCGCGACGATGAGAAGAGCGACAATTATTACAATATTTCTGCTTGAATCGCTTGCCATTTGTTCATCACTTCATCGTTCATCTTTAATCCAATCTTTACTTTTTAAATTTGGTTTTTGTATGGTATAAATTTATTTCGCCACTGCTTTCATGAATGTCACAGCCACTTTGTTTTCTCCCGTCACGGCGAATTGGAATGTGTACAACTCGCCCGATATCAGGCATGGGTAGATGTTTATGCTCCACGATCCTCTAGAGAAGTGAGTGGTGTTGCTGTACGAGGTTCCGAACACCGAAACGCTGACGTTGCCCGCGCCTATCGGGTTTCCGCTGATTGTGTCCGTCGCCGTTCCGTTGAAGACCCATTCCTTGGCCACGCAGCTCTGAGTTTCTGCCGCAAACGGCCCGCCGCGCGTTATTAGCTGCGCGTAGCCCGCCCTGTTGTCGCTCGAGTTGATGAAGATGCCTATCGTGACCCTGTTCTGAGGAACGTCCGGAAGCGAGCATGGGATTTCGAAGTAACCGTCAGTTATTGCCGCAGAGTCAGTCGCCCCAGTTTCTTTCACGATGTAAGTTGCAGTGCCGCTGGTTATCGGAATGCCTGTATCTGCATAGTAGGCATATCCCTTCAGCACGCAGTCAAGAGCAATGATCGCATTGTAGGATTGGCTGCTTGAAGAGTAGTTTGCATCGCCGTTGAAATCCGCAGTGACGCTGAACGTTCCTTCAGAAATCAAACGCTTCTCATAACTGAAGGGAGTGGTGCCCTGCTGAGTTCCGAAATTCGGATAGGACGAAGTTATCTGGACAGTTTTTCCTGAAATGTTGACAGTTCCTGTGAAGTTCGCCCATCCTCCAGAGCTGTAAGCCTTGTTACCTTCTGTTCCGTTCAAGAAAAGTCTTGTCGATGTGTCACCCTTAGTAACGATCAAAATATTTTCAACTGACGAACTGCTTGAGTAGTTTTCTGTGGAGCTTTGAGTGCATGTATAATTGTAGTTTGCAGCACCGAGAGTGATTGCGGCTTCTGAAGTGGGTGAGGATGATCCTGTTGCAACCTGCGTGGAGTTTCTGTAGAGAGTCAGCGTCGACGACGAGTCGCCGCTTATGCGCGAGCACGAGGCGGTTGTTGCAGTTGGATAATAGACAGTCGAAGACGGAGAGAAGCTGACCGTGACAGATGAAGAGGCTGGACTGATTGTCAGGAAATAATTCTTTCTCGCCGTGGAATAGTTTGTGTTTCCGGCTGTGTGGTATGTGTAATTGTAAGCTCCGACTGCAAGAATGGTTTCTTGCTTTATCGGATTTGTCGAGCCGACTGTTGTTGAGTTTCTATAAAGCGTGAAAGTAATTGGCGAGGCGACATATGCCGTGGAGTCGAACCAGCCCGTCGCGTTCGACGCGGCAGGATAAGTGTAGGTCCTGTTGGTTTCTGTGCTATTCAGGGTCAGGTTCATGAAGTTGGCAGTCGACGAGTTTTGGCTGACGACCAAGTTGTTGTCGATTGTCGAATTGGCTGAATAGTTGGCAGTGGTGCCTATCGTGCATGAATAGTTGTACGTGGCTGCCCCGAGGCGGATGTTTTCTGACTGAGGCGAAGACGTGCCGCTGGCAACATTCGACGCATCTCTAATCAGCGTCAGTGTGGCAGACGAATCGCCGGAAATTCTGCTGCAGCTCGTCGTTGTTTGTATTGGGTAAGTTGTAGTTGCTCCTGGCGAGAATGAGACTGAAAGTGACTGAATTCCACTATTTATTGTAAGAATGTTAT
>Ga0209542_10015989_pt1 | contig 12506 bp, 11 predicted proteins | sample RifCSPhighO2_01_FD_184028 | JGI IMG/M metagenome (GOLD analysis project Ga0209542, IMG submission 184028) | Soil microbial communities from Rifle, Colorado - Rifle CSP2_plank highO2_0.1 (SPAdes) (version 2) | ecosystem: Environmental > Terrestrial > Deep subsurface > Rock core/Sediment ...
TCAGTTGTCGCTGGAAGTACGAAGACTGCATCGATTTCTGCTGCGCCGGATAAAGTAGGCAATCGGGCTGACTTGACGGGAGGGCAGGTAACGGTGCGACGAGATGATACGGCGCCTGTTATTTCGAGGCCGCAGGCAATTATTCAAGGCGATGTTCGTGATTTCTTTCAAAGTGGCGATGAGATTTTTATTAGTTTTGAAGTTGTTGAAGCGAACGGAATTCGAGCATTTGTTGATACACATGAGTTAATTCAAGGGTCTGAGTTGCTGCCTGCAGATTGTGTTCCGGTGACGGAGACGCCGGCGAGTGCAACGACGGGTACACCTGCTGGGACGACGCCTTCAACTCCAGCAGTTCCGGTCCCGGGTAAATTCATCTGCAGTGTGACGACGCCTGCAATTGGACAATTTAACGGCAATACTGTTCAGGTGCCACTCGTTGTATTTGATGGTGCGGGAAACAAAGGTGAGTTAACTGGCGGCAATGCGCTGCAATTTACGATATTTGGAACGGATGACGATTTACAGAATCCTAATTTTTGGAGCGTGGGGGATGTAACGCTATCGCCTTCGGCTCTTGATGCGCATCTTACGGCGCAGACGAAGCAGAGATTGTTTGCTACCGTGCAACTGAATGGGCCTGCGGGTGTTGATGTACTGCGAGCAGATGTGGTTAATTGCGTTGCGACGCCTGATACGGTTCCTATTGCTGATAAGTTTATGATTAATAATTTCAGAGGTTCAAAGAATCCGACGATTGTTGTTGAATTTGATCTGTTTGATGCAACTGGTGGTGCAGGTGATCAAGACGGAGAAGTTGATGAAGAAGCACTAGTTGAAGAAGTTGAAATCACCTGTACGATTTCGTTACAATCTGGACGTGGTACGCGTGCGATACAACAGGTTGAACAGGAAGAAGTAACGTTCAAAGCGAAATTCTTTTTGACGCCGTATGAAGACGCGCTTTCTAATTTGGAAGATGAGATTGATGATGCGAAGGATGATGCGAATCGCGGACTGTTGAAGGTTATTGGGATATTGAGTGATATATTCCACTGGGTGCAGGTGATTTGTACGGTGATTGGGTTGTTTACGGCGATATCGCAGGCGTTGGATTTGCTTAAAGTGGCCACTGACGGAGCTGCGACTGCTGCTGCAGGAACGCCTGCTGCGCCTCTGGGTACGGCGCTTGGTATAAAGACTTGTGGAGATGCGACGGCAGTGCAGTATAGCTTATCGTTGGGTATTGATAGCATCAAAGCGCTCTGTGCGATCGCAAGCTGTACGGGACAGACGATTTCGAGGGAGTCTGAATTTAATACGATTGGCGATAAAGCACCTCTTGCGCAAAAGTTAAATGATAAAGGAGAACCTGTGGCTCTTACTGATGCCGAACTTGCTAGTCGTTCCGCTACTGATTCATTCTTGAATGCGTATCTTAACTATCAGCGTTTTATACTGGACTCATACAATCGATTCTTTTTGTTTCCCATCCCTGGTTTAAATCCTTCTGAAGTTGGTGGAGGCGTCGGACAGCATCTTGTGGCCACGAGCTTGTATGACAATGTCGCGCTTTCCGTTGCGGGCGTTTGTTTGCCGGGCATCATCTATAATGTTGAAAAATATCGTCAGATCCAATGCCGTTATGTTGGGTGCCTAGAAAATGAAGTCAAAGGAGGCATTGCAACCATCGAATCATGTCGTGAACTGAAAGATTATCAAGAATGCAAGTATTTTTATGGAGAATTATTCCAGCTTGTACCGTTTGTTAATCTGTTTGATAATATTATTCAGGTGCTGCAGAATCTGCTGAAAGATCCGGTGGGTATTGTACGAGCGATTGTCGTTGCGGGATGCGGAGAAGCTTGGTGTCCTGTTGCTAATACGGGCGGCAAAGCATCCGGATTCTGTAATTTTGTTGGTTATACATCGTTTATCCTAAATATGATTAATACACTTGTATCAACATGGGAACAAGTGCAGACGACGACGCAGAAAGATTATTGTTCGCAGGTGGGATTATAGGCTTATTTTTCAGTTAATCTTATAAATAATCGTCACTTTTTAGAGGTAAAATGAATACTTACACTCTTGCTGCACTCCTTGCTGTGCCTGCGGTATTTGCAGCTGCTGAACCAGGGCGAGCGAATGAATTAGAAGACAAAATTAAGAAGTATGCGACGGGGTATTATACTGAAGCTCAAAAAGGTACTGATAGGTCTTATCCTCAAATTGCAAAAGATATCATTGATATTTGCAGAGATGGTGGGGTAAAAGTCGATACTATCGAAGGTTTGATCTCTCATTTTGAACAACAGGGGTCTGCGTTTGTGTTAACTGTATCTCATGATTCGAAAGTAGATATTCAGTTGGGAAAAATTCAAACTCGAGAGAAAACCACTGCTACTGTTTTGGATACACCCGTGGAACTGGAAGTAGTCACTGTATATCCTTTAATTATTGGTAGTTATAATCAAAATATTCGCTCAAATGGAACTGGTGCGCCGAGCTTGTTGGATGTTAAAAATCGACGGATGTATCTTTTTTTAGATAACTTATTTCCGCATGCACGAGCAGCGTGGGATATCTCAAATGGAAAATGGGATTATGCTATTAGCGATCAATTTCCTAAATCTCGTGATACAGTCCCATTAGTTAAAGAAGAGTTTGCTGATATTCCGCGATCAGCTCAAGATGAATTCGTTTCAACGTTTATTCTCAGGGAGAGACAACGACTTGTGGAACATGAAGCCGCACATCTTTTTTTACAATCTAGGAGATTCAAGCCTGAAATTGAAGAAGCTTATGCGGAAATTATAACTGGTGCTCATGGGACTTTACGTACATCTAAAAATATCTCTTCTGCTTTGTTTTCTCCGGAAAATAGTCATGATTATAAATGGGCGTCACATGCTCTTACATTATTAAAAAGTGATAAAAGCACTGTTTCACGTGATTTTCGTACGAAATGTCAGGAAGCAGTGAAAGAATTAAAAAGACAAACAAAATAGTGTTTTAGATAAACATGAAAAAGAGAGTGACTGTAGGACTTATTTTGGTAATGCTACTTTTTAGTTCGTGTAGTAATTTTGAGTCAGAAAAAGATTTGGCTGGCGCTGCAGTAGCAGCTCATCAATTTTCAGTTGGTGACACATTTTGGCTCGGGAATAAAGAAGAATTCGAAGATTATTCTACTGATGATTATTTCGTTGAATTGAGATATATCGGCGATAATAACTTCGAAGCGTTTAACTATTATTATCCTGCCACTGGTCGTGAATTCTCCGCGTTAGACCCTTCGGGAATTACGGGTTCTAGTGGTATTCCATATTCACATACAATTGTTAGTTATAGAATGGACCAAGGTGCAATTCTTTATCGAAGTAAGGACGCATTATTGTTATCGGGATCATCATTAGAGTCGAGCGATTATGTGGATCCTGCAGCAGCACGACTTGCATTTGTTAGTTCTAGTAGCATTGATCCTGCGCCTACGGGAACTGGGACTAGTGGGGATACCGTGCCTCCTGATGTAGTAAGTTCTCCCGATCCGTCTACTGTATCTCCTTCGTCAATTTCCAATTTTATTAGTTTTATCTATCAAGCTGCTGTTGATGCTAATCAAGCTGCTGTTGATGCTAATCAAGCTGCTGTTGATGCTTATCAAGCTGCTGTTGATGCTTATCAACAAGCTACTGACACAGTAAGTCCCTCTGGTATTTTAACGCCTGATTTAACTCCTGAAGTATCTGATAATCCTTTATACGATGGAGAACTCCCTACGGAAAATGTAGAACAAGATTTTGAGTATTATTATTTAAGAGAAGGCGTTACTAGTGTATCGTCCTATAATTTCCTTGACACGACGAAAGCAGCTGATTTAGATGCTATCATACGTGCCGGTAAGAACGGTGATGGTTTTTATGAAGTTCCTTTGCGTACTGGTGAAACGATGCTTGTTCGTACCGAAGGAACGAGCAGACTTATTGTACAAATCAGAGATTCTGAAAATAGACTTACTGAATCAAAAACATTCTCTAATTCGGATGGTCGACGTGAAACTACTCGAGAATTCTTTGATAAAGGTGTAGCCCTTCCTGATCGAAGGATAACAACACTTACGTATGATCGTGGTTCTGGTCGTGATCTTGAAATCTCTATTAGGGGTACTAACTCAGTTATTGTGGGAGGTCATCCTATGAGTTATGAGACATATCAGTCTACTGTTGAACAATTCCTCAATAATCCTCCTGATAATATGGATAGTCAACGTGCTTCTGATTTTGTTTTGTTTGCAATTCAAAATGTTGGTACTGATGGTTTAACATTTAATGGTCGAATGTTCACAGCTGGTGGTAGGTCGGCTCAGCCCACCGATTACGGCGGGATTTATTATGTGGATTCTGTACCTCGTGAATTATTTATTCAGGATATTCAAAAACTTGCTCCTCAGTATCGGCCTGGTCAACCCCTCCAGGATGCTTCTGCGGAAAGTATAGCACGTAGTATTGGTGTTGATCCTGCACTTGTTCGTGGCTTACTGCTTGGAAATGGTGCTCGTATTCGTATTGATGGAAGTGGTGAAAATTCTATCGCTGTAGTCATTAATCCTCTCAGTGGAAATCGTCAGGAAACAAGAAGCTCTTTCTATACGGACAGCACTGCTTTTAACGAAGGACGTGTAGTCATTGCAACTCATAATTCAGATGGCACTATTACTTATGCGGGCGATGATTTTAGGGTTAGTAGATATAATCCTAGCACGAATCCGAATTCTCATGGATTTCCCTCTTATACACCGTCTACTCCTCTTCCTGGTCAGGATCGAAGCATTGAACAAGTTGTTTTTAATGTGAATACTAATTCACTTATGGTTATCCGTGATGGTATTCCTTACACAACAGAAGGTTATGTTGCTCGTTTTAATGATCGAAAAGAGGATATTGCAAAGCTCCTTAATTCTCCAGAAGCAGAAGAATTTATAGAACATTCAAAAATAGCTGAATCGAAACGTGCCGACAGTGAGAGACTTGATCGTTCATCTCCTGATGGGGAAGCTGGGGTTCAAGACGAAACACCTGCAGCACGTAACCAAGCGGAATCCGAAGCAGCTGCGAGGAACGTCATCGGCTTCGACGGCGAACGCGCATTCACAGACTTTTTCCAATACTATCGTTCACAACAAGCTCTCTCATCCTTACTCTTAGACAAAGCGTTCAAGTCCAACTGGATGGAAGATGTGGACAAGGCGTTTGCACAAACACATTTGGGTATTGAGTATTGGTCGTCTGACATTTGTAGGAAAGAGTTTGATGTTATTGGGGAAGATGTGGGTGTTATCGAAGCTGCGCCGGGCATATTCCAGTTTATCGGTCATGTGGAAGCGGAGATTTCGGAGAAATTGCCGATGTTGTGCGGCGAGGATGATACGTGCGCTGAAGGAACGTGCCGATTACTTGATCGACAGTGTGTTGATATTGCGCCATCGGGCAGAAAGTCTGAGGATGTTCTGAAGGAAGAATATGTCTATAAGATTACGGTGGGGGTTACTGCGCCGGATGATGAGGATTTAACGCCGAACAGAGATGAAGAAGGGGCAGTCAGCTTTAATATTATTGTCAAGGGTTCGGGCAAGAGTGGAACGCTCTTTAACAAGCCGATTGAATTGAAAGGTGGAGAATCGTTCCAGCAGGTGTTTATTGAAACGAAGCCGTCGACGATCAAAAATGTGCCGGTGCAATACAACGAAGTCTGTCTTGTGTTTACAAAGAAGGCAAAGAGTTACGATGGAAAAGATGTTGATCGCATTTGTAATGATATTTCGATCGCGCAAATGAAGTTCATTACGGGGAAGGATAGTGTAGCTGCGACACCTCAAGGTCAAGCGGCTGCGCAGATTTGTCCGACGTGTTGGTAAGCTTTAAATAGGGGTAAATCACGTTGTAGTTATGGAAAAGCATAAAGAACTGAAAAAAGTATTGCAGGATATAGAAACGCATATGAAAGATCCTGAATATGTGAAAGCAGTTTCTGAATTTATTAAGTTGACCTCTTAATCTCCTTTTTCAATATATCGTATCCTATGAATGTTGGGTTCTTTAGCTCGCGGATGCTGTTAACGTGTGTATAAGCTTTGAGTGCGTTTTCTATAAGTAAGGTGCGTTTATCATCGGAAACAACGATATCTAGATTATGCAATGACGCACATGCAACGATCAGAAAATCTGTTTTAATGTCGTCGAGTGCAAGTGATCCACCGAACTCTCTATATAGTCCATAGTATTGGTCTGCGAGCTTTTGAATTTCTGGCGTTATGTCATATGTTTCTCTCACTAATCCATCATAGGTGTTCAGAAGATCGATGCGAAGATTTTTTCCTGCGCTTCTTATTTTTTTAGGTGTTTCCCGAAGTTCCCTTCGAATAACATTACACCCATAAACAATGAATATCTGTTTATCGTGTAATTGTGAATACATAAACTCTCGTTCTGAATCCATTACGAGTCGTCCATAGATATTTGTGTCAAGAATGATACGTTTCATTCTGCTGAGTAACTTTATGGTCGTTTTTATGTGTTTCTATCTGGTAGGACTGTAAACTAGAATGCGAATGTTTTCAATAGTACGCCTTGCTCCCTATTGAGTACATTCGATTCCTTTGGAATACGAATGTTTTAATACTCTCGCTTCTTCCTTTTTTTTATGCACAAGATTGCAAAAGAGTACACGTCACTGTGGAAATTTGATTTACTTTTTGTTGTGACGCTGGTTATTGATGCGTTGACGTGGGTTGTAGGTGGGGGTTTACTTAGTGTTGTTGCTTATTATTTTCAAACACGTGCGCTTCAGCTTGCTGCTGGCAATGATGCAGCAACAATTCAGGAGTATATGTTATCGTTGCCGCCTGATCAGCTTGCGGTGTTTTCTGCTGACCTTCGTGTATTTGTTATTCAATTTGTTGCGGCGCTTATTATTTTGCCCATCGCGCTTGTTGTTCTCTATGCTGCAAGCCGTTCATTACTCTCAAATATAGTTGAGCGCAATCATTGGAAAGTTATTAAACTTCACAAATGGGTTGCAACGGTTGTACTGCTTATTGTTATCTTAGCGTTGTATGCCGGTGCTGCTGTTCTTGTGCGACAGATGCTCATCATCTTGCCGTTACGGGTTTTTGCAGTGTTGTATAGCATTGTGCTCGCAGCTGCGCTTGTGCACGTGCTGATGCTGGCGTTTTTAGCGAAGCGGAATGTTGCACGCACACACATGGTATGGAGTAGTATTGGTGATGCGTTTGCGGAATTGAAAAAGAAGAAACGATTGTTTTTGTATGGGACGCTGACGTTGATTTTGTTGCAAGTTGTTCAGATTCCGTTAAAAAATTGGTTTTTTATCTATCCGACGTATGGCATTATTGTACAATTGTTTATTTTTGTGCTGTTTTCATCGTGGTTGAGAATGGCGACGTTGAGAAAGTGATTGGTTCAATTAAAATTACTTTTGAGAATATTTTTTAATCACAATTTGCCTACTGCCCATAATAGTTTTTCGTGCCCTCTGATCAGTTTCTTAAATTCTTCAAGTTCACGAATTACTATTTCTGATACTTCTCTATCTTTTGAATTGTCGTATTTTGCCATGTTTAATCCATTCTTTTATTTCTTCATTACTATAATAATCTTCCCTTATTCCAACTAGAATTCTTGCATACTCTTCTTCATTTGGCAAGGCAAATTTCTCTTTATTCTCTATTAAGAAATATTTTGTTGTTATCAATGCTGTTCTTCGATTACCGCTTGCAAATGGGTGTTGTCTTACCAATTCTTTTAATAGGATGGCAGCTTGATCAAATATGTCGCCTTTGCATGCTTCACAATCCTCTAAAATTTTATTCAGTTTTTGACGATTTAACAGTTCTGCTTTATCTCCTTTTTTTGCATGGATTATACTTAAAATTAGTGCATTTAGTTCCACAACCTTTTCGACTGTGGGGTATATTCGCTTCATGCTGGGGTAATTTTTTATTGGCTTATAATGCTTATGTTTTTTGTTTGAACTTTCATTTTTTACTTTATCTCTTAGAACTATTACGACTTCCTTAATCAGCTAATGGTGGCAGCACGACGACGTGTAGGATTGCGTGTTCCCATTAGCTGATTATAAGTTAATGTTTATACGTTAATGTTAAATATAATAAATAGCCGCTAAAAACTTAATTTCATCACTTCAATTTCTCTTCAAACCCTTTCTTTAAGTCTGCGATAGAATGTCCGTGCCACTTCACACTTCTATTGGTAGCGTCGAATGCGGACTGCCAGGTGGCGTGTTTGCCGGTTGCGCTCCAGATCCAGTCTATACAGCTCAATGCGATGATACTGCGCTGTGGAGTGAAGCCGCGGATCATGATACTTTTGTCTGAGACTTGATGGATACTATAGATCGGTAGAAGTGTGTCCGCATCGGTGACGTTGAGTTTCTTACTCACGTCCATGAGCATGTTCATGCCGGATCGAGCATCTTCGGTGATTTTTTGATTGACGACGATACAACGTGGATAGCTCTGGAATTGGTTTGTTATGATGTTGGCGTTTACTTGTTTGGTGAAGTTGATGATTATTTGCGTATGATGGAAATGTTCCCAGGCGTTGACGTTTGCTTTAGACGTTACTTTACCGTGCAGTTGCGGGAGAACGCTCATGACGTCTTCTGCGTGGTGGGACGTTTTTAATTCTAAGGATTCTTTCATTTCTTTCTTTTCGCCGGGATCACGGCAGCGGCGATGGAGTTCCATCTCGACAGATTGAATTTCGTTTGCGGGTATAACATTGAGGACTACGCCCAACGCTGTTGAACCAAATGTTGTATTACATGAGACTTGGCGCGCTTGCGGAAAGTTTGTGATGTGTTGACTGACACTGTTAGGCGCAGATACAAAATCTTTGTTTGTTAATTCGGGGTCGCTGCCGCCCTGAATCAGGAATTTTTGGTTGTGTTTTTTGTAGTTGTTGACGTTGTTCTTCGTGACGTCGCCGTCGGTTCCGTCGATGACTACGGAATATGTTGTGAGGTCGTGTGATTCCACGTTCAGATTAAGATTTTTGAATTGTTGAGTGCGCTGATCGAGATTATCTCCTTGTGCTGCGATTAATGGGAATGCTCCAAAACTCTTGTAGAGTGCGAGAATTTCTTGACTTTTGATATCGTCTTTTGACGCGGAGAACTTGACGCCATGAATTGGGATGTGTGCGCTGAGCAACAAGTGAGCGATGCGGCTGCCGACGGTGCCGATGCCGTTGATGAGGATTGGGTTCATTGCACGGACATTCTTCCTCACCGTGTCAATACTCATTTGTTTTAAATGAGTATTGAGCACATTTATATTCGCCATCACTTCATGTCAAACATAAATGTTTTTAAAGATTGTGGGTGGGTGTCATATGATGTTTTTTGGATAAACTTTACTGTCCTCTATTCTTTTCACACTTCATCACACTTTCACAATGTTTATATATTTGGGCTGTTCTCACTGTTTTATGAAAGAGAGGATTACAATAACGCTTGAGGAAGATATTCTGAAAGATGTGGATTTATACGTTGGAAAAGATCACATTAAGAATCGTTCTCATGCGGTTGAAGTGCTTTTAAAGAAAGCGTTGGGCAAGCGTTGTCCTCGTAAAGCTGTTATTCTCTGTGGTGGCAAAGGTACACGCTTACGGCCGATTACGCAGGAAATTCCGAAGCCATTGATTCCTGTTCATGGTAAACCACTTGTTGAACACTTAATTGATTTGTTCAAAAAGTATGACATCAAAGATATTGTGCTGAGCGTTGGTTATAAAAAAGAAAAGATCAAGGAGTATTTCGGCAATGGACAGCGTGTTGGTGTAAATATCAGCTATATTGAAGAGAGTGAAGAATCGCCACTTGGTACAGCTGGACCATTGAAGAAAGCGCGAGAGATGTTTAAAGAATCATTTATTGTGACGAATGGCGATGAATTGAAAGATATTAATCTCGAAGAAATGTATGATATTCATAAGACGAATAAATCGAAAATTACGATTGCGTTGACGACGGTTGCTGATCCATCGCAGTACGGATGTGCAGAATTGTCGGGCTCGCGTATTTTGCGATTTATTGAGAAGCCGCCCAAAGATAAAGCGCCAAGCAATTTGATCAATTCTGGTTTATATATTATGGAACCGGATGCGATTGATTTGATTCCTGAAGGGTTTGCGATGCTTGAGAAAGATGTATTTCCGATTGTTGCATATAACGGCGGGTTGTTTGGCTATCCATTTACTGGGCAATGGTATGACACAGGTAACTTAGAGCGATGGGAACGCGCTTTGAACGAATGGAAAGGTTTGAAGGACGATTGATTTGTTGGAAATTTAATAAGTTTGATTTGTATTTGATTAACTCTTTTGCGGCAACAATATTGGTGGTGGTCGGTCACAACTGCGGTTGTGCCCTCCGTTCGGCATTCGCCTCACTCCACACCAATGTTGCCGCACGAGAAAAACTAGACCGTGACGACAATAATGACGCTGACGCAATGGGGGTTGGCCCCTCGGGGTGTTGCGTAGGGCAAATTCCGTAGAATTTGACCGTCAGCTTTAATGATTATTGTCGTCTCATAAAACTGAGATTTACCATGACTGGATCAATATACAAAGCGTACGATATCCGCGGAATTTACCCGACGGAATTGAATGAGGATATCGCGTATCGTGTAGGTCGAGCGCTTGTTCTGTTTTTAGATAAGACTAATCCGAGGGTTGCTGTAGGACGAGATGCGAGACTTTCTTCGCCGGCGCTTGCGGAGGCTTTGATTCGAGGCATTACGGATCAAGGAGGAACGGTTATTGATATTGGGTTGGCGGCGACTCCGACGCTTTATTTTGCGGTGGCACATCATGGGTATGATGCGGGTGTTGAGGTTACTGCGTCGCATAATCCGAAAGAATATAATGGACTAAAAATTGTGCGTGAGCGGGCGATTTCGATTGGACTTGAGAATGGGCTTGTTCAGATTCGGGAGATTGCGGAACGGAACAAATTTCCTCCGACCGTACATGGGGGGATTATTCATACTGATTTGACGCGCGAACATGTTGAGCACGACATGAAGTTTGCGGGGAAAGTTGATGGGTTTACGATTGCGGCTGATCCTGCGAATGCGATGGGTGTGCTCTATATTGAAGAGTTATTTCATCATGTGCCGGGTAATCTTGTGCGCATGAATTTCAAACTTGATGGGACGTTCCCTGCACATCAAGCAGACCCTTTACAGGATGAGACGCTTGCTGATTTGAAGAAAAAAGTTGTTGAGAGTGGTGCTGATTTGGGTATTGCGACAGATGGCGATGGTGATCGTATTTTTTTTATTGATGAGAAAGGTGAGACGGTTCCGCAGCCAATTATTCGTGGTGTGATGGCGCAGATGTTTTTGAGGCGTTTTCCAGGCGCGACGATTTGTTATGATATACGACCGGGCAAAATCACGCATGAGATGATTGTTGCTGGTGGTGGTGTGCCTGTTAAGACTCGCGTTGGACATACATTCATCAAACAGAAGATGCGCGAAACTGGTGCGGTGTTTGCAGGCGAAAGTTCAGGGCACTTTTTTACGAATATTAATGGGGCGTGTTATGAAACGCCGACAATTGTCATTCTCAAATTGTTGGAATGGATGACTGAACAGAAGAAGCCGTTGTCGGAGTTAGTTGCTCAATATAAGAAATACTGGAACTCTGGCGAGATTAATTTCGTTGTTCAAGAGAAAGATGCTGCGATTCAGAAGATTACGGAACATTTTGCTGGAGCGACGGTCGACTTGCTGGATGGACTTACTATTGAAACGAATGATTTTTGGTTTAACTTGCGCAAATCGAATACGGAACCGCTTTTACGTTTGAATTTGGAAGCAGTGAATAAAGAAATTGGAGAAGAGAAAGTGAGGGAGATTAATTCCATTTTAGGTTTATCTTAATTCCTTATTGATTATTGGTTTCATTATGTCCTGAATTGTTCTGACAAATTCTCGTTCGGATTTTGCGATTTGAATAGAGGCAAGTCCGTATCTTGTAAAACCATCGCGTGTGTTCCTGCAATATATTTCTGGATCGTCAAAAGGACCGCTTTCTATTCCATGATTTTGAGTTGTTGAATTTACTAAGAATAAATTTCCGTCACCAAGCTCGCATCTATTGTATAATATTCCACCAACATATGTTGGATCAGTAAGATTTGCTGTCCAAAATGTTATTTTTCTGGTTGGAAATGCCTGGATATAACCTCTCATTGCTGCTGGAAATCTTGATAGTTTGTCTTTCGTTGGTTCGCTTGTTCCATCGACTACTATAATATCTTTTTCCTCGCTTACATTTCTTGTTTTGTCTGATACGCTTATTGGATGACTTGCATCAAAATCATGGTCCATTGATGACACCCGCTCATAGGCAATCTTGGCTCCTAAAATCCTTAGATGTTCTTCCAGCGGCACA
>Ga0209542_10015991_pt1 | contig 12505 bp, 11 predicted proteins | sample RifCSPhighO2_01_FD_184028 | JGI IMG/M metagenome (GOLD analysis project Ga0209542, IMG submission 184028) | Soil microbial communities from Rifle, Colorado - Rifle CSP2_plank highO2_0.1 (SPAdes) (version 2) | ecosystem: Environmental > Terrestrial > Deep subsurface > Rock core/Sediment ...
AATCCGGATGCGGAGGTTGTTGGCGGTCGTGATCGTCGCTGTCGAGGCATCCGTCACCGTCAGCGTGCTCGCCGCCGTCGCCGCCTGCCCCACCGTGAAGGTCTGGTTCGCCGCCGAGGAGAGCGTGGCCGGCGTTACTGCACCTGCTTCCCTGAGCAACACCAGCGTTCGCTCACGCGCAATTCGCGAATTAGTGCGGTCTGACCGCCACCTGACATCGACTGCTTGAGACGCGCCGGGGCTGACGACACCGTTCGTCGCCACGGGAATATTGGTCGAGTCAATGGATCGCTCGTGTATGAGTTGTCTTTCCGTATGCGCTACTTTGTTCCCGTTCACATACAGCGAATGAAACGTAACGGGATCCACGGCAAGAACACCATAAAAGAAAGACGACGAGAACATAGCCAGGTAGTCCCCTGCCCCTGGGGTCAGGGTCATGTCGGGTAGAAGCGCGTCCGTTGTATTTGTTGTTGATGGCGTATCCGCAGTGGCAGTGGCCTCGAAAATGTTCGCGGCATCGACCTTGTAAAGAGTCAAAGTGCGCTGATGCGCGGTGATGTCCCCGGCGGTCCCGCTGTTCCTCCATTTGACCTCAACCGCCCCCCCCGCGGGTGTGACCTTGGCCAGGATCGCGTGGGCAAACGCAGTGGCGGGAATGGAAGCTTCCTGGGTCATGCTGCGTTCGGTGTGGTCCACCGGCAACCCATCCACGAAGAGCTTGGTGTCAATGATCGAGCCCGATGGCCCATCCGCCGACGTCGAGAACAGAGCCAGGTAGGTTCCGGCCGCAGGCGAGAGGGTCATGCCGGGCAGCAGCGTATAGGTGGCCGAGTTCAGCGTGGGATTGTCCGTGGCCGTCGCCTGACTGACATCGGCGGCAGCGACCGGAAACAGATTCAAGGTGCGAGCCAGAGCCGTGGCGGTGCTGGCACTGGTTCGCCATCGTATGTCTACCACCTGTCCAGCCAGGACGCTGACATGGGCATAGGTCATCAATGGCTCTTCAAAACCAGCTATCGAGCCTTCCTGAAAATGCCGCCGTTCGGTATGCGCCTGCGGAGCGCCATTGACATAGATTGAGACAAAAACAGTAGCCGCGGCCGCGGTCTTGACCGATGTGCTGAATACGACCAGATAATCCCCGGCACCCGGCGTCAGCGTCATGCCGGTCATCACTACGTCGGTCGTGCTGGTCGTCGTGGTAGCGGCCGTTGACGACGCCTCCAGAATTGCGGCCCTGGCCTCAGAAACGGCGGAGGGCAAACCGAAAAACCGCGGCAGGTCCGAATGCATCCAGGCCGTAACCAAAACCAACGCCAACAAAAATCGGCTTGATTTTATCGGTCTGCCCTCATTTTCATTGCCGCGGCTCATGGCGACGGCGCGTCAGTTACAGTGGCATGGAGCGTGCGCGAGACATGGTCGGCGTCGCCGAAACCGCCGGAAGTGGCGGTGGCGGTGATCACGTAGACGTTGTACGTGTCGCTGCGCTCGCGGTGCGGCGTACTGACACAATCGACCCATACGTTAAAACCATCCAGGCCCGCCACCGATAGTGAAAATGTTGGTGATGTCGGGGGCCCCAAGGGTGACGTCGCCACGCAACTGGCGCCCACAACCGCCTGGTAGCTGCCCCACTCGATGCCCGAGCGCGCGGCATGGAATGCGCGCGTGCCCTGCGCCGCCGCGGCGGCGGTGGCGCGCTGCATGCCGCCGATCGTCACCATCATGATCCCGAGCATGGCCAGCACCACGACGATAAAGATGGCCGCGACCAGTGCAAAGCCGCGTTCATGCCTTACGCGAACAGGAATGGAACGCCTCATGGGGAATTGTCCACGTGCACCTGATGCAGCAGCCGGACCTGTTCGCCGCTGGCGGTGTCCGCGACGGTGACATCAAGCGTCACGAGGCCGGCGCGCTGGTTGGTGCCCGGCGAGTAGCTGAAGGTGCAGGCCGTGACCGGCGTGGTGAGCAAGGCATTGTTACCACCGGAAAGTGGCGCCGCCGCGGGATCGGTCGGTTGTGTCGCGCTGATCGCGTAGTCCCAATAGCGTGTGATGGTGCCGGCCGAACCCGGGTTGCAGACATAGGTGATGGGTGTGTCAACGATAAAAACCCGCTGATCGGGCGAGGCCCAGCGGAACCTGAAACTGCCGGTGTTGAGCGCGACACGGTGCTCATCGGCGGGGGCGCCATCGTCATTGTCGATGGTGAATGTCGTGTAGGCGGGATTGGTGATCACGCGCCCGGCGGAAAGATCCAGGCCGGCATCGGTGTAGGCATCGGCGCTGGTCACGCCCTGGTTGTAGATCGCGAGCCGCCGCGTTGTCGAGGGAAACGGCACCGTGATGTTCCGGAAAAAACCGACGATATTGAACCCATCGCTGTCCGTGGCATTAATTCTCAGCCGGTACTGTGTGGGGGCATGGTTGTGACCGATGTCACCCGGGCCCTCGCGGTAGCGCGCGCCATCCATGGTATTGAGCATTTCAATCATGCTCCGGCCGCCGGCCGTCGTGACGCGGACGCTGTTCGGCAACGCCAGGCGAATATCACGGGCGGTGCGGCGCAGCGCCATCTCGGCGGCGTCCACCAGCTCGGCGCGGCGCACCTGCGCCTGATAGCCCTGGATCGGGCGCACGATGAACGACCCCAGCACCGCGGCGATGATCCCGGTGATGGTGATCACGACGACCAGCTCGACGAGGGTTACGCCCCGGATACGGTGTGCACGTTGGCCCATGGGCCGTAAGGCAAAAGGAGTCAGGTGCATGGCCGTGATCAGTAGTTCGTGCGATAACCGCTGATCACGACGGTTCCGCTGGCAGGCGCGGGTGGCGTCACCGTCACCTGCACGCGTACGGCATTGCTGGCAGTGATGACCGTCAACGCCTCAGCCGCGGCCTGTGCTTGCACGGTGTAGCCGCCGAGACCGTTTATCGGATTGCCATTCTGATCGCGCGCGCCAACGTCGGTGAAGTTGTAGTCGAGCACATCGTCGTAGGTCGGTCGAGTGTTACCGGGACCGACGGTGAAATTCTTGGTCAGGGCCTCTTCCAGATAGGCCTCCGCAATCGCGATCGCTTGATGCGCGATGACGGGATCGGCGCTGGCGCTGGTGTTGCGAATAAAAACCGTTAGCACACCCGCCAGCGCCACGCCGATAATGACGATGGCGACAACCAGCTCCACCAGCGTGACACCGCGCATGCCGACATGGGTCTTGCACGGATTCATAAGCGCTCCACGAATCCGGTGGCACGGTGCACGCGGAACTGGCTGCCGCCGACGCCTATCGTTATCGTCGCCGGGACAAAACTGGCGCTGCCATCCGGCGCGAAATTGAAATCCTGCGCGTCGAGCATCACGCCGTCCGGGGCCGTGCGCGTGAAGGTCGTGGCGTTTCCGGAGGGATCGGCGATGGGTGTGTTGTAAGGCCCGGTACCGCACGCCGCCACGCTCGCGGGCCGGTACAGCGTGAAGCCGGTCGCCGTGGTCTGCACGCGCACGGTACAGCCGGTCGCCACCGCGTGCTTCTGCGCGTAGCGCACCGCGGACAACGTTTCATCGAAAAATCCGCGCTGGCGAAAAATATTAATGTCGAAAAACAGCGGCCCGCTCACCGCCGCGATCAACGCGATGATGACCAGCGTCGCGACCAGCTCGACGAGGGTGAAACCCTTGGAAAGACCGATGGGCATCGCCGTGCATCGCCTGGAAGTCATCTCATCATGCTCCACAGTTATCTCGCCTTAAAAAAACGGGGCGCTGACTCCAAGCCAGCGCCCCCATGCTTTGCGGTTTCACCGGCCTTTCAAGGCAACCTCTCTCGTAAGGCTGCGCCGGTTGTTAATGGTGGCCGCTCAACTGGCCACAGTACTTCAGGATATGAAACTCTTAATCAAACTACATGCACCAAAACGTCAACATCCGGCTGAAAGAACAGCGACGCTTCCGGTATTGGCATTGTACGTCGCACGACAGGTCGAATTACCGCCGTTGGTTGGCTCGAAAACAGTCGTGGGATCGGTGCCCGTCGGTGTATAACCATCAATTCCCTGCATGGCGCTGACAATACCGCCCGCGGACCCGCCGGTCGGATATCCCGAGGCATTCACCGCCACCGATACGCCGTCCATGGTGATATTTCCGCCGCTGCTGCCTTTGATTAGCACTACCGCCTTGGCCAGTGAAGCCGCCGAACGCACACCGCCCGCGACACCCTGAACACTCGCGATGCGTGCGTCCGTGGTGATGCTGATAAACCGCGGCAGGGCCGTGGCCGCCAGCAGGCCGAGGATGACGATGACGATGACCAGTTCGATGAGAGTGAAACCGCTTTGCTGTTTAGACATACTTTAATCTCCGTATCAGAAAATTAATTGCTTTACCGCATCCTGGCAGGCGCCATATTACCTGCCACCCTTCACCTTTCCGTCCCGGCTTCACGATCGGGACCAGGAATATGTTTCCACGGGACTCAGGCGTAAACCTTCTATGGCATCCACGCCCGGGTTGAACACCCCGTTCCCGTTCCTGTCACTATAGACCAGCCTCACGGCGAACCGCGCCCGCGGGGGGTTGGCCAGTCCGCCGGTAAAAAACCCCTTGTTGCGGACCAGATAGACCAGCGCCTTGTCGCGCTTGTCGAAATACCAATTACCATCCTCGAGCGACGCCGGATTGGCGCCATCCAGCTCGCCCAGGTAATTGCGCGGCACTTCCGCCAGCAGCGCCATTGGATTGCTGCCCTCGAAGGCCGGAAGGTCCGATACTTTCGATTTCACAATACTTTCTGCAACTCTCATGCCAATGGCGCTGCGCAGCGTCCCGGCCACGGTTTCCATGGTCACCCTTTCCGCATCCACCATCAGGGCCAGCAAGCGCGAAACGGCCACTACCAGCAGCACGGAAATGATCACGATGACAATGACCAGTTCCAGCAGGGAAAAGCCACCGTTACGATGCTTTAGGCACCCCCGACCCCTTGGGTCCTGGCTTTCCCGGCTCACTTTTTGGCCTTCCTGCTCGAGTCTTATGTCAGGACGAACGAAGTAGGGCTACCGTCATGACAGCTTATAAAAACAGTAGGATACGATTTCTAGCTTGTCCAGTTTCTCAGGGCCAGCCATTTCCCGCATTCTGCCTAGCCTTTACGCGCCACCTGGACCAGGTCCCACATCGGCAGGAACACGCCCAGCGCCAGGATGAACACCATGATGGACAGAAACACGATCAGGATCGGCTGAATGGCGGTGCTGAGGTTGGCGATGTCGTAATCCACCTCGCGCTCGTAATATTCCGCCACGTTGAACATCAGATCATCGACCGACCCGGTGTCCTCTCCCACCGAAATCATCTGGATCACCAGCGACGGGAACATGCCGGTGGCCGCGGCGGTGCGGGCGATGGTCTCGCCGCGCTCGACCCCGTCGCGCATCTGCACGATGCGGTCGCTGATGTAGTCGTTGTCCACGGCGCGGCTGACGACGGTCATGCCCTGCACCAGCGGCACGCCGGATTTCATCATCACCGCCAGCGCCCGGGAAAACCGGCCCAGCGTCGCCTTGTAAATCACCTTGCCCACCACCGGGATGCCCAGTTTCATTCTGTGCCAGCGATAACGGCCTTCCGGCGTGCGAACGTAGTAGCGGATAGAAAAGATCGCCGTGATCACCGTCATCACTATCACCGGCCAATAGGCGACGGTGAAATTGGAGGAGGCAATGAGAATCTTGGTTGCCAGCGGGAGTTCGATCTTGAACCCGGCGTATACCTTGGCGAACGTCGGGATCACGAACAGATTGATGATAAAGATCGCGATGAAAATCGCGGCCACGACGAAGATAGGGTAACGCGTCGCCGACTTGATGCGATCGCGGGTGTCTTTTTCGCGCTCAAGATATACCGCGATCTGAAGGAAAACTTCCTGCAGGCTGCCCGTGGTCTCTCCCACCTGCACCATGTTGACATACAGCGATGAAAACACCTGCGGATGGCGCCGCAATGCACTGGTGAGATCCAGGCCCGTGTCGAGGCTCTCGCTGATGCTCGCGATGACCTTGGCCAAAGCCGGATTCTGCGTGGATTCGCGCAACCCGCGCAGGGCCTGCATGATCGGCACACCGGCCTTGAGCAGGGTATACATCTGACGGCTGAAGAGCGACAGGTCGGTCAGGGTGATGCGGGTGCTGGCGGCCAGGCGCGCCCGCAAGGCGGTGAAAATATCCTCTCGCACCCGAGCCACACCGATATCAATCGGAATGACGCCGCTGTTCATCAGCTGCGCTGCCACGGCATCCGATGAGATCGCCTCGAGATGACCCCGCACCGCCTCGCCGCGCTGATTGCGCCCCTTGTACTGAAACAGCGGCATACTAAGAGTCTCTAAGAAATATGATTTTGAACCGCCAAGACGCCAAGGTCGTCAAGAAAAACGATCCTAGGGAATTTCCAATTCCTGGCGTTCCTGGCGTCCTGGCGGTCAATTTCATTTAGGGGTTCTAACGACTATTCTTCCATCGAGAAGGTGGCGCGCGCCACCTGATCCATCGTGGTCAGCCCCTGCGCCGCGAGAATAATGGCGGCGCGGCGCAATGCCTGGAAGCCCGGCTGACTCTTCGCGGCCGCGGCGAATTTCATGGGATCACCCGTGTGCAGGGCCTCCACCAGCGTGCTGTCCATCTCCAGATATTCGAAAACGCCGATACGGCCCGAGTAGCCGGTGCCATTGCAATGAGTGCATCCGCGCCCGCGTTTGAACTTGAGCGTCTCCGCCTTGTCACCGGCTTCAGCCCGGACAATGGCCATCTGCGCGGCGGGCAGTTCATAAGGTTCGGCACAGGACTCGCAGATGCGCCGTACCAGGCGTTGCGAAATAATGCCGCGCAGCGAAGCCGCCGCCATGAAGGGCTCCACACCCATGTCGATGAGGCGCAGGGCGGTGGAGATCGCGTCGTTGGTGTGCAGCGTCGACAGCACCAGGTGGCCGGTCATCGCCGCGCGCAGTCCGATTTCCGCTGTCTCCTGATCGCGCATTTCACCCACGAGAATGATATCCGGGTCCTGGCGCAACATGGACCGCAGCACGCGGGCGAATGTCAGTTCGATGCGCGAATTCACCTGGACCTGATTGATGCCGGCCAGTCGGTATTCCACCGGGTCTTCGACCGTGAGAATCTTGAATTCGGGGCGGTTGAGTTCGCTGAGCGCCGCATAAAGCGTCGTCGTCTTGCCGCTGCCCGTCGGGCCCGTCACCAGTACCATGCCGTTGGGGTTGTGTATCAGCCGGCGGAAACGTTCGAGAAGGTTCTTCGGCATGCCCACCTGTTCCAGGCTGAGCACACCGGCAAAGGGGTTGAGCAGACGCATCACCACCGACTCGCCGAATTGCACCGGCATGGTCGAAATGCGCACGTCGATGTTCTTGTCGCGGATGCGTATGTTGGTGCGGCCGTCCTGCGGCAGGCGCTTCTCCGAAATATCCAGATTCGCCATCAACTTCACGCGCGACACGAGCGCGCTGGCAATGCGCCGGTCCGCGATGGTCTGCACGCGCAACACGCCGTCGAGACGGAAACGGATGCGCAGTTCCTTTTCATCCGGCTCAATATGAATGTCCGAGGCGTTCACCTGCACGGCGTCCTCGAACATGCTTTGCAAAAGCTTGACGACCGGGGCATCGGTCAGACCTTCAGTCTCGGCCAGCGTCGCCAGGTCCACGCCGCCCTGGGCGGTCAATTCCTGATGGAGTTCCTGCGCCAGATCGCTGATCTCCTCCGTGCGCCGGTAGACGCGATCGATGGTCTTGAGCAGCTCGGACTCCTTGACCACCGCCAACCGCAGCGGCCGGCGCAGCTCGTCGTCAGCGACGCTATCCGTCTGCCGTCGTTGCTGTATACCGCCACGCCGATCGAGCACCCGCGACAATTCGTCATAGGCGAAAATATCGGTCGGGTCGGCCATGCCCACCAGCAGGTTCTCGCGGCTATCCTCGAGCACGATGGCGCGGAAGCGCCGGGCGTACGCCTCGGGAATCAGGCGGACGACCTCGGGCTTGTAGTGATAGCGCCGCAGGTCAATATAAGGAATGTTGAGCTGCTGCGACAGGAAGGTGAGCAACTGATCCTCGGAAAGGAAACCGTTCTCCACCAGCACGCGCCCGAGCTTGCGGCCGCTCTTCTTCTGGTCCGCCAGGGCGGTGTTGAGCTGTTCCTGTGAAATAACCTTGTTCGCAATCAGCAGGTCGCCGAGGCGAATCTTTTTGGGCTTCATCTCGGTTATCGCTGCCATCGTGATTCCCCGTCGGGCCGCTCCTTAATACCGGGAATGAAACCGGCGGCCTAATCTATGGTCAAGACGAACGAAGTAGGGCTACTTTTATGCTGAAAATATTGACTTAACCCCACTATAGTCGAAAAAACCGGCGTTCCCGGTTATCGGCCAAGGCAAAGCCTGGCCCCTCCAGGTTCAAGCAGGGGCCTGAATACCCTTGAATCTCTGGCAAATACCAAGCCTCTTTCAGGCCGGAGACAGCAGAACTACGGCATCTGGTTGTTCAGTATCCGCGCAGGTGATAACCGGCGGTAGTCAGTTTTTCCAGCTCTTTGACTCTGTCTTCCAGAACCTTGGCCTCCTCCACTCTTCCAGCCTCCCGCCTGAGTTTGGCGGTCAGTGAATAGAAAGGAATCAGCTCTGGTCCGTTGAAATAGCCGTGCCTGACACCCTCATCCAGGCTTTGAAGCGCTTCCTCTTTCTTACCGACTTGTAACAACAAGGAAACATAATCCATGCGCCCCTGGAACAGCCGGGGGTTCAGGGCCAGTGCGCGCCGGAAGGATTCTGCCGCGAGTTCCTGCCCGTTCTCGCCCGCGAGCGCCGGGTTTTGCTGGTAGAGCCGGCCTCGGATAACAAACGTCAATCCCCGCAGCGAATTGGCCGCCTGCGCCCGATCCAGAAACCGGAGCGCATCTTCATAAAGGAATTTTTTTCCGTCATCCGCCCCCGGCGGGAGCAGCGCGATGGCGTGCCGGTACAGGTCGGCATGCGCGATCAGCATGCGGTCATCCGAGGGGGTCAGGCGTTCCGCGGTGGCCAGGCTTAGATCGGCTTCCTTCAGACTTCCTTGCTTCGCTTGCGCAAGCGCCTTGTCATAATATGAATTGGCCAACCCCAGCGCGATAAAGTAAAGCAAGGGCAGAAGGAACAACAGCATGACGATCACGGGATAGGCCTGTTTGCCCATGAGCCGGGAGGGATGCAGGTGTATCGAAGATATTTTGAGTTCGCGGGCGGCCAATTCATGAAACCGTCCCATCGCCAGACCCGAAATCATCATGATGGACAAGATATAAAGATTGAAATCGACGATGCTGTGGCCGGCCACGGCCGTCAACCCGCAGAAAAGACCCGTTAATTCCACGCGGGTATCCTTGCTCAGGTTGGTTTTGCCAAGGGCGCGTGCAAATAGCCATGCGGCTGAAACCAGCACCGAAAGCAACAGGAGCAGCCCGGGCAAACCGGTTTCAATCCAGATCTGGAGATAATCGTTGTGGGCGAAGAAACCGCCGGAACTGTCCACCGGATTGCGGTACGCAGGGTATGCCAGATAAAAAAGCCCGAGGCCGATACCCTGCCACGGCGAGGCCTGCAGCAGATTCCAGGAGGATTCCCAGATCACGCGGCGCGGCGAATCCTGCATCAACTGGGGAAGACGCTCACCCAGTTCTCCGTGCGAAATCTTCGAGACCAGAAAGGCCGTTATCAGCAATCCAGATAGCAGAAATATCGCACGCTTGGGAACGCACTTTACCGTCAGTACGGCCAACAGACCCATGCTGATGGCGAGGCTCAGGCTGGCGCCCCGACTCGCGCTCAGAAAAATCGATAAAAACAGAATAAACAGGGCTACCCCTAGGATGACGACATGATGACGCGCGATGCTTCTTTCCGAGTTCATGCGCAGAAAGTACGCCGAAGCCGGCAGGGCCACGAGATTGAGGAACGCCGCTTGCGTGTTGCGCGTCTCGAAAACCGATCGGGCGTGCTGCTCCAGCGCCAGTACCTGATAGATCCCCATCAATGCCAGCACCACCCCTATTACCAAAAGGATGGCGGCGGCATGCGACCATAAAACGTCGCGGTCTGGCGTCAGGGTGTAAAGCCAGAACACCAGCACCAGACTGCCGACCCACCAGAAATTGATCGCGCTGATGTTGGGCGCGAGGCTCCACGAAAGAGACAGCGCCAGCCACAACCAGAACAGGGTCAGGCACAGCGCCAGCGCTGTCCTGGGAATGCGCAAACCCGAGTTATAAGAATGCAGGAAGATCCAGCCCAGCCAGATCACCAGCACAATCTGGGTGATGGTAAAGAATTCGATTTGCGGGCCCTTGAACAGCAGGGCCGGAAGAAGCGCGCAGATGAACAGCAGCGAGCTGACATGGACCGTAGGCAGGTTGGCTGTTTTTTTTCTGATCACCGTGGAGTTCCTCCTTGAACGGACGGTTACGGGGCTGCGGATTCCTTACCTACTTATATACAATCCGGGATGAAACACCAGCTCATACCCGTTCCAAAGGCGGCAGAAACATGTTTCATGTCGTGCTCTATCAACCCGAGATTCCGCCCAACACCGGCAACATCATGCGGCTGTGCGCCAACACCGGCGCGCGCCTGCATCTGATCGAACCGCTCGGCTTCCGGCTGGAGGACAAGGAACTGCGGCGCGCCGGACTGGATTACCGTGAGTGGGCGGAGGTAAAAACTCATGCGAACCTCGAGGCCTTTCTCGGGAGTGTGAAACCGCTGCGCGTGTTCGCATTCTCCACGCATGCACGGCGGCTCTATACGGAGGCTGAATATAAGGAGAACGACGCCCTCCTTTTCGGTCCCGAAACGCGCGGCTTGCCCCAGGCCTTGCTGGATTCACTGCCGGAAGAACACAAACTGCGCCTGCCGCTCCTGCCGGGTAACCGCAGTTTGAATCTTTCCAACGCCGTGGCGGTGGTGGTCTATGAAGCCTGGCGGCAACAGGGGTTCAGCGGCGGGAAATAATTATTCATGTCCAGACGAACGCGCGGTAGGGCGAATGGCACTTACATAAGCGGTTTCATCATCGATGTAGGGCGGGTTAGGCACATCGTTTGTGCCGTAACCCGCCGGATGTGCCGTCAGGCACTCATTAAAAAACGCCTTGTGTTGCTACGCAACGCCTGGCGGGTTACGCAAACTGCGCTAACCCGCCCTACATTTGGGTTAAGTAAGTGCCATTCGCGGTAGGGCGACATTTACTCCTGTCGCGGCTCGCGGCTGAGCAGCGCTTCCACGGCATTCTGGGGCGGCAGATTCTCGTACAACACCCGATATACCTGCTCGGTGATGGGCATATCAACATTCAATTTCTTCGCGAGCTGATACAGCTCACGCGCCGTGGCCACGCCTTCCGCCTCCTGGCCAAGTTCGGAAAGAATGTCGGGCAGTTTTTTTCCCTGTCCCAGCGCCAGACCGACGCGCCGGTTGCGCGAGGCGTTGTCGGTGCAGGTCAGTATCAGATCGCCCGCGCCGGTAAGCCCCATGAAGGTTTCCTTCTGACCACCCATGGCCACGCCAAGGCGCATGAGCTCGGCCAGCCCGCGGGTAATGAGGGCCGCGCGCGCGTTGGCGCCGAACCCGAGTCCGTCGCTGATGCCGGCGGCGATGGCCATGACATTCTTGATCGCGCCGCCCAACTGCACGCCGGCGACATCACGGCTGGTGTACACGCGCGCGCGCTCGTTGCGCAACCACGAAGCCACTTCTTCCGCCGTGGACTCGCTTTCCGAGGCGACCGTCAGCGCCGTCGGCAGGTTAAGCGCCACTTCGCGCGCAAACGTGGGTCCCGATACCACGGCGAGTGAACACCGATTACCGAGCACTTCCGCCGCGACCTGGCTCAGCAATTTTCCGCTCCCGGGTTCCAGCCCCTTGGTCGCCCACGCCAGGATGGCTTGCGTGGGCAGGAGCGGTTGCAGCGCTTTGAGCGTGGCACGAAAGGCGTGACTGGGGACGGCCATCAGGAAACGCGAAGAGTCCTTGACGGCAACAGTGAGCGATTCGTATGCATGAAGCTCTTCGGGAAAGGAAATTCCCGGGAGGTAGGCACGATTTTCCCGTTCCTGCTCCAGCCGCGCCTGTCCTGCCGGGTCATGGCCCCAGAGCGATGCAGCATAGCCGTTGCGCGCGAGCAGCAACGCCAGCGCCGTGCCCCATGATCCAGCCCCCAATACGACGATGGCATGTTTCTTAGCGGAGGACATCCTTATTCCTGATCTCCGGTCTGGCGATACAAGACACGCGTTGAACGGATTTGTTGTGGCAATCGTGCCACCCTTACTTACGCCCTCTCCTTGAAGGCGATGGGAGATCTGAGGCTTTTACCTTAAGGAAACTCTGATTTATTAGTTTTCAGCGCAGAGACGCAAAGACGCAAAGATTTTTTCAGTTATTCTTCCGGGTTTTT
>Ga0209542_10015992_pt1 | contig 12505 bp, 9 predicted proteins | sample RifCSPhighO2_01_FD_184028 | JGI IMG/M metagenome (GOLD analysis project Ga0209542, IMG submission 184028) | Soil microbial communities from Rifle, Colorado - Rifle CSP2_plank highO2_0.1 (SPAdes) (version 2) | ecosystem: Environmental > Terrestrial > Deep subsurface > Rock core/Sediment ...
CGTCGGAGTGGGTGTCGGCGTCGGCGTTGGTGTCGGCGTCGGCATCGGTGTCGGCGTTGGTGTCGGCGTTGGTTCAACGCCCTCAATTATAACCTCCACTTCGGCGACGGTTGATTCGCCTTCGCCTGTTAAGGAAACATATTTTATTGATATGTTACCTTTCGTTCCTAACCCGCAAATTTCTTCGCCAGGAGGAAGGAATGATTCGTAATCACTGTCTTTTTTAAGAAAAACAGTGGAATTATATCCCCCGTAGCCGTTTTCGTTCACCCTATCTCCATGTTGTCTTATCAAAAGTCCGCTTTTAACATTGTCGTTGTTAAGGTAGGGCTCAAGGCTTTTTTCGTACAACTCAATAGAAATATGCTTGTTGTCGCTTATTTCTATGATGCCGAGCTGTTTTTTTTCTGTCTCTGCTACTTCCCGCGGACATAATTCCACGGAGGTAAAACCAGAGGAAAAAATTATAACTCTTTCTTTCGGCAACTCACCAGCTTCGTATTGGTCAAATAACGAGAAAAAAGACCAGCTATTTCCCATGACGCTAAAAACGCTATTATATTCCTTAGCTTTATCTTCATCGTCATAACCACAGGAACCCTCTCTTGAAATATTTTTTCCTGCCTCGTGAAATCGGGAACGCACAGCGTGCCCAAGTTCGTGGCTTTTTACAAATGAGTCATCTGAAAAATAATTAGAGCTCATCCTAATAGCTGAAAATGTGAGTTCTCCGTCATCAGTGCTAAAACCCCACTCTCCAATACTGGACCAAGCGCCAGCCCATTTCCAACTGCTGTCGTCAGCAATTACGGCAATAAGACAATCAACTTTTCTAAAGTCTACAGAATCATCCGTCAACTTTATAGCCTCTTCAATAGCGGCATAGCCAAGGTCCCCATTATCGGTTAAGTCGTTTTTTGTTTTTTGAGATTTTAACCAACCTTTCACTTCAACTGACAAAGTAACCTTGCTGTGTTGTCGCGGATCTTCAAAAAAGTCTTTTGAAGATTTAAAATATCCCTCTGTCTCTCCAGCTTCCCATGGTATATCCTCGTCAGCAGGTTGGATGAGGGCGATCAAAATATTTTTTTCTCCGCTAACCTCATTAAATATTATTCCCGTCCCTGTTTTTTTCTTTCCATAATGCAGTTTTCCCTTAGGCGACAAAATCGCCCTTTGGCCCGACCGCGGGGGAGGATAATCCCTGAAGTGTTCCTGTGTTAAAGGAACAAGAGAAGTACCCTTGAAAAAATACCTTGTTTCCGATTTTTTCTCCAAAAAATTGTCGCCAATTTCAACGACAACTTTCCCTTTTTCCGCTTTTCCAGCAATCGCGTTGACGGAAAAAAATAAAAATCCCAAAACAGCAACAATCCAAAATCTCTTCATTTTCCACCTCCTAAAATTTTTATTCAAAAGTTAATGTTCTAACAATTATTATTGCCTATTTTGCTTAACTATACTGATATTTTTAGCAAAGTCAAGGTGTGGATAACTTGCTGTTAACAAGTCTTTTATTTGTGTTAAAATTAAAAGATAAATTAAAAGATAAATTTTTTAGAAAAATAAAATATGTCAAATTTTAAATTCCTCAAATTCGCGTTTTTTGTTTTAGCTTTTGTTATGACTGGTTATTCCGTCGCCTCCGCTGGTTTTGTTACAATATACTCGGACGACGATGAAGATTTTAACCGGAATAATAACGACATGGCGGCCGCCATTGATGCTCTTCCGGCAAAAACAGACGGAGAAATAGCCAATTGTTTTGATTATTATCGCTTCCCCGGCATTCAAGCCAGTTTTGAAACGGTAAAGGAATTTTACGAGCCGGGACAGAAGGTCTATTTCAAGGGCGGATTGATTAACAATAATAATTATCCGATAGTCGACGGTTATTTGTTCGTAAGAATAGCCAGATATAACGAAAACTATACCCAAGAAGGCCACGACATAGTGGACGAATTTTTTGCCGATAGCGGTCCGCAAGGCAGAGAGAAGTTTTATTTGGAAGGCGGGGAGGAGAAGGAAACGGTATTTAGTTGGAGCGCGCCGGAAAACTTGGCGGAAGGGGTATATAGAGTCGCTTTTTCTTTCATCGTCGGCAAAAAAATGAACATGGCCGGGCTGTCTTTCACCAATGAGGTGGTTGCCGGTCTAACCGAGCTTGAAATTAAGAAAAGCGCTATTGGCGCCAAACGAGTATTTTTGGAAAAATCTTCTTTTGCCGTTAACGGGAAAAAGTATAAACACATCGGCCTTTGGCCGCAGATTGACAAAGGCGCGAAAGCGGAAGTGGCGGGCAAACTTAAGAACGAAACATCCAAAAAAGAAAATGTCCGGCTCATTTATGACCTTTACTATTGGGACGGCTTGGATGATAAAAACAAAGTTTCCACCAAAAGCGAAGACATAACCGTCGCTCCGAATTCTTCCCATTCTTTCAAATATGTTATTCCCAAAATGGACGAAACTGTTTATTTTTTAAGAATTACGGCCGTTGCCGGCAATAATCAAAAATCCATCGTTAATTTAAGATTCGTGAGCGAGCAGGAAAGGCCGAGAATCAACTTTTTTTCGCCGATGAAATTTCCTGTTTTGAAAGGCGAAACAATGACGAATTTCGCTTGTTTCCATAATACGGCGGATAAGTCAGCTAATGGGAAGGTGACAATGAATGTTTTTGACGAAGCCGGCGATAAAGTGCAGACACTCGGTTACGAAGGGGAAATTACCGGCAATATTATGGCCGTCAAAAAAGACGCGGTTGCCCTTAAGGATTATGATTATTTAAGAATGGCCGCTTCGGTCGTTGGTTCTGATGGACGCGCGGACAGTTACGAAATGATTTACGATTGCAAAAATATGAATCCGGAAAATCCGGAATGCGTTAAAATACTGGAAGAGAAGATAAAAGCGATCGCCGACGCTTCCAATAAGCCATTCAATAAAAAAGGGATAAACTTGGGAATTATCGCGTTGCTGGCTATATTGGCGGTTGCCGCTTTGTTGCGGAAATTTTTTCTAAATAAAACAAAGTCGCCGCTGATGTTTTTGCTTTTCGCGGTTATTATCGGACTAACGGCCTTTTTTGCCGACGGCGCGGGCAATCAAGCTTTGGCTTTAAGTGTGACAACGGCAACTAGAGATTTCAATTTTCCGCCGGAAATTTCCAAGGCCCAATGCGCAGCTAGAGGAGGAGCTCTTGATAGAGGCGGCATCCCGATCGGGGGTTTTAAGTTTAAGTTTTGCGTTAATGGGAAGATAGATGTGGTTCATAGGGTGCAAAGAGACAATGATAACAACACCTTAAGCCTTGGCGACACAATAAATTTTACTTATAAGCCGGATGAACCATTTTTTTACGCCACTGGCGGCACCAGCGATTCTCCTTACGGGATATGGTGTAATATTACGAGAGGATTTTCTTGTTTGAAAAAACGCGAAGAAATTTTCAAGACCGACGAGAGCGAGATTTTCACGCCAGCGAAAAAGGCTAAAATGTCTGTCAGAATGACATGGCTAGTTGATAAGCCGGAAGTGTTTATGGAATCAAGCGATAGCTCGGTTATTTCTTGCGAAGATATGAAGTGCACCGCCAAAAAGGGCGGCACTGCCTCATTAACGGCTAATATATCCGGCTTTACCGCCAGACCATGGGTTAAAGTCATACACGAAAAAGGAGATTGGGAATCTTGGGAATATACCTCCGAAAACACCCCCGAATGGGGAAAAATCTCCGAAAACACCGCCGGATTTAAGGATATCAGATTTGTTCAAAGAGAGCTGGAATGGAAGAATATCACCGTTGAACCGCCAGAGCCGACTTGCGACGCCAGCTTTAGCCCGACCGAGATAAACGAAGGCGACTCAACCTCATTCTCGTGGAAAACCGCTTATGACGAAGACGAAATTATTTCGGTTAGTTGCGACGGCGATTTAAGCGAATCTTCTGGCGCTGGAAACGGCAGTTGGACAAATTTAAAGCCGGGCGCGACGCAAACTTGTACAGCGACCGCCCAAAATAGCAAAGGCGCTAAAAGTTGCTCGGCTAAAGTAAAGGTAACAAATACCCCTGTCTTTTGCTCCGTGACGATAAACAAAGATGCGACTGGTGGCGATGGCTCTGTAAAAGTGGTAAAAAGCGCCGGAACCGAATTTGTGTGTGATTTGCAAAGCGGTCTTAGCTCCTGTAATTCCAATGAATCATCGGGAGATACGCTTACTTTGACACCTAATCCAAGCGGCGGTACTACTTGGCCGGTATGTTCTTCCGTAAGTAATGGAATTTGTACTGTTAATCTGCCCAGTAGCGGAGATTGCAATAAAAGTGTGACGGTTAAGTTTCCAATAACTGGCGGGGTGTGCAACAATGATGGCAAAAAAAATAATGGAGAGACGGGAGTTGATTGTGGCGGCGGCAGATGCCCTTCTTGTCTTCCCGAAACACCTCAAATTTCAGCCAGCGCCGCTTGCAAGGCCGTTAATTTGTTATGGGACAATGACAGCAATGGAGAATACACTTCAACAAACAACGGTTCTGCGGTCGTAAAATATTATGTGATAAAAAGAGACAAGAATGTCATAGAAAGCAATTGGAATAGTAATATAAATCGCAGTAGTTGGAGTAATAATTCTTATACCGACACAACTGCTACTGATTCCACTAAAGATTATTCTTACACAATAAAAGCTTGCAATGACGATAATCAGTGTTCTGCTGAAGCGATTTCTAACTCTGCCAAGCCAAACGCCGCACCTTGCAGCGGCATTATTATTTCATCTAGCTCATCTAGCTCATCTAGCTCATCTAGCTCATCTAGCTCATCTAGCTCCGCAATTTCCGACCCTGGAACATTTAATCTGACCGTTGCGCAAACAGGCGACGGAACAGGTTCTGTTTCGCTTATGCATATGGGCAGTCGTGACGGGAATGACGGCGGTCTGGACAGCAATGTTGGCGGCAGTTCTCCTTGGGGATTAGCCAAAGGTTGGGAGTTTAAAATAACGGCAACGCCGGCTTCCGGCTCGTATCTCGGCGGTGTTTCCGGTGGCGATTGTGGAGGCAGTCCTTGCGCCATCATGATGGATAGCGACAAAACCGTAACCGTAACTTTCAGCAAAGATACTACCGGTTGCGCAACTTGCGGAGGCGTGGTCACAGCTTCTATAACCGCCAGGAAAAACCCTGTTTCTGACGGTGGAAAAACCACGATTGATTGGGGTTCCACCAACGCCTCTTCTTGCTCTCAATCAGCCGGAGGAGATGATAGCGCCGACTGGGGGAACGCCGCCGACACGATATCGGGAAGTTATGATACGATTGGGCCCTTTACGCTTTCGGAAGGCGAGAGAACTTATACTATAACCTGTACTAATGGCGGCCAATCCGCTTCAGCTTCGGTTGATGTTGATGTCGGAAGCGGTGGCGTTACTGTTCCTACCGTTAGCATATGGGCGGATGAATCACCCATTAAATACAAAGGAACAACTAAAATAAAGTGGTCTTCAACTGGAATAGTTTGGGGCTGTTTGCTTTATTCTCCATTTGATTCTTTGAGCGGATATTTGAGCGGACCGTATGGTAATGTCTCGCCATGGAGCAATGTTTTTGGCGCCGGTTATTATAAAACCAGCGTGCCGGACAATAACGCAACAAACGGACAAAATACTGGTATGCTAACTAGTGATACCGATTATAAAATTCGATGTACCAAAAGCGGCTTTGCTTATGCTACAGATCAAACCACCGTTAAAGTTAATCTTCCCGTTTCCAATTTCACCATCGCCAATTACGGGAATAAATCGCTTGTCGCCAATATCGTGGAAGGATTGTCGGCTAATTCCGGCAGTATCGCTTTAACCTTAAGCGGCGAAGCTATCAGCAATGTCAGCCTTTCCGCCAGCATCTCGGCCATCTCCGGTGCCAAGGCTCAATTTTCGTCCGATGACGGCGTTACTTGGAGCGATACTTTGTCTGTTGACATAAGCGCGATTTCGCAGGTGAAAATAAAGGCGATTAAAATTCCGGGCGCGACGGCCGCCGGGACTTATAATACGGCGGTAACGGCGACCGACACCGGAAGCGGAGGAAAAACCAAAAAACTGAATGTTAATTTGCAGGTTAATCGGGTATCGTCCGAGTGGGAAGAATTTTAAAGGGAAAGTTGCATTTTACGGCATTCTTGCTATTATTTAATTTATGTTAAAAACGGAAGAAAAAGTTGAACAAAAAGGATTTTCTTTGCCCCAAGTTGATTCGGGGGTCAAAGAAATGTATCTAAGCGGAATACATTTGGGATATTCGCAGACCAGCCGGAGTCCCCAAATGAAGCCGTATATTTTCGGATTAAGAAACGGAGTGGAGATTTTTGATTTGGAAAAAACGAAAAGCAATCTTAATTCCGCCAAAGAATTCGCCAAGAAACTGGGCAAGGACAAGAAGGTAATTTTGTTTGTCGGGACAAAGAAAGAAGCCAAAGATTTGACGGAAAACGCCGCCAAAGAATTGGGAATGCCGTTCGTCAAAGAAAGGTGGATCGGCGGAACGATTACCAACTTCAAGCAGATAAAAGGGAGGATTGACCATCTCAACGACCTGAAGAAAAAAAGAGATACGGGGGAGTTGAACAAATACACCAAGAAAGAAAAACTTCAAATTGAAAGACAGATCAAGAAAATGGAAATTTATTTCGGCGGCTTGGCGGAAAACTTGAAATTTTTGCCTTCGGCGATTCTCGTTGTTGATTCCAAACACGAGAAAATAAGCGTCAATGAGGCCAACCAGATGAAGATACCGGTTGTCGCCTTGCTCAACAGCGACTGCAATCCGTCCGGAATCAATTATCCCGTTCCAGGCAACGACAATTCCATATCCAGCATTTCTTATTTTTTGTCCGAATTCGCCAAAGCTTACAAAGAAGGGACGCTTTTGTTCCAGCAGGAGTCGGCCAAAGCGGAAACAGTTAAGTAGCGTAAATTGCGGAGCTCTGTTATGAGCGACGCCTTACGGAGCGCGGCGGCGCGAGTAGAGCAAATTTTCAGCAGAAAATTATGCGAGCTGAGCGAATAATAGAGCTTCGCAATTAAATAAAAACAAAAAAATGATAACCGCCCAGCAAATAAAAGAATTAAGAGACAAAACGGGAGTGTCCGTGTCCGCCTGCAAGCGCGCGCTTGAAGAAGCGGGCGGAGATATGGAAAAAGCTCTGGCCGTCCTGCAAAGAGAAAGCGCCAAATCAGCCGAGAAAAAATCGGACAGAATACTGGGATCGGGGGTGATTGAAGCTTATGTGCACAACAACAAAAAAGTCGGAGTCATACTGGAGCTTAAAAGCGAGTCTGATTTTGTGTCTGGCAACGAAGAGTTTAGAACTTTGGCCAAAGATGCGGCTATGCACATTGCCGCCTCGTCGCCGTCCGACCTGGACGAATTGATGGGACAGCCGTATATAAAAAACCCGGCCGTTACCGTCAAAGAATTGCTCAATCAAGCTATCCAAAAATTCGGCGAAAAAATAGAAATTTCCAGATTTGCCAAGTATAACCTGTCTTAACTATATGAATGCGTTGATTTATATGGCTCTGTTGTCCGCCGCCGGCCTTGTCTTTCTTTTTTCAAAAGGGGTGTCTTTCGCCAGGACCCTGCCCAAGGAAGAATTTGAACGAAGACTTAATGAAACGAAACCTGTTTTTCACGACATTAACGCCAGAATTATTATTCCTTTCGCTGTTTTTATTCACGACTTTTTGTCGCCGAAAATTTATAAAGAATTTGAAATAATCATATCAAAGTTCAGAATAAACACGCTAAGAATGGAGAGGCTTCTTTTACAGCTGGCCAACTACATAAGAGGAAAAAGGGAGGTGAATATGAACGGCAACAGCCATCCTTATTGGAATCAAATCAACGGCGCCGATTCTAAAGATAAAAACGAAGACAAGCCAGCATAGTTTACCCCGCATGGCGGGGCGAGAGGAGAGACAACTGTTAAAATAAATATTACGCCAGCATAGCTCAGCGGTAGAGCAACTGTTTTGTAAACAGTAGGTCGTGGGTTCAAATCCCTCTGCTGGCTCATGCGCTCAAGCGAAATAAGAAAAAAGTTTTTGGAGTTTTTTAAGAGACATGGGCATATGATTATCCCTTCTTCTTCTCTTGTTCCAAGCGAAACGGATCCGACGGCGCTTTTTACAACGGCCGGAATGCATCCTTTGTCGCCGTATTTGCTCGGCGAAAAACATCCCGGCGGCAGACGGGTGGCCAATATCCAAAAATGCGTCCGAACCGGCGACATAGACGAGGTGGGCGACTCGCGCCATCTTACTTTTTTTGAGATGATGGGGAACTGGTCTTTCGGAGACCCCAAGACGGCCGATGGCGTCGGGGCAGGTTACTTTAAAAAAGAAGCGATAGAGTGGAGTTGGGAATTTCTGACCGATAAAAAATGGCTGGGGTTGGATAAAAACAGGCTGGCCGTTTCCGTTTTCGCCGGAGATGAAAATGCGCCCTTTGACGGAGAGGCTTTTGATTTATGGAAAAAGTCGGGAGTGCCGGAATATAGAATCGCCAAATTGCCTAAGAAAAATAATTGGTGGGGGCCGGCCGGCCAAACCGGACCGTGCGGGCCTGATACGGAAATGTTTTATTGGACGGGCGGTGCGGATAAAATCCCGGACAGTTTTAACGACGATAATGATTTATGGGTGGAAATTTGGAACGATGTTTTTATGCAATACAACAAAGGCGAAGACGGCAAGTTTTATCTTTTAAAACAAAAAAATGTTGACACCGGAATGGGGCTGGAAAGAATGGCGATGGTAATGCAAGGGAAAGATAATGTTTACGAAACGGACTTGTTTGAGCCGATCATTAAAACACTTGGCGGTTTAACCGCCTTGGCGGTTAAAGCGCCAAGTGAAGAAAAATCTGTCAGAATTATCGCCGACCATATTAAAGCCAGTGTTTTTATAATTGCGGACGAAGTGGCTCCTTCAAATATCGGACGAGGTTATGTGTTAAGAAGATTGATCAGAAGGGCGGCGAGACACGGCAAATTATTGGGGATTGAAGAAATTTTTCTGGCGGGAGTTGCTGAACCTATTTTTGAAATCTATAAAGAATTTTATCCGGAGCTTTTGCAAAAGAAAGAAATGATTTTAAGCGAACTGGCGGCGGAAGAGAGCAGGTTTAACAAAACTCTTGAAAAGGGGTTGAAAAAATTTGAGTCCGTGTCGCAGGGAGGAAACATTAACGGAAAAGACGCTTTCACGCTTTTTTCCACCTACGGTTTTCCTTTGGAAATGACGGTTGAATTGGCGAAAGAGAAAAACATCAATGTTGACGCGAAAGGTTTTGATAAAGAATTTGAAGAACACCAGAAAATTTCCCGCGCCGCTTCCGCCGGAATGTTCAAGGGCGGATTGGCCGATGCGGGAGAGAAAACGACCCGATACCATACGGCTACGCACCTTCTGCATCAGGCTTTAAAAATAGTTTTAGGAGAGAGCGTTAATCAAAAAGGCAGCAATATAACCGCCGAGAGATTGCGTTTTGATTTTTCTTGGTCGGAAAAAATGACCAAAGAACAAATAGAAAAAACGGAGCAAATCGTCAACGGGAAAATAAAGGAAAATCTGCCGGTAGGTTGGCAAGAGATGAGCTTGGAGGAAGCCAGATTATCCGGCGCTATCGGATTATTTGGCCATAAGTACGAAACAAAAGTAAAAGTTTATATTGTGGGAGATAGCGCCAAAGGCGGGCAAGTTTTTTCCAAAGAAATCTGTATGGGTCCCCATGCCGTCTCTACCGGCGAGATCGGCCGTTTCAAAATCATTAAAGAAGAAGCTGTCTCGGCGGGAGCGCGAAGAATAAAGGCGATATTGGAATAATCATCTGCCGATATTACGGCAACTAAAAATTAGTTGCCGTAATATTTTTTTTGTTTATAATAATGCTATGAATATAAATTTAAAGGCGACGAATTTTGAATTGACTCCGGCCATTCGCGAATACGCGGAGAAAAGAGTGAACGGGTTGGAAAAATTTATCCGCAGGGCGGACGAGAGCGTCCAGGCTTGGGTGGAAGTCGGACGCACGACGGTGCATCATCTTAAGGGCGATGTTTACAGGGCGGAAATCCAAATCCACATTCCGCATTACGGGAAAGGCGTAAGGGCCGAAGCAACCAGCGGAACTCTCAACGAGGCCATAGATGGCGCGCACGACAAGATAAAATTGGAATTGGAAAAAGTTAAAGACCGGAAAATATCTTTAATCAGAAAAGGATCCCGCGCGATTAAAAATTTAATCTCGTTTTTAAAATAAATTTATGAATAAAGGCGGGGCCCATTGGCTGATATTTATCATTATAATTCTCGGCTCTTTGGGAGTAATTTTTGGTTATAAAATAGCTATGAAATCAGAAAATAAAATATCAAAAGACGCCAGCGTGAAAAGTCTTGGCTATACGGGCAATCCCATGGCCGTTATGAAGACGAATGTGGGTGAAATCAAACTTGAGCTTTTCGCCAAAGACGCGCCGGAAACGGTCGGTAATTTCATAAAACTGTCCAATGAAAAATTTTACAATGGAACCAGATTTCATCGGGTGATAAAAGGTTTTATGATTCAAGGCGGCGACCCGAACAGCAAAGACGATGATTGGTCAAACGACGGCATCGGCGGGCCGGGCTACGCTTTCAAGGACGAAATAAATCCCAATAAAATAATAAAAGGGGTTTTGGCCATGGCCAACGCCGGACTAGGCACCAACGGCAGCCAATTTTTCATTGTTACGGCGGAGAGCGCGCCGTGGCTGGACGGCAAACATACGGTTTTCGGCAAAGTTGTTGAGGGAATGGACGTTGTGGATAAAATAGAAAATGTCGCCACGGACAAAACAAAAAACGACCACCCCGTGGAAAATGTGACCGTAGAATCGGTTATCATTGTTGACTAAATTCGCTTATGAAATATCTCATCAAAGAGCTGATGAAAGAGGGAATTTTGAAAACCCCTTCAATTATTGACGCTTTTGAAAAAGTGGACCGGAAGGATTTTGTCACGGAAGAATTGAAGGACAAGGCTTATCTCAATACGCCTTTGCCGATAGGTTACGGGCAGACAATTTCCCAGCCGCTGACGGTGGCTTTTATGCTGGAGTTGCTCCAGCCGGAAAAAGGGAACAGAGTTTTGGAAATAGGTTCCGGTTCGGGCTGGCAGACGGCCTTGCTGGCTCATATAGTTTCCGGCGGAGGAAAAGTTTTTGCCGCGGAGTTAATTCCGGAGCTGATGGCTTTTGGCCGGAAAAACGTCGCCAAATACGATTTTATAAAAAAAGGAATAGTTGAGTTTCATTCTTTCAACGCCGTCAAGGGTTTTCCTGAAAAAGCGCCTTTTGACAGAATTATCTCTGCGGCCTCGGGGATGGAATTGCCGGCGGCGTGGAAAGAACAGCTCAAAGTCGGCGGCAGAATCGTTGCGCCGGTCAAAGATGCGATTCACCTGCTTATCAAAAAGTCTGAAACTGAATTTGAAGAGAGCATTTATCCCGGTTTCGCTTTCGTGCCGCTCATAAGTTTGAACGAGGATATCGTAAAAGTAGTTAAGAAATAAAAAATCTGCCTCCTAATTATTTTGAGAATAATTTGCTGTATCTTTACTAATTTTCCACAGAGCGTCAAAAATTGATTTCATTGTTTTGCTCAACCCGTCGCTTTCAATCAGAAAACCAACCCCTTCTTCTTCGTGCGGGGCGATAAAAGATATTTTATTGTCAAAAATAAACATCATTCCAGTTGCGCCTGTGCCTTCCGGTAAAAGTTTTACTTCTCGTAATTCTTTCACTTGATCTTCAATCCAGCCTTTTTCAAACCCATCATCTGCCGGACGAAGGCATTTGGAAAAAACCTTCTTATCAAGGCGTTTTTGAGTAAAACCAAGTTTGCCTCCGATAGACTTTCTCAAATCTTTGATTGAACCCAGAGATCTCACTATTTTTTCTTTGCAATTCAATTCTTCTTCGGCCAGTTGTTTTCTTCCTTCCACTCCTTCAAATAATTTTAGACTGGCTATTTTTTTAGACAATGGTATTTTTTGCAGCTCTGGCAAATACCTGTCCAACAGAGCCATCTGCCCTTCAATTATTCCTTTTAGCTTATTGGGATTTTCCGCGACAAACCTTTTGGTGTTTTTGCTCCTGTAAGTAGAAACAAGTCCGAGTTTTAATAATTTTTCCAAATGATGATAAGCGGTTGTTCTCTCTAAACCGGATTTTCTCGCGATATTGGAAACAGGAGCGTCGGTCAAAGCCAAAAGGGCGAGATAAACCTTTCGTCCTTTCTCGTCTATCCCAAGAGAATTTAAAAAATCAGATAATGCCTCCTGTCGCATTTGAATCCGAACACTTGTAAGATGAAGTTATGAAAAAAATGAAAATAAATTCTCTCATCTTTCAAAAAGCGAACGAAACGAAATCGCGATTTTAAAAAAGAAGAAATATTCCTT
>Ga0209542_10015994_pt1 | contig 12504 bp, 17 predicted proteins | sample RifCSPhighO2_01_FD_184028 | JGI IMG/M metagenome (GOLD analysis project Ga0209542, IMG submission 184028) | Soil microbial communities from Rifle, Colorado - Rifle CSP2_plank highO2_0.1 (SPAdes) (version 2) | ecosystem: Environmental > Terrestrial > Deep subsurface > Rock core/Sediment ...
CAAATGACCCACAGCACTGGCACGCAGGTGGAGAAACTGGCGGCTGGCCGGGACAACCCGAAGACCAGGAAGTGTCACACAACTAGCGCCTAGATGGCCTAAATATAATTGGGATATCTGATGTGGCTCCCCATGTCGTTACTCGTAATCGGAGCCATTACAGTGATGCTTAATTCTGCCCGGATAATTCTGTACGATACGAATCTCATAAAATAATTCATTATACTGGTTTGATTCTAATTTTAGCTTCTCTTTTGTGGGTTCTTTTTAGACTTAATATTTTCTAGCCACTTTACAGTTTCTGGCTTCTTCATCCACAGAAACTTATATTTATTTCTGTCTATCCGCAACAAAAGTTTTGTAAATCTGCTTGCGAACTGTATCAGTGCCACTATCTGGGCACGGGGGATTTTGGGGTCTTCGGACTGTATTAGTGTTACGATCTGATCCAGTGTCATTTCATCTTGTCGAGCATTTTTCTTCAGGATGGACACTATTTTTCCGATGCCAACTTTTAGCTCTCCGTCCAGTTGTTCCTTATCTCGACGGGACAAATTCTCATCGGCTATCGGGGGCGAGGGTTTTTTATATGCTAGTGTATTCTTTGTCAGTTTTCTGTTAGTAATGGAACTTTTCTTATCATCCTTACATTTGAATTTATATAATCCTCGCTTAATTCTCTTAAAATGCTCTGATTCTTGGACTGCGGATGCAACAGTTTTACGGGGGCATTTTCCCCATCTTTTCGAGACCAGGCTAAAGATTTCGTCAATTGTGAAAAGTGTTTTCGGATTGTCTGAGTTTATGACATCGACTACAGATGTACAAATTTTGTCGTGTGCCGACATAACAGGGATTCTGTCCGGGGAGTGACTCTCTGGATTTTTATTGTCATCACAGCAATTGCTACTTGAATCGTGACAATCTTCGTCAGCATCTAGTGTCGACAATCCACTACTGATCCTGTCGAGTATATTTCTGGTTATATTTATGACAGTCGATTGAGGAATCTCAAACATCACAGTCTTGTGGAAATTGATCCATACTGAGAGTTCTTTGATTCCACTCTCAATAATCCCGATGGCGCTCTCGGTGTCTGCTTCTGTTTGCATCGCTGTTTAATCCTACAGAATCCATTCTAAAGAGAAGTGCCGGGGCATCAACATCCAGATTAGGTAAGCCGTTTTCTCAATCAGTCCTTGCCAAAGTGGCAGTAGTGCCGCAATATTTGTGCTATGGATTTTGTTGACACCGAGCACGGACAGCATAAAAATACCGATAAAGACGAAATAATTTCTGACCTAAAGGAAAAGGTGGCTAACATAAACAATGCCATTTCTAGGCTGTTTGACAACATAATAGATTTGAGAGTCGAGATGGTCAGAATTTGCTTACAAAGAGACGATGCAAAATCCAGGGTTATAGAGCTAGAAAGAGCCATACTCGTCTATGGCGGTTGTCAGTTCGATTGTGATAAAATGACCAGCGGAAATGTTTTGCTGTGTTCTTGTGGATTTATGAATGTAAACAAGCAGGAAGACGTTAAATCCACAGATTTGTGAGTAGAATAATTATTTATTCGCACAGAAAATGAATAGATATTTTATATATTTCAGTAGGTTGCCATACACAACTGACGAGGCTTTGACAGACGCAAGAGATTCGGTTACCTATCACGCTATCGCGAAAATGTTTGGACTGAGTTTCGAATTTCAGACCTTCGCCGATGCCCTTGGTCTGCCGGATGGTCACATAGATGCACAAGTAGAGGTTTTCGACAAGCCTGGTATTGACGTTAGCAAGTTGTTTGAGAAAGAAGTTAGGATAAAATTCCCCGAAGCCGTCTTATTAGAGGTGCGAGAATTTGAGCCCGATTATCAGTTCACCAAGGAGGGGTCGGCATTTACTGGTTGGAATCTAATTCGATATTTGCCTGTTTACCCAGATAAAAAAGGCATCGTTTAGTCACACCGATATCACAAAATAGTTCTTCAATAACTTGTTCAAATCATTCTTTAGTTGTTTAGAGACCGCGTCTGATGCTGCTAGGGCGATTTTAGTGTCTACATATTTTGATAGATTTTTTAGCAGGTGGGACCACACCGTCATCTCGATAGCATCAACAATTTTTTTCTTCTCATCTTCAGACGCATTAATAAATTCTTTCCAATCTATCATTAATTGCCCTCGTTGATGGCTTTATTGAGGCATTCTTGAACAGATTTCATAAGCGATTCGATGTCATCGTACATCACTAATTCACCCCTCTGATTTGGCATAATCCAGTTTTTACCGATTTTCCAGACCTCTACTATCGGCTCATTAAAACTAAGGGGATGTAGAATTATGGTAAATAATAACCCATCTTTTTTATTACCTTCCTGCATCAGATTTGGTATATTAATGTTCTATCGTCACAAATTTATTACGTATCCTTTGCCGCGTTTTTCCGGTCGGGTTACCCAAAAGAGGGCTATATGCACAGAGCTATTCTTATTGTCATACTTTGTTGGTGGTTAGGAAACTCCGGATGTGTGTGGGTTTTTAACCCAGACGAGGATGATGATACTGAGTCCAGGATTAATCTATGCGTCGGCATGCACAACCACTGTCAAAAATGTTACACCGTAGAGAACCGTCCGAATAGAATGATAACAGAATCATACGTTTGTGACAAATGTGGCGAATCAAATCTTAATGACGCGTTTGTAAACGACGAGCTCTGCCCCGGATGTAATCCAGACAGTCCATATTCCGAGTATAGGTATAGATTTAGATAGGGGAGACTGATTGGTTTTTTTATCGTAGACAGATCACTGGGTTTTGATATGATAGTGACATGGATAAGAAAGTCGTCCTCGACAACACAATCTTGTTGGTTCGCCATGGGTCGCACGCCTATGGTCTGAATCACGCCGATAGTGACATCGATGCAAAGGGCGTCGTGGTCCCACCACCCGAGTGGTATCTTGGGCTGAGGCATTTCGAACAGTTCGAAGATTTCGATGATCCAAACGATTTTTCCCGCGATCAGGTTCGATACAAGGTCCAAAAGTTCATCAGTTTGGCGTCCGACTGCAACCCAAACATAATTGAATGTCTTTTCGTAGATGAGTCTGATATCGTCGAAATCACACCCGAAGGACGAGAATTGGTCGCACATCGTAATGACTTTGTATCATTAAAGGCTAAACACACATTCTCTGGGTATGCTGTGTCGCAGCTTAAAAAAATTCAGATCAAACGCAAGTGGTTCGTGGAGCCCCCAACGCATAAGCCGCTTCAATCGGAATTTATGCGAAGTCCCACAACTGAAACGGAGATGGGGTTGTTAGCCGAGGGTGCTAAATTTTTTGACAAAGCCGCATACGTAGCCGCTATCGAACATTGGAATAACTATCTCAGATGGAAAAACGAAAGAAATCCGGCGAGGAAAGAGCTTGAGGAGAAATTCGGTTTTGACTCGAAACACGCCTCACAATTAGTAAGGCTGCTTCGTATGGGCAAGGAAATCTGCGAATTTGGTAAAGTAGTCGTAAAACGCCCCGATCGAGAGGAAATTTTAGCGATCAGGAATGGTGCCTGGACATACGAGCAGCTAGTAGATTGGGCGGAGAAGGTACTTACCTCTTTGGATGCCTTATACAACGACTACAAATCTGGGCTAAAAATTCCCCCCATTCCTCACTCGGTAGACAGAGGCGCTATTGATAGGCTCGCCGTGGACATCACTCTAAAACATTGGTCAAGAAAACAGATTAGTCTACCATGGGTATGAGCGGCGGCTAAATCCGTAAGTTTATTTAACATCGGATAATCCTACTTTATTCTTTGCGGCATAAAAATAGACATCTTCTTTTTCAATCCTGATAAAGTTGCGTTTCAGGTTATTTGCCGCAACTCCGGTAGTGCCGCTACCCATGCGATTGTCCATCTTTATGATGTTGTGTAATAGCAGCCATTAAATTTCCATCCTATCGATATTTGCATCCTGCTCAAATTTTTTCTCTCTTTTTACGTCATCTCTCAGCTTGTCTAGGTCTTTTTGATCTATATATTGAGGAAGATCATCTTTTAAATGATGGTCTATCCGCGGCGTCCAGATCGGATTGTCAAAATCTCTGGCGCGATCGTTGTTTTCGAAAATTATCAGGTTCGGGTTTACGAATCCATCTGGCGTAACCCAGATTCCGGATGTTGATAGGATCATTTCTGTGCTAACCGAGCTACCACTCTCGAATCTTGCCATCTGAAAGATTCGAATATCAATCCCCGAATTTTCGACGATGAAAGAGCATGTTCCACAATTGCACGGTAAGTTAATCACCTGACCGTAATTACAGTTTATGGTATGTCTACGTCCGCAATTACCACAAATTAACTGAATGTTCACGTCTTTGAAAAACTGTCTAAAATCACATCCCCAAATCACACCATTTACAGCGCATTAAATTTAACACTAGCACACTATTACCATAAAATCAACCGCATAAATAAACAATTAACGCCAGAATTATTTGTGCATAAGTGCGCATAGTATCGAGTTTACATATTCTACCAAAAATTTGGCGTCAATTGATTTGACCGACATCATAGTAACACCCTAGAATGATTGACGTAATGGAATTTTTAAATCTAACAGCCCGGGGCCGCCTAAATGAAGCTTCCTAAACAGGACCTGGTCATTGATATTACCCAACAACCACTGGAATGTTGCTTTCGTACCGTCAGTGAGTGGGCGGGGATGGTAGAAGGAAATCGCGGAACTTGCGGGATCTGTGGTAACTACCTCAAAGTCACCCGTAAATCGCTCGATTTTGCATATTCTACGGGTAGATTGAATGATTTTGCTCATCAGCAATTAGTGGCAGAAAGACACCAGCCGGCTGATGTTGAGCCGAATATCGTATGGCTATCACACAACAGATTCCCGACGGAGAAGTATATTCATCCGTGGCTAAGGGAGAATAAATTTAATCCGTCCAAAATAAGCTCCGGAAATCGGGGTTGGTCTGTTAGCAACGGTGACAGCACGAGGGGCGAACGAGAATATCTGGTACTTGTTGACCGTGGCATAGTCGCATCCATCAACGCTGACTAAGGAAGTTTTACCCAAGGAGAAATTAATGGCTAAAAATGCTAATGGTTCTGGTCGTAAGGGTAGTAGAGCGGCAAATCCCGCTCGTGTGGCTCGCCCGGCTGGGATGGCGTCCATGTCACTCGCTGATCACGCCCGAAGTAGTGGGCACAAGCCACTGGACCCAATGGCCGGGCAAATGGATATGATGACCCCCGCAGCCCGTAGGGCCATGGGGATGAGTGGCAAATAAATTGTATGCCCGATGAGTTCCATGTTGTTGATTTATTCATCTCTAATGGTCGAAAACAAGCAAAGGAAATTTCTCAGGAACTAAACGATAAAATAAAACTGGGCTGGGAATTGGCTGCCATTTCTGACGGGTTTATGTTTTTGAGACTTCCCAGTTCATCAGATGTCGAAGTTACCGCACTGGATGACGAAATCGAGACGAAAAACAATATTTGCGGTCGATGTGAACACTATAAATTTATCGGAATTAATGACAAAACTGAGATTAGACACGGAATGTGTAATAAATTCAATTGGTCAACGTCGGAGACCGCTACTTGTGATAGTTGGCAAAAATTAGATGTCCGGTAACGACAGCATGATAATTGATAGACCCGTAACTGAAAGGTCAACATTAGACATTCTTCAGTACGGACGAGATGTTGACTTAGAGGCGTTAGTTTTCGGAGATGCCCGCCCACGGTATCAACGAGAACTCGTAGGTAAAGTCAAACCGAGTCTGGTTATCCCCGAGGGGCAGGCACAAAGTAGATCCATCCTCTCAGAGCAAGTCGGCGGTGAAATCGAAACGCCCCCATTTGATCCGGGTGTTTTAGCCGCCGCCATTGAACAAAATACCAGATTATTCCGGTGCGTCCATATTATGGCCACCAATATTACTGGTCTCGGATGGACATTTGTTCCGCTGGAGCAATTCACAGAGTCTACACCAATTAAGCTCAAAAATCAGTTTGATAAAGAAAAGGAATTAGGCACCCGTCTGTTAAACAGGCCAAATAAGTTGATGACGTTCAACAAATTGATGAGACTTGTGAGAATGGACCAGGAGAGCACCGGAAACGGGTATTTGGAGGTTACTCGAACAAATGACGGCGATATAGCCCAACTTTTTCATGTCCCATCTCAGACGATGGAAATTCTAAAAGATGGTGCTGGTTTCAGGCAAGAACGCGGTTCTGATGTTCGATTCTTCAAAAATTTTGGCGACGAAGTCGTGTACTCGTCTAGCAGCTTTGTATCGGCGGAAGAGTCTAGTGCAGAAATTCCGGTAGATGAGCGCGCCACCGAGATAATTCATTTTGCTGTTCCAGCACCGAGGTCATCGTTTTACGGCATTCCGAGATGGATATCGAGCGCGACCGCTGTGACTGGTAACGCTTTGGCGGCTCTCAGAAATGTGAATTTCTTCGAGAATGACGCGACACCGAGAATTGCAATACTAGTCTCTGGCGGGAGATTGGGCGCCGAATCTATAAAAATGATCGAAGAATTCGTGCGCAAGAAGGGCAAGGGCGTAGAAAACTTTGGTCGGGCAATGGTCCTTCAAATGGAGCCCAAAAAGCCCTCTCTATCCGACAAATCCGCCAATGTGAGCGTTCAAATTCAGCCCCTTACGGTCGGCGTTACCGACGACGCCTCTTTCTTGGAATATCGAAACCGTAATGATGAAGAAATCCGAGAATGCTTCGGCATAGGGCGAGAATTTTTCGATGCTACGGGAATTAACCGCGCCAGCGCGGTTGAAAGCCGAAGAATCACGAACGATCAAGTATTTGAGCCAGAAAGAATCGAAGTGGAATTCGTTCTAAATCAGACCATTTTTGGTGAGCAGGGGATGAATTTTAAACAGGCGTGCTTTAAATTAAAACGCCCCCAAGCCACTGATCCCCTCGACCAAGCTCGCGTTTTTGATGTGCTAAGCCGCGTGGGGGCAATTACACCCAACGAAATACGCGATGTCATTGATCGTCCCGCATTTAAAGATGAGTTTGAATTTGCAAACAAGCCCATAAATGTGGCACTGACTGAGGCGCAAATGGGTTTGGCACCACTCATCACAAATGATGGTTCGCAACCGTCACCACAAAAAGATTCTCGGGATAAGATACGTCCAGAGGATTTTATAGAATTACGCAGGACAATGGAAGAATTAGGGACATCTGTTGATCTTTATTATGATGGAGTTCCAATTCCTCAATAAGGATGGTTATGGGCAACTTACGAATTGAATTTTTAGCAGACATTAGCGGTGCGTATATCTGCAAAGAGACAGGTACCCAGCATGTAGTCGGCGTCGCCAGCGATGACAAAGAAGATTTTCACGGTGATCGCATGGGCTCTGGTGCCCTAAGAATGATGAGAGATTCCGCCAAGAAGAAGAAATTGCCACTGTTGCCGGACCATCGCGGCACTTTTGAGTTGGGCCATACCCACGATGCCAAATTGACAAAGGTCGCTGATAACTCTACTCAACTATCCATTGATTTTGAGTTACACCCGCTGTCGTCAGATGCAAAAATCCTCTTCCAACAAATAGAGAGCGGTAGACCAGAAAAACAGATGTCTATCGGCGGCTACATTCCGGATGATTCCAGGGCCATCCGATTCGAAGAGACAGAAGATGGCCGAAGAGTGCGCGTCATTGAGATGCTTGATTTAGACCACGTTGCTGTGACAAGAAAAGATCACGCCGCCAATGCTCGAACACAGTGGCAATTTGCAGTTAGTAAAACGATCGATGAGTGGGAAGAAAAAATGCAGGGTAAGGGGCTGATCCTAAAAGACGATGGATATTATCATGACACCCCCGGAAAATATGAATTAGTAGAAGACTTACTTGATCAAAGCACAGCTCCATCTGGCCCTGAATTGGTGGATGAAAAAAGCGGGGTTGAAGATAGCACAAGAATAGCACTTCCGGGTGTCACACAAGATTTTATGACCGTTACGAGCAGCGGTAGTTCGACGAGCAACATTGCTTACCCTACTGTTTCAACGGGGGGTCCTTATTTTACCTTCATACCGCAGGAAAAAGAAGTGAAGAAGGATGCTACGACTGTCAATGTCAACGTAGACCTAGCATCGGCTATCAAAGAGGTAATGTCTCATCTAGCCCCAAGACAGGCCATCGAAAAACGCGCCGTGACATTTAGACATTGGCCACTTGAACGCGAGTCGGCGTGGGGTTTTGATGCTGCTGACGGAAATAAAATAATTGAGAGCCGTGGCGGATGGCCACTATTTCGCGATGTCCATACGTGGTTCGATCCAGAGGCTGGTGATCCACGCTCCGCCCCGGAAATTCGTAGCGCCTACAAGTTACCGCATCACAAATTCAAAGAGAGCCGGATGCTGACGTACCTATCGGGAGTAAGTGCTGCAACTCGGGCGCTACTCGGTGCTCGTGGTGGTGTAGATATTCCTCAGAACGATCGAAAGGCCGTTGGACGACATTTGCTACGTCACTACAACGAATTTAATGTCGAACCGCCCGAAGGTCTGCGTGAGATGCTCGCATCGGGGGATTTCGATCCAAACAAACTAATTGAAGCCGAGGCTTGGCTAGACAATCTCGATAAGTCGTTTATCGGGCAAGCTGAGGTCGTCGAAGAGAAGTCCGAATCGGACAAGGAGGAGCGCATGGCGCAAACTGTTGAGCGTAACCTCTCTATTGTTGCTCAACGCCTAGAAGAATTTCTAAGGGGCGGCGGTGCTCCGAAAATCCATGGCGATGAGAAATCCGTACAAAATACTCAGACTAAGGAAGAACTAGCCGAAGTTGGGGTTGCTGCGGAAAAACAAACTGAGACTTGTGTAGAAAGTACTGAGAATGTAAAAACTGAGCCGTCCGCATCTGAAAATGAAAAAGAAGATGCGGAACAAGTTAGTGAATCCGAGGAGTCGGATGCGACGCAGCCTAGTTCCAAAGAAGCGTTAAGTGACACTACGGTTAGCGATGATGCTGAGGCGAAGGTCGCCCTAGACGCATTCAAGAGTGAATTGCGTTCAGAAGTTGCCGATGCTTTAGCTAGTGCTTTTGCGAAAGAATTTGAACCCCTGAAGGGGTCTTTGGGCGACCTAACGAATGTGATTCGTTCGGCAATTGAGTTGTTCGAAAGATCATCCAAGGATGCAAAGGATGTCGCTCATGAAGCCAAGGCTTCTGCCGAGAAGTCGAAAGGCATTTTGGCCGAAGTCGTAGAGCGATTGTCCAAAATCGAGAAGGCTGGGGGCAGAAGCCAGTCACTACCCGGAACGTCTCCCGCGGGGCGCCGAAACGTCGAAAAACCACGAGGCGTGTTCTCGGGGCTATTTGACGGGAGCCTCAAAGAAGCACGTATTAAGTAATACAAGTTGGAATTTAGGCAAAGAAATCAAGAATAAGGAGTAAGAAAGATATGGCTACTACCCAAGAGTTACTTGAAAAGACGCTGGAAACAGCCGATTTCGGCTCTGGCGGTCAGCTCAATCCAGAGCAGCAGGACGAGTTTGTTCGTCTGACACGGGTTTTCTCCACCCTGCTTGAGCGCGTCCGATTCGTTCGTATGAAGCAACCACGGATGGACATCGACAAGATGCACATCGGTGAACCGGTAACCGTCTCAACCGATGAGAATACCGACCCCGGTGTGCTTAGCAAGCCGAAGTTCAATAAGGTCGAGCTCTCAGCCAAAAAGGTCAAATCTGCTTGGAACATTACGACTGAGGTTCTTCAGGCTAATATCGAGGGTGATGCTTTCGAGCAAACTCTCTTCTCGCAGATGGTTCGTAGAATCTCACATGACCTTGAGGCGCTAGCGGTCAGTGGAGACACTACTATTGTCGGTGCAGACCCAACGGCCGCCCTACTTGTTCGCCTTGATGGCTGGGTCAAGCAGTCTGACAGCGCTCACATTGTAGATGCAGACGGGCTCAACATTGACAAGGAGATATTCTCCCAGATGTTGCGCGACATGCCCAAGCAGTTCCGAAATGACCCTGATCTGCGCTGGATCATGAGCGATACGCTCGTTCAGGACTGGCTAAGTCTGCTATCCGAGCGCGCTGACTCGGTAGGGGTGGGCGCTCTGCAGGGTGAGAACGTCAAGCCCTTCGGTATACCCATCCTTTCCGTGCCGCTCTTCCCCGACGACCTGGCGGTGAAGAGCTCCGATGCGGCTGGTGCTGTTGTGACGGGTATTCGTCAGGGACCGTTCGTGATTGCTGCCGGGGCAAACAAGGTTCGCCTGGCAATCGATGGCGGGGGAGATGTGGATATCACTTTGACCAGTGGTACCCTTCTAGCCTCCGAGGTTGCAGCTCAAATCTCTGCTGCACTGACTACGGCCGGTAAGCCCGCATTCGCGGCCGATGATGCCCGTGGTAAGCTGCAGCTAGTTGGGCAAACACCGGATGTTGGCGGCAGCGTAGAAGTAAAAGCAATCGCCGGTGATGCTTATGCTGTGCTCGGCCTTACCGCCGCGCTTACCACAGGCGTCGCTGCTGGTGGCGATGTTCCCGAAGGCACCGTAATCATGCTAACGAACCCGAATAACCTGATTTGGGGCATGTTGGATGGAACACGTATCTTTACCGAGTTCAATAAGGATTTCGATCGCATTGAAACCGCGGTTTACAACCAAGTAGATGCGAAGATCGAGAACCTCGATGCGCTGGTGAAGTCCGTAAACATCCGTTTGCGTAACCTGTCTCTATAACGGTTAGGTAATTTCGATAGTAACCCGGGTTTTAATGACCCGGGTTACTATTATCGGAGGTAATAAGAAGATGAGCGAAGTTCGCTATTTTAAGTCAAAGAAAAGTGAATCGATCACAATTACTGGCCCCAGTGGGCAGCGGTATACCCTCAAAAAAAGCGGGCCGGGTCGTGAAGTTTCAAATAAAATCGATCAACGTAATTTCTCCTCTCGCCAAGACACTTTAATCGAGTGTGACAAGGACGGAAAATACGAAGTTACAGTTCTAGGTAATTCCGCATACAAGAGTCGCAATCCGATTTCTGTTTCTAGTATGAAAAGAGAGTCAAAGGTAAGACGTGTTCCGGTAACTGCCGGCTCACTATCACTCGTTTCATCTGATCTCTCATCGAATACACCCAATGGTAGCAATCTCGCGGGCCAAGTCGAAGGAACTCTAACTGGTTCTGACGGACAAGCTAAGAAGAGACTCGGTCGCAGAAAGAAATAACAGGACGGTTGAGTGCCGAAAAGATCAACTGCACGACCATTTCTCGGGGAATTCGAGTATACCACTGTAACGTACTTACGCGATCAAGAGTTAATTGCTGTATCTGTTACAGATGAGAATGCTCGTCTCGCCATCCAAGAGGCGTCCAGAAGAATCAACATGGTCACTTCGCAGTGGTTCGAGCCCGTAACCGGTATCTGGACTCTCAATGGGGAAGATAATCCCATTATTCACGATCCAGATTTAATTCCTATTCTATTCGTGCGAGAAATAGGGACTGGCGTGGAGCCCACAGATTTACCTACTGTTTTACCGGCCGGAATTTCTGTACTTGATCCAGCCACGTATACTGTAAAACACCGACATGTGGAGAACATCGGGGCTACTTTTGCTTCGGGAGTCTCCAATGTGTTTCTAAACGCTGTTATGGGATGGTTAGACGATTATCGTGTCATTCAAGTGGTGCTGGCGGCACCCCTAGCAACTGGAGACACGTCTGCAGAATTAGACGATGTTACAGGGATACAACCACGAGACATTCTTCTGTTTACTAACGATGATGGCTTTCATAGAATTCGAATAGAAACAATAGATGTTGGAACAAACACGGTTACGTTCGACGAGATCGTACGATATGGAGTTGATTTTGACATTGGAGATTCTGCCGAAGTTTTCGGGAAAACGCCAAGAATTATTGAACGAGCTTGCGCACTTCTGGCTGTTGATATCGTAAATGATTTTTTTGGCACAGCAACGGGACCTCCGACCAGCCTCGCTTTTCGCCTAATTAGGGAAAGAACAGACAATTACGAATATGAGCTGAGTGGACCGAGACTGGGGGGTTCTGGTAGTACTGAGCATATGGACAACACTACGGGCAATCCCATAGTCGACGCAATGTTAACTAGTTACGTGGCCCCACCATATGTGGGATTTGCATAGGAGCGATTGTCAACTACCCCCGACTGAAGCCGGGGGCTTGTGAGAAGTAGCAAAGCCAATGCGAAACGAGCGAGTTAAACAGGAGACTAGAGTGGCCAAGATCGTCTCGGAAGAGACGGTCGTTAGAAGGCAACTGAACCGCCTGCCCGTGGCAGGGCAAGACATGAGAGAGATGCTCCCCAAGTCCCTCTCCTCTGTGTCGATCAGTCTCGAAGGGGTGTATAAACCTGTTTTCGGTCAGGGCTTACAGCGACAAAACCGTGTTT
>Ga0209542_10015996_pt1 | contig 12502 bp, 11 predicted proteins | sample RifCSPhighO2_01_FD_184028 | JGI IMG/M metagenome (GOLD analysis project Ga0209542, IMG submission 184028) | Soil microbial communities from Rifle, Colorado - Rifle CSP2_plank highO2_0.1 (SPAdes) (version 2) | ecosystem: Environmental > Terrestrial > Deep subsurface > Rock core/Sediment ...
TGTGTTTGACAAAGAAAAAGTTTTGGTGCTGCAGGCAAATGCTTCGGCAGGATCCACAGATTTGCCACAAGCAAAAAAGGCCTTTCCTGGGGCCTCGTTTGTGGAAACTGCAACGAATAAAGTGTTTATTCTTGCACTGGCTGTTGCTCTGGCATCGGCTCTGTCGATTCTGTTGCTTGGTCGGTTTCTGCTCCGGGAACAACCAGGCGAAGGCTCATCCGGTGCTCTGAAGGATTGAGCTCCAAAATTTGGAATGGGTAAGATTGCCCTGCCTTTAACATTTCTTCCATTTTTGACTTGGTGCCGAATTCTGAAATGTGGCACAGGCCCTGAATTTTTTCTTCGATTTCTACAAAGGCGCCAAAAGGATTAAGCTTGGTAACTTTCCCTTCTACTTTGTCGAATTTCTTGTATTTCTTTTCTACTTCTTTCCAGGGGTCTTCTTTAAGCGCTTTTAAGGAAAGCGAAGCCCTGCCTTGTGACAAGTCCACAATCTTTGCTTTCACTTTGTCGCCCACTTTCAAAAGCTGGTTGGGATCTTCGATAATTTGCCAGTCGATTTCTGAAATATGGATAAGGCCTTCTACCGGTTCTGTTGCGGGGTCTCCGAGCGGAAATTTGATAAACGCTCCAAAATCCACCACGCCGGTAATTTCTCCTTCCACCACGTCGCCCACCTTAAAGCGCGCAAGCTGCTCTTTTACTTTTGCGCGTTCTTTGGATCGTTCAGAAAGAATGATTTTTTCTTCTCTGGGGTCCAAGTCAAAAATCTGTACTTCCAGCTCTGTGCCCATAAAGGCCTGCAGCGCGCGCAAGATTTTGGTGGCGTCGCCATCTTCCACGCGGGGGTAGTGTTCCTGGGAAAGCTGGGAAACGGGCAAAAACGCCTGCACGTTGTAAAGCTCTGCCAAAAGGCCGCCCTTGTTCGCTCCAATAATCTTTACCTTGAAAATTTCTTCGGAGTCCTTTTTTCCCTTGAGGCGGTCCCACGTTAATTCTCTTCCCGCTTCTTTGAGCGAAAGCTCAATATAGCCCTTGTCGTTCTCCAAGTCTACGATTTTTGCGGTCAGTTTCTCGTCTACCTTAAGGTCTTTGAGAGTTCCCCTTTCTTCGAGAAATTCGCGGCCATAGATAATGCCGGTGCCCTGCGGGCCCAGATCCAAATACAAAGCCGAACGGCCAATGCCAACTACGGTGCCCTCTACCAGGTCGCCCACTCTGAAGGGTTTAATAATTTCCAGCTTCGGTTTGTCCAGAACCGCGGTTTTTGTCATACCCTATACCTTACAAGAGATTGAGTTTTTTTGCAAGAGGTGGTACAATGCAAAATCATGCAGATAGTTTGGAAGGGACAAGCATGCTTTTTCCTTGCGGCTTCTCGGGGAAAGCAGGAACAGGTACGAATTGTTATCGACCCTTACGAAGAATCTATTGGGTTAAAACCTCCCCAGGTGGAGGCAGATATGGTGTTGGTAACTCATGACCATTTCGACCACAACAATGCAAAAGCAGTAAGAGGGGAACCCATGGTTATTTCGGGTCCCGGTGAATACGAACTCAAAGGCGTGTTTATTAAAGGTATTGCTTCCTGGCACGACAACGCAGAGGGCAAAGACCGCGGAAAGAATACGATGTATGTAATAGAGGCCGAAGGGTTGAGGCTTTGCCACCTGGGCGATATAGGGCAAGATGAGCTTTCGGCAGAGCAGGTGGGGCAGATAGGAAATGTGGACATCTTGTTTATTCCGGTAGGTGGGACATATACCGTAGCAGCCAAGGGGGCTGCCAAAATTATAAGCCAAATCGAGCCCCGAATGGTAATTCCTATGCACTATGCGTTGCCCAGGCTTAAAGTAAAGCTAGAGCCTGTCGACGAGTTTTTAAAAACAATGGGGGTAAAAAACGTAGAGCCTCAAGCAAAACTGTCTTTGAAAGCAAAGGATTTTTCGGTAGAAGAAATGAAGGTAGTGGTGCTTACTCCCTAGGGAAAAACAATGGCAGACGACACCAAAAAACCAGGATTGGGCCAGGTGGAGACTCGCGAGATTGTCGAGGAGATGCGAGGGTCGTACATCGACTACGCAATGTCGGTGATTGTGGCGCGCGCGTTGCCCGACGTAAGGGACGGCTTAAAGCCTGTACATAGGCGTATTTTGTTTGCCATGCAGGAAGAAGGCTTAACGCACGGCGCCAAATTCCGCAAGTCTGCAACAGTTGTGGGATCCACATTGGGACGTTACCATCCTCATGGAGATATTTCCGTGTATGATGCTTTAGTACGCATGGCGCAGGATTTTTCCATGAGATACCCCTTAATCGACGGCCAGGGCAACTTTGGTTCTATTGATGGCGACCCGCCGGCGGCCATGCGGTACTCGGAAGCCCGCATGTCGCGCATGGGCGAGTTAATGCTCCAAGACATTGGCAAAGATACGGTGGATTTCATGGACAACTACGACGGCACGAGAAAGGAGCCTACGGTGTTGCCCTCGCCCTTGCCTCAACTCTTGCTGAACGGCACTCTTGGTATTGCTGTGGGTATGGCAACCAATGTGCCTCCGCATAACGTGCGAGAACTTATTGATGCCACGGTATATCTTTTAGACAATCCCAAAGCCACCACCGAAGATTTATTCCAGTTTGTGAAAGGGCCCGATTTTCCTACGGGCGGCACTATTTATAATAAACGGGAGATTCTTGAGGCTTACTCCCAAGGCAAAGGCCCCATTACCATACGGGGAAAGGCAGATATTCTGGAAGGTTCTGAAAAGAAGCGCCCGCAAATTGTGATTACCGAAATTCCCTATCAGGTAAACAAGTCCAGCTTGGTGGAGCAGTTTGCAAAGTTGGTGCAAGACAAGAAAATCGACGGCATTAAAGATATCAGAGACGAGTCGGACAAAGATGGCATGCGCGTCGTGTTTGACTTGCAGCGTGATGCCCAGCCCCAAAAGATTTTGAATCGTTTGTATAAGTTTTCCGATCTTCAGCGCGCCTTTCACTTAAACATGATTGCTTTGATAGATGGCCTGCAGCCCAAGGTGCTTTCGTTGGCCGAAATGCTGCAGTATTTTGTGGCGCACCGAAGACAGGTAATATACCGCAGAACCAAGTACGAACTGGACCGCGCCAAAGAACGAGAGCATATTTTGGAGGGTTTGCAGAAATGTTTGGCAAATCTCGACGAAGTGATACGCATTATCAGAAAAGCGGCAGACCGAGCCGAGGCGCAACTAAACTTGATGAAGCGTTTTCGCCTAACAGAAATTCAGGCGAACGCCATTTTAGACACAAGACTTGCACAGTTGGCCCGCTTGGAACGCCAGAAAATTGAAGATGAATTAAAAGAAATCCGGGAGAGAATTAAAGATTTGGAGAGTATTTTGGCAAGCCCCAAGAAGATCGATACGGTTATTAAAAAAGAATTAGCAGAACTCGCAGAAACCTTTGGCGACGACCGGCGCACAAAAGTGGTGGCGCAAGCCATTGGCGAAATTGCAGAAGAAGATTTGATCCCGCAGGAAGAAACCATTATCACGCTTACCCAAGGCGGGTATATTAAGCGTATTAACCCTGCCACTTACAAAATCCAAAAGCGCGGAGGCAAAGGCATTTTGGGAATGAAAACCGTGTCCGACGACATTGTGGAGCACTTTATTTCCGCCCAGACGCACGACTCTTTAATGCTGTTTTCAGATTCCGGCAAAGTGTTCCAGACGCCCGTGTATGAAATCCCGGAAGGCACGCGCGTGGCAAAGGGAAGAGGCTTGCTGAATTTTCTTGAAATGTCTGCAGAAGACAAAGTGCTGTCGCTGTTTGCCATTGGCAAAGAAGACGTGGAGGCCGGAGTAAAATATCTGGTGATGGTTACCAAACACGGAGTGATAAAAAAGACTCCGTTGGAAGATTTTAAAAACGTGCGGCGGTCTGGCTTAATTGCCATTTCTTTAAAGAAGGGAGACGCTTTGTGGGCTGTGCGCAAAACCACGGGCCAAGACGAAATTATTATTACCACGAAAAAGGGCCAGGCAATCCGGTGTAAAGAAAAGGATGTTCGGCCAATGGGGCGCACGGCTTCAGGCATTCACGGCATTCGCTTAAAGAAAGGCGACGAAGTTGTGGGAATGGATGTTATTGCAAAAAATCCAAAACTCCAGGAATCAAAACCTAAGCAAGAGCGGTATGTATTGGTGGTGACAGAAAACGGATACGGCAAGCGCACGGATATTAAAGAATATCGTTTGCAAAGCCGCGGAGGTTCTGGAATTAAAACGGCAAATATAACTTCAAAAACCGGAGACTTGGTATATGCCTGCGTGCTTTCGGGCGAAGAGGAAGACCTTATTGTCATATCCCGCAAAGGCACCATAATTCGCACTGCCATTGAGTCTATCGCAAAAATCAGCCGTTCCACGCAAGGAGTGCGCATTATGAAGTTGGAAGACGGCGACCACGTGGCCTCTGCCGCCTGCGTATAAGGCAAATAGAAAGAGGGCGAATGGGTTCGTCCTCTATGGGTGCGGCCTTGCCGCAGTGTTTATGCTAGTGTGCTACTGCCCTTGCGAAGGGGCAGCGAGAAATTTAGGCTCGTCTGCAATCTTTACGTGGTTTCTGGCCCAGGGTTGGAGCCTGGGGTTTTGAGTCGGCTGGGCATCCCAGAGCATTAGGAAGGTCTCTCCACCTTCATGAGCTAGGGTATATGTGTACTTAGTATCCGCGCCGCTAATAGTGGCGTGTATTGTCCCTTCCTGTGGGGAATACCAAGTCCCTGCATATCTATCGGTGCCTCCAAATTCGCCTTCTGCCGAGAGAACCATGAGGCTGTCGAGACGTTCACCTTTGGCGGTTACTATCGCCCAAGTGCCTACGAGTTCTGCAGGATAGCTGGGCCAGGTTGCCGGCTCCACGACCGCGGGATCCAAAATCGTATCAGGAGCATAGGTTTCCGCATACGTGTTCGCTGGCTCGGTAACGTCTGTTGCCGGAGCCGGTTCCAAGCTTTGACTTGAGCTCTTAAGCAGAGGTGCAAGCTGCAAGGCAGCGTACGCCAGAAGTATAGCCAGGATGACTGCGATGCCGCTAATATTTACCCACTTCATCCACCCACCAAACAGAGGTCGTGCCATAGTAGCTATTCTAGCCACGTTCTCACCTCCTTAGTGAGTATTGAGTATACAAATGGTAAGGTCTATACCTATAATTATACCTGCTTTTTATCGGAACTGTCAAGTTTTACAAAGCAAAAACGCATATTTGCTTTAAAAACTAAAGTTTGCAAAACATTTCGCGCTTGTGGAAAACTATTTTGTATTCCCAAAGAGTTTGTATTGGGGTATAATATGCTAATGCAAAAGAAACTTTTTTTTGCCTCTCTCGCCGTCGTCTTTACCGCCGTCCTGTTTTTTGTTTTTCTTCCATCGTCTGTCGCTGCGCAAACCCTTTTCGTCACGCCTAGTGCCAACCCTAATTCGGGTGCTGCCCCACTTGGACCCATAACCGTATCCTTTACTCTTACGGGGACTGCGACCGGAAGTTACAACTGGTCGATAGATTGGAGAGATGGGCCCACGGATAGTTGTTTTAATACCGGTGGCGTTGACACGGTTTCTCCCAAAACTATTGCTACGAAGTGTACATATAACGCGCCAGGGACTTATTCTCCTTTGGTTACTGTTACAAGGCAGGGCATTACGCGATCTGCCAGTACCTTAGTGACCGTCACTAGTGGCGCTTCTCCTCCCCAAGTCTTTACCGACCCAGCAACAAGCATTACATCGACTGGCGCGACTCTTAGGGGAGAGGTTACTTCGTCTATCTCTGTTGATGTTTGGTTTGTTTATGCTCCCGCTTTATCATTTCCTTCTAACTGTTCTGTAGGGATGTCAGGTATAACAACACCAACGTCGAGTTTTGGTCCTGTTACTGACCAACCTTTCAGTCGAGCCATTACAGGGCTTACTGCTGGAAGGGACTATCGATTCTGCGCCTTTGCGCGCAATTCTGCTAATACGGTTGTTGGCTCGGTTCAGAGCTTTACCACTTCTGGAGGAGCGTCTGCCCTAAACGCGGTTATCGGTTTTCAATCAGCATCTGGCTTGGTTCGGGATTTTACTGGAGCGTCATCGTTCGGAGGTACCAAGCCATATAGCGCCACTTGGGACTATGGCCATCCCGGAGGTACCGACACTGGTATAGATCCAGGGCCGCACACGTTTCCCGGGCCAGGGTCTTATACCGTTACCTTAACTCTTACCGATACCAGCAGTCCTCAACAAACCGATACAGCGACACTTACTGTAGTTATTTCTGGTGGCCCCGGAGGTGGCTTGAGTGTTCAAGTAAGCCGCGGGCAAATAGCGCCTGGAGATGATGTTACGGTATCATGGAGTCTTCCTGCAGGAGCTCCTGGCCCCTGTAGAAAAGAAACTTTTCGAGATGGATCTTTCGTTAATGCTGTTAATGATATGTGGGGGCCAGGCCCACCTCTCGATAGCTGCAGTGATGCCAGTGGGAATATTGCTGGCAGTAGTACTTTTCCTCTAACACAGCCTGGTAGGTATACGTTTGACTTAAGCGATGGAAGCGGGGCATTGCCAGCTTCAGCTGAAGTAGTTGTGAGTTCTGCCCCGCCAGGGGGCGCGGTAACCGTAACTGCTGGATCGGTTGCTGGGAGTGGGTTGCAGGGAACTCCAACGTGTACTTCGGCGGACACCTACGTACATAATGGGGGCGATCTTGATTTTACCTTTACTCAAACAAATGCTACAACCTGCAGCTCAAAAACAGGGACAGGGTATGTGAATGTAGGTTCAAAATTACCAAGCGGTACTCCCCCCGGTACGATTACATTTAGACTCAGTGGAGTCAGCGATCTAAATAACGTTGCTTTTGGTTCGAATTATTGGGTTAAGGTAGGGATTACATGCAGTGGTGCCAATACCGACGATGCAGAGGTGACCATTTTAAGCGAATCGAAGATACCGTCATGTCGTACGGCATCTGAGCCATCGTGCACGGCAAGTCTTCCACCTACTGGCGGGGCGTGTGCACCAGGATCAGGAGTTTGTTCAGACGATTCGGACTGTGTTGGTGATCCAGCAGGACCGGTATGTCAAAATCCGCCGGGACTATGCGTGCCGGCTTGTACGCCGGGTTCGTGTAACGTTGGATTTACATGCAATACAACCACTGGACACTGCGATCCGTCGGGGCCGGGCGGGCCGGTGGGGCCGGTGGGGCCGACGCTGCCTTCGATTACCAATATCCAGTTTAAAAATCCTTTGAAGGTAGGGTCGCTTACGGAATTAATTAACCGGCTCATAGACTTTATCTTTACGGTTTCGCTTATTGTGGCTCCCATACTGCTTGTAATAGCTGGCGTCGTATTTATGACCGCGGCCGGCGATTCGAGCCGCGTTGGCACTGCCCGGCGCATGCTTATGTGGACCATTGTGGGCTTTGGCATCATCTTAATTTCCAAAGGGCTTGTGGAAGTGCTGCGAGGCATTTTGGGCGTAACAGGCCCCGCCCCTTAATCCCATGAAATATAAATTCTTTTTTGGATTTCTATTCTCCATTGCTTTGTTCTTTGTTTTGGTGCCTTTGAATACCGAGGCACAGGGAGTAGCTACCGTTCCCCAATATTCGGCGCAGGAGGTGTTTGACATTCTCAAAACCATCGGCAACTGGATTTTTGTGGCAGCGCTCTTACTCGTGCCCATTATGCTTATCGTTGGAGCTTCTTTTGTTTTGACCGGAGGCGACAACCCCAGCCGCTTTGCAACGGGCAGAAACGTTTTCATCGGGACGATTGTCGGGCTTTTGCTGGTGTTGCTTGCCAGGGCCGTGTTCGCGGCCATTCAAAATATCTTTGGCAACTAGCACGCTGGGGAAAACTTGCTTGTGTAAGCTGTAAGGTTAAGGTATAATAAGGCATAAGAAAATTCGGAAAGGTCGAAGAAATTTTTACGATGGTATAGTATATGAAAAAAATATTCGCAGCAGTTTTGCTTTGCCTCGTTCTCACAGTAGCGGTTGCGGGAGTAGCTTTCGCACAGACAGTGCCTGCAGCGCCGAGAACCATTCCTTCGGGCATTACTACGGCAACGGGATTCATTGCTCTTCTGAACGACCTTACCGACTGGCTTTTCGTGATTTTGGTGGTAATCGCAGTGGTATTTATTGTTGTAGCCGGTTTGCAATTCATTATGGCGCAGGGAGATCCGACCGCCATATCAAAAGCGCGCATGAGCCTTATCTGGGCTGCAGTAGGTATCGGTGTGGCGTTGTTAGCAAGAGGACTGCCGGAAGCAGTGGAAAACCTTCTTACGGGCCAGTAGAAAACAAACTTTTTCCCCCGCGCATTGCGCGGGGTTTTCTTTGGCAAAGGTTTTGGTATAATTGAAATAGTCTTGCTTATGCCTACTGGATTCTTACAACAGGCGCCCACGGGGCCAACAACAGGAGAAGATCTGATTATTCTTGTGGAAACGCTCACGAACTGGTTGTTTGTGGGTTTTATGCTGGTCGCGCTGCTTTTTATTCTGTTTGCAGCGGCAAAATTTATTGCGCAGGGGGGAGATCCGCGAGCAATCGGGCAGGAGCGCAACAAACTCATGTGGGCAGCGGTGGCAATTGGAATTGCTTTACTGGCGAGGGCGGTAGTGCCCGCAATTGGCTGGATTGTCGGGTTGTAGTATAATAGATAATATGAAAAAACTTTTTGCGATTTTATTTCTTTTTTGCATACTTACCGCGGTTGCGGGAGAAGCCGTACTTGCTCAAACGCCAGCTAACCCTCCTAGAAACCCTCCTATAAGATTTTTCGGGGGAGTTATTCCTTCGGGCGGCGTGCAATCTGGGGACGACTTTCTCGATATTATGGCCGCTATTCTCAACTGGATTTTTGTGGGGGTAATGCTTATTGCCGTTCTCATGATTTTGGTTGCCGCCTTTCAGCTTATTACCGCCGGGGGCGATGCCCAATCGGTGGCCCAGGCAAGGAATAAACTTTTGTGGGGGGCGGTTGGTGTTGGCATAGCTTTGTTGGCTTGGGCTGTCCCCAACGCAATTTCTGGCCTTTTCGGACAGAATCTTCCATAACTATGAAAAAGCTGCTGCTTCGCCCGGAAGCCTTCGTATATTTTACATTGGCTGTATTTGGGAGCATTTTTGCCGCGCTCTTTTTCGGCTACAACCAGGCTTTTGCTTCAGACTTTTTGAGCTATACTCTGGGCCGCGACATGCAAAAAGTAATGTGGATATTTGCGGCTTTTGGCACAGCGCTTGCGGTTCACTTTGCGGTGTTTAGGCGGCGCTTTTCGGGTTTATCTCCGTTTTTTCGAAGTCTGCTTTTTATGGGTATTCCTGTCTTGTTAAGCTTTTTTGTTTTGGTGGCTGCAGTTGGGCAGTTGAATACGCTCAACAGCACGCGTCTGAAAGACCAGCTTTTGTTCCAGTGGGATACGTTTTTAACAGGCACCTTTTTGCCGCTATCTGCGGGTTCTGTGCAGTATCCTTCGTGGTTTGTGCAGGCGGTCGCGTTTTCTTACACGTTTCTGGTGCCGGCATTTGTGTTGCTTGCTTTGTATTTGCTTCGGGTAAACCAAAAGCTTTTTCGGGAAGCCGCCGCAGTGTTCTCGATAGGATCTCTTTTGCTGCTGGCCGGGTGGGTGATGTTTCCGGTTCTCTCGCCGCATGACCGGTTTATAGATAACGTGTACCAGTTGCCCATTCCCCCTGCCATCCAGCAGTATGTTGGCGCGTATTCTCCCCAAGCAGAAATTCAAAGTTTTTTGGCAGGGATGCGGGACTTAAAAGAAAAGCTCGAGTTTTTGCCAACGAGTACGTTCCCCAGCGGGCACGCAGCGTGGGGAGTGTGGCTGGTGTATTTTGCCTGGCGCGTGCGGCCCAAACTTCTCTTTGCCGTTGTTCCGCTTGTTACGCTTTCTTCGGTAGGCACATTTCTGTTTGCGCAGCATTACTTTGTTGATGTGCCAGCCGGAATCGCCGTGGCAACACTTTCTGTGTTTGTTGTGCGTTGGGCCTTGCGGGCGCGCGCGGAAACGCCGGCACCCCAAAGAGCTTGACATACAACAGATTTGTGATAATATATACTGCATATCCGAATGCAGTTTTTAGTTGAGGGAGAGTATGAAGACGCTGTTCTTACTACTATTGGTAATCTGTGCTTTGGGAATATTTGGTTGCACAACCACAACCACTACGACTCGGAGGTGGGTGCCTGCGGCAGATGCGGCGGTTGCTACCCCCACCCCACAGCCAGCTCCAACCGCCACCCCTGTGCCGCCTCCATCGCCCGAGTCGATCTCTACTGTGGGGTTCGAAAAAATATGGGAGCAGGATTTTGAGGACGAGCACATACCTAGCCCTGGGTATGGAGAGCCCTACAAGGCTATAGCGCCGTTTGCGGGCGGTATGGTGGAATGGGGTTCTATACATCATTTCGACTCTAGTTTGCGCCAGTCCGCATTGGGTGCAAAGTCGATAGATCTGAATGGCGTGGCAGGGCCAGGGGCGTGGGCGTGGGAATTTCCCACTATTCCAGGAGAGCCTTTTAGCGTGTCGTACAGGCTTGCTGGCAACACTGCCAACGGGCCACTGGAAAAAAGGGGAAGGGTGGAAATAATTCAAATAGATTCTGAGAAGGTAGAGCCTTTTTCCTTTGACATTCGCGGTAAGAGCCTTTTCAATATGGGGTGGGTAGAACGAGAATTGCCTTTTATTGCCCGTGGCGAAAGGACTATCGTGCGTTTTGTGAGCGACACGCCCGGTTTATTTGGGCCTTCGATCGACAGCGTACAGGTTAAAGGGCCAAAGCACGTAGCAGAGGAGTTGCGCGGCAAGTATGCGCCTATCGAAACGCCGGTGGCAACACCGGTTCCCGGCGTAGCACCCGACGCAACTCCGATGCCGACGCCTACGGCTATACCCACGCCAACCCTTATCCCGACTCCGACGCCGCAGCCTGTAGCGCCAGGTACACAAGGAATCATGCTGTACCGGAACAACAGTAAACGTGTATCAGGGAACCTTCCGCCAAAACCGCATACGGATGAACAGGTTAAGGTGTGCCACCAGTTCGAGGAGAACGGGGTGGCGGTGAATAAGACACACGGTTTGGGCGACAGGGTCGTAAGGGGTGGCCAAATGTTTCCCGACTGCACGTACTTTGCATTCGACGGTGGAGAGGCGTTCGAAAGCGAGTTCTTTGCTTCGTTTGACGCACATGACAAGTGCTTCGACGCGGTATCTCGCAATGTATATCGTAGAAGGCAGGCTACGGGTGAGGAAGAGTGGATGGGAAAGCAGGTCTTGGTGAGCGGGAACTGCGACAACGAAACAGGATTCGAAGTCGCAAATCCATATACGTTGTTTGGAAATCCTGTGTACCGGCCAGAAGAGGGTACCATAACGGTAACTCTCATAAAGGCGGTAGACGATAACCAGAGCTACACGGTTTTTTCTTCTCTGGTCTGTCCGTTTGGCTATACCGCGGCATATCGCACCAGGGAGGAAGGGGAATTTATTACAGACGTCGGCTCGTCTTTCGAGACAGATGCCAGTAGTCTGGAACTAGAGGCAAAGCTTACGGGGCTTTCGACCCCGAGCAATATACGCCAATGTGCGTTAAGCCTCAAGTAGTGTAAGGCTCGGTGTACTTGTTACGCCGAGCTTCTTCTTTATTTTTCGGGCATTTTAAGGCATACTTAAGCATATTGGTTTTGCGCGCCCGTGGCGGAACCCCGAAAACTCGCTTCGCGAATCACGGGGCAGGTTGGCAGCAAACGCATGCCGAGGTGGCGAAATTGGCAAACGCACTAGCCTTAGGAGCTAGCGCCGCAAGGCTTGTGGGTTCGAGTCCCACCCTCGGCACTTTATGTTTCTTGTCCAGCAGGCTTTGGAAATTCTTTTTAAAATACTTGTCGGAGTAAGCCTTTTGTTGCCGCTGCTGGCAGGTTCTGCCTATACGGTTCCTGCGCTTGGCCCCAAAGTGTTCTTTTTCCAACCTATTGTTGTAGCTTTAGCCGGAATATATGCGCTCCTTTTGCTGGTAGATTTTCAAAAATACCGGATTCGTTTGAACATACTTTCCTGGGCGATTCTTTTGTGGGGCGCAAGCCTTCTCGTTTCCACGCTTTTTGGCGTAGACTGGTACCGAAGTTTGTGGAGTACATCGCTGCGACTTACCGGCGTTGTTTTTCTTTTGCACTGCATTGCGTACTATTTTTTGTTAGGCCAGGTGTTGCAAAAAGAAGACTGGCGCTGGGTGCTTCGGGTGTTCCTTGGAGGAGGAATACTTGCCATACTTTTTGCGCTCATTTTTGAGGTTGGGTTTCCGCAGGCTTTGTACCAAAAGGGGGAAGAAGTACTTCGAGCGGCCTCTACATTGGGAAACTCCGCCTTTTTTGGCGGCTTTGCCATGGCGCTTGTGTTCGTTGCCTACTTTTTGCTGGTGCAAGAAAAACAAGGTCGATGGTTG
>Ga0209542_10015998_pt1 | contig 12501 bp, 13 predicted proteins | sample RifCSPhighO2_01_FD_184028 | JGI IMG/M metagenome (GOLD analysis project Ga0209542, IMG submission 184028) | Soil microbial communities from Rifle, Colorado - Rifle CSP2_plank highO2_0.1 (SPAdes) (version 2) | ecosystem: Environmental > Terrestrial > Deep subsurface > Rock core/Sediment ...
TCAATATGGAGCGGTATAAAAAAGATTTTCCCATTTTTTTGTCGTGGGCTTCCAAGGGAAAGCCGCTTCACTACCTTGATTCAGCGGCGACCGCGCAGGCGCCCCTTTCGGTTCTTCGCGCGGTGAGGAATTTTGAAACCCGCTCACGCGCGAATGTGCATCGCGGGATATATGAACTTTCGGAGCACGCAACCGAAGCGTATGAGGGTGCGCGCTTGCGCGTCGCGAAGTTTATCGGGGCGCGATTTCCGGAAGAAATCGTATTTACAAAAAATACGACCGAGTCAATAAATCTTCTCGCATATTCTCTGGGAAAATCTTTTTTCAAAAAAGGAGACAGAATCATCCTTTCCCGCGCGGAACACCATTCAAATTTCCTTCCATGGCAGATGCTGAGGGATGAAAAGGGCGTTCTGCTCGATATCATTGATCCGGATGAAAACGAGAAAATTTCTCTTTCTTTTATTGAAGAAGCGCTCACCAAAAATACGCGTCTCGCCGCTTTTTCGCACGTCTCGCATGTATTGGGTTCAATAAACCCAATTGAGGAAATGGGCGCATTATTTCGCAAGAACAACATTCTTTTTGTCGTTGACGGAGCACAAAGTATAGCGCATATGCCGATTGATGTTCAAAGGATCAACGCGGATTTTTTTGCGTTTTCCGGACACAAGATCGGCGCTCCCATGGGGATCGGAGTTTTATACGGCCGGAAGGAAATTTTTGGCTCGCTCGAGCCGTTTATGCGTGGCGGCGGGATGATTCAGGAGGTCTCGACTGAAAAAGCGAGTTGGGCCGAGATGCCGGCCCGGTTTGAGGCAGGCACTCCGAATGTCGCGGGAGCTGTCGGTCTTGACGCGGCTCTGACATATATAGAAGGGATTGGATATGCAAATATCGAAGAGCGCGATCGCGCGCTCGTATATGCAATGGTAGATGGGCTTTCAGCGATTCCAGGTGTTCGTGTGTATGGCCCAAAGGACGCCAATACCCGCGGAGGTATAGTGAGTTTTTCTGTTGAGGGCGTTCATCCGCATGATCTTGCGACTATTCTTTCGCGGGACGGCGTTTCCATACGCGCAGGGCACCACTGCGCAATGCCTCTTATGGAATTTCTTGGAGTTCCCGCGCTTGCGCGCGCAAGCGTATGGGTATATAACACGCCGGATGACATTCGCGCGCTTGCGCGCGGGATCGAACACGCGGTTAAAATCCTCCGTACATAGCATGGAAGATTCTCTCTACCAAAATCGCATTCTCGCTGAATACCGCGCGCCGAAAAACTTCGGGTTGAAGGACGATTTTACACACCAGGCAAAAGCCGCGAATCCCGTGTGCGGGGACTCGATTGTGGTGCGCCTCAAGATACAAAACGGCATCGTGAGAGAGGCGTCATTTAAGAATATCGGATGCGTCATTAGTATGGCGTCGGCGTCGATATTCCTTGAATCTATCAAGGGGCGCGCGGTCGAAGATGTTCGTGCCCTCGGGCCGGATACCCCCCTTTCGCTTCTCGGGATTCCTTTGACGCTCGGGCGTCTCAAATGCGGAATACTTGTGCTTGAGGCGGTTGGAAAAGCCCTGTAGAATATATATACCTCTATGGAAGAAGAAAAAAAAGAAGGAATGAGCGCGCCGGCGCAAAAGGCACCGGCAAAAATCGGAAAAATTGTTATTGATCGGAATCTATGCATTGGCGCGGCGTCATGCGTTGCGATTGCGCCCGGGGTTTTTGAGCTTGATTCGGAAAATAAGGCGGTTGTGTATGGGGACGCCGGGGCTGACAACGATACCATACTTCTTGCGGCTCAGTCCTGCCCCACGCGCGCGATTATCCTCTTTGATGAAGAAGGGAATCAGATCTATCCCTAAATGATATGGACGAATCAATTAAAAAAGCCCTTGAAGACATTAGGCCCGCGCTCGCGCGCCACGCGGGAGACGTCGAATTTGTGCGGTTCGAGAATGGCACCGTGTTTGTCCGGTTTCTCGGAATGTGCGTGGGGTGCCCCTTGTCGACGCTTACGCTGAAAGCCGGGATTGAAGAAATACTGAAGTCGAAAATTTCGGAGGTAAAGGCGGTCGAGGCGATCGCGGAATGATGGTTTCCGACGCGCCCCGCCCCTATTTTGTTTTTTTGGCAAAACTCGCGTCTGGAATCGCGATTTTTTTTGCGTTCTTTTCTCTTTCGCTTACCTCAATAGATCCGGATTTTTGGTGGCATATAAGGGTCGGGCGGGACATTTTTGCAAGCGGCAGTGCGCCGCAGATCGACGTCTATACGCATACGATGTCCGGGTATCAGTGGGTTGACCATGAATGGCTTTTTGATGCGGGGCTTTGGGCGTTATACGACGCATTCGGCTTTGCGTTGCTTGCGTTTCTTTTTGCGTCTTTCGCTTTTTTCCCGTTTTTGATTTGGATAGTGCGCGCGCGGTCTCTCCCCTCTCTTTGTATCCTGCTCGCGCTCGCGCTTGGCGTGATTCGCTTTGCAGGAGTGAGGCCGCAGATTCTTTCGTTCGTTTTTTTCTTCACTCTTTTTGAGATTTTACGCACGCGTTTTGAGGGGACTCGGCACGCGCACGAACGCGCCAGAAAGTATGCATACTTCGGCGTCCCGATTCTTTTCATGCTCTGGGCGAATGTCCATGGCGGATTTGCGGCGGGTATCGCATTGTGGCTTTCTTTTTTTGTTGCGGGAGTGATGGGCCGCTTCACGCAGGGAATTCCTTTTTTTCCGAGGTTTTCCGATATATTCGTATTCTTTTTGTCCGTTATCGCAACTCTAGCCACTCCATACGGCATTGGGCTCCATAAAGAAATAGTTCGCGTTCTTGTCTCATCCGATACCGCGCGCCTTATCGCCGAATGGCAGAGTCCCCTATTCTCGGGCAATACCGTCTTCTTTTTATTGATTGCAACGTATCTTTTTTTCCTGTTTCGCTACCTTCGCGCGTATCCGTTGCGCGTTGCAGCGCCGAGCGTTCTCTTTTTCGCCCTTTTTCTTAAAACCGCAAGAATGGCACTGTTTTTTTTCATAACCGCAGTGCCATTTTTCGAATACGGAAAGAGGTTTCTACGGAATGAATTTGAAAAGGCGCACGGAGGAGCGCTTCGAGCGAGCGAGCGCACATATGTAAGAAACGTAACCGCAGCATGCATCATCGGAAGCATTGTATGGCTTTCGTATGCGGGGCTTCCGCGCGAGCCGTCGTTTTTCTCAAATCTTTTTGCGGTTCGCAAAGCCGCGGAATATCCCGAAGACGCTCTCCGCATTGCAGGAGATGAAATTGCCGAGCGCGGCGGCACGCTTTTTAATTCTTATGAATGGGGAGGATATATTTTGTGGCACGCGCCCGATATACCGGTATTTATTGACGGCAGGATGCCGCATTGGAGGGACGCGCGCGGCTTTTCCGCATTCGAAGAATATATGTCAATGCTCTCCGGGCCGGATGAGGCACGGGAAGAAATACTTACCAAAAGAAACATCGGTGTCGCGTTGGTCAGTCCTTCCGAAATTCCGCTTATTTCGTTTCTTCGAAGGCGCGGATGGATGGAGAAATTTTCAGATAATGATGCAGTCGTGTTCGTTCGGCAGTAACGAAAAAACGCCCGCCGGGAGTTTTTTTCTTTGCGCGCGGGTATTGGTTAAAACATATACCGCAGGAATGACGGGCTGAAATTGCCGTAGCTTGCGAAATAGAGGAATGCGAGCGCAAAAAGAGCGACAAAGAGGATGAGCCCGATGACTCCGATGATAGAGAGAGCGATGACGTATCTTCGCAATTTTTGTTCCCGTTCGGGGGACGCGGGGATTTGCGTGAAGCGCTTCAGCGAAAGATAGATGCCGTAGGTATAAATAATGCTTATCGGAAGGATAATAAAGCTATTTATGAGAGATCCAAGGATGTTTCCTACGAGTATGGATGGAGTTTGGAAATTGCCGCCTATCGGCATTCTTCCTTGGAAAATATCCACGAAGAGAGATCCGGCTGTAAAAATGCTAATCGGAATAGTGAGAAGAATGATGACAAGGAATAAAAAGAGAAATCGCCAAAGGAGCGCGCCAATGTTTCCCGCTGCATAGTGCCAGCTTCCCGTGAGCGCCGATATGCCTTTTTTGTTCTCTGCGACAAATACATAGAGCGAAAGCGAGAGAAGGATAGAAACGATAACCCCCGGAATTACAAGGAGGACGAGTCCGCCGAGTCCCGAGAACATGACAAGCGCGCTCACAAATGCATAGGAGAAAAACGCGGAGATGCTTTTTTTGTATGCGCTCGTCGTGCCAAGCGTAGGATCGGACAATGCGTAGACAAGCGCGATCCACGAAAGGATCGATGCTATCGAAGCTCCGACCCCAAGAAGGAAGAAAAGCAGAGGCGAGAATATTCCTGTAAGAAAAAGTACAATCTCGGCCATGCCGATTGCAAACGGGACAAGGATGATACCCACTACGGTCTGCCAATGATCGCGGTAGTATCGGAACGAGTCTCCCATAAGTTTTGTTGCCGGTGGGAGTAGTACCGTCACTTGTTGAGTGATCGAGGGGGGTGTGTATTGATCCATATGGTTATTATATTGGAAAAACAAAAAACCCGCCATAGGGTGGGTGGTGGGAGTGCATGGACTCGAACCATGAACCCCGGAGGTATAAGCTCCGTGCTCTAACCATTGAGCTACACTCCCATTTTTGTTTCTCTTTTTGTTGCGATTATATGTTTGTCGTCTCCGCCTGCGGTGGATCTGCTGTACGTCCGCGCCCGGATGTCTATTTTATCGGGGTTAAAGATTTTTGCGCGTGCGGTTTTTCCGCGCTTGTGCCTTTCATGAGCCGCTCGAATTCCTCCTTTTCTATCGTTTCCCGCTCGATCAATATGCGCGCGATCTCGTCGAGTTTTGCCCGTTTTTTCGTTATTATGGCGCTCGCTTTTTTATGTCCTTCATCAAGGATGCGCTTGACCTCTTGGTCTACGATGCGCGCCGTTTCCTCGGAATAATTTTTTTCGGTCGTAATTTCTTTTCCGAGGAATATAAGTTCATCCTGCTCTCCAAGAACGATCGGGCCGATCTTATCCGACATGCCGTAGCGCATGACAAGGTTCCGTGCAAGATCGGTCGCTTTTTTCAGATCATCGGACGCGCCGGTCGTCAGATCGTTGAAGACGATCTTCTCGGCGACATAGCCGCCGAGGGAAACCGCAATCTCGTCGAAAAACTGGGAACGGGAGAAATAGTGGCGGTCTTCTGACGGCATCTTCATCGTAAATCCACCCGTCCGCCCGCGCGGCACAATCGTGATTTTATGAACCGGATCAGCGTGTAGAAGCGATGCGGCGACGAGTCCGTGGCCTGCTTCGTGGTACGCAGATATTTTTTTCTCCTTTTCGGAAAGAATTTTACTTTTTCGTTCAGGGCCGAGAAGCACTTTATCTATTGAAGATACCAAGTCGAGCTGGGTAATCCGCTTTCGCGACTGACGTGCGGTAAAAATCGCGGCCTCATTCACGAGATTCGCAAGATCGGCTCCGGAAAATCCGGGAGTTCTTTGGGCGACCACTTTGAGATCAACATCGTGGTCGAACGGCTTATTTTTCGAGTGTATTTTCAGAATTTCAATGCGCTCTTGAATATCCGGGAGGTCGAGAATAACGCGGCGGTCAAAGCGTCCCGGGCGCAGGAGCGCGGGATCCAAGACATCAGGGCGGTTTGTTGCGGCGATCATTATGACGCGATCGTCAGTCTCCATTCCGTCCATTTCAACAAGGAGCTGATTGAGTGTTTGCTCCCGTTCGTCGTGTCCCCCGCCAAGCCCCGCGCCGCGCATTCTGCCGACCGCATCAATTTCGTCGAGAAATATAATCGAAGGAGCGGCTTTTTTCGCAAGCCGGAATGTATCGCGTACGCGGGATGCGCCGACGCCGACAAACATTTCAATGAATTCAGATCCCGACATATGAAAAAACGGCACGCCCGCCTCTCCCGCAACCGCGCGCGCAAGAAGCGTTTTTCCGGATCCCGGAACGCCGATTAAGAGAACCCCTTTCGGGATTTTTGCCCCGATATCAAGAAATTTTTTCGGGTTTTTAAGAAAGTCGACAATTTCTTTGAGTTCCTCTTTTGCTTCTTTGATTCCGGCAACGTCTTGGAATGTGACGCGTTCCTTTGTGTCATCCGGCGAAATGAGGCGCGCGCGCGATTGGCCGAAGGTGAACGCCTGCATGGAACCCCGCTGGACTTGCCGCGCAGTAAACCAAATGAAAAATCCAATGAGGAGCACGGGTCCGAGAAATGGAAGAATGACGTATACGAAAAATCGCATCATTCCCCCGTTTTCAATCCCGATCTTTACCTCTCGGAGTTTTTCCTGTTCAACGCCGTAGTTTCTAAGCGTTTCGGAAAGTCCTGATTCGAGTTCTTTCTCCGCCTTGAGGCGCTCGCCACTTTTGAGTTTGATGTCGAGCGAAGAGTCGATGACAGCAATTTCTGCAACTTCCACAGTGTTGATTTTTTCGACAAGTTCCGAAAGAGTAATCTCCTGAGCCTGCTCGAATTGCCCCGCGATGAGCGAGTAGACAACCATAAGCGAGAAGAGAATGAGAAACGCCCAGAGCGCGTTTTTTGAGAGTTTTTTCATGTGAGTTGAAAAATCTTTTTAAGTATACAGGAGATCGCATTTTATTTCAAGTATTGTGGTATAAAAATGACTGCGTGCATAGTGTGGATAAAAAAATTTCCTAGGTATGCCACTTTTGCTACTATGATGGTAGCAAAGCGAATCGAGGATACAGACAATAGATTGACTTTTTATGATTTTATTGCTTTATATATTGTATGAATAAGGCAGGAATTGCGGATGCGGTGCATGCAAAAATAGGAGGAACGAAAAAAACCGCGGAAGATGCGGTTGACGCAGTGTTTGATACAATCACGGAAACGCTTTCAAAAGGCGAAGAGGTTGCGATCTCCGGCTTTGGAAATTTTCTTGTAAAGCGGCGAACAGCCCGCGCGGGCGTAAACCCCCGGACCGGTCAGAAGATTCAGATCGGCGAGACGAAAACCCCGAAGTTTCGAGCGGGCAAAGGACTCAAGGCGGCGGTAAAGTAGCGATTGAAATTATGAATATAAATCTCGGTAGTCCCGGGATTTTATATTTTTTGTTATATTGAAACCTCGTCTTCTTCATTACAAAATCCCCTTTTCGGGGATTAGTAGATATATGTTCTATGCCCTCTGGTGTCGAGCGGGACCGAAAGAAGGACTGGGAAGAGCTTTTCGTCAAAAGTGAGCGATACGCATACTCTCCGTCCACAGCGCATGAATGAATATTCAACGCACCATCTACTTCTTCGGTCGAGTATGCGATCAAATCGGCGCGCAGAACGAAGAAACTCGCGCATCATCAATTCCCTTCCAGTGTTTCCTGGTAATACTCCGTTGCAGACGATTGCCGCGCGCGCAAGTATTTCGATATATTTTTTTGTATCCCGAGCTTCCGATATGAAGGCATCAGACTTCTCCCCATCTTGTACCTCTAAAAGAAACATAATCCCTCCATACTAGAAAACTGAGGATATAATATAATGTATTTGTCGGTTTTGTCAAACCATTTATGATTTTCAAGTTCCAAAAGGAAAAATAGCACTTAGAGTTCTGTTTTTCAGTAAAGAGCGGGTAGGGGGAATCCTTTTCACCCGTCAGTCGCACTGCCTACGGCAGGCTCCTTCCTCCTTCAAAGCCCGGGTTTCCAAAATCGTAAAGCAGTTTTACGATTTTGGAATACCCTTCGATTCCTCAACCATACTATTCAGTCCAAACTGAAATACCCATCGTACTGATGGATATTTTAGTTTTGACAGAGCGGGTAGGGGGAATCGAACCCCCGGCTCGACCTTGGAAGGGTCGCGTATTACCACTATACAACACCCGCAGCTAAGCCATTTTTATCGTTTTTCTGCTTTATATATCAAATATCTTTTATCGGGGCGCCGAGAATCGGACTCGGTCTACCTGCTCCCAAAGCAGGCGTACTACCGGTATACTACGCCCCGCCGTCGCCCTTCCGTAGCGGACTTCGACGGGCAATGCCAATTGAAGTCCGCGAAGGAGGGTGTTCCACGTTTTTCATTTCACGACGTTTCACTCAATAATACCTCTCCCAAAGGATATTTTCCAGATGTTCAATTAAGTGATTATTATTTATGAAATCAAATTTTACAAAAATAGCGTCAACTTGCCACTCTTTGTTAAGTGGTAATCTCTTATCAACCAGGTACAGCTGACAGATCCTCTTTAAATTACGCCGTTTTTTATTATCTATACTGAACCCAATCGGGAAGTTTAATTCATACTTAAGGTCTCTCGTTTTTACTTCAAAGAAGAATAACTTTCTCCTTCTCTCCCCAACCAAATCAATTTCTCCAAGGTTCTTTATCCGATAGTTCCGAACAACTATCCTATATCCTTTACTGACAAGGAAGTTTTCAGCTTCTCGTTCTCCTAGGTCGCCAAATTTTCGCTTTTGTGATGGCATTGTTTCCCGTTTTACTTTTCAAAAAGTGTTGCCATTGTAGCACAACACAGTTTCACGTTTTACACATAAGAGACATTATCCACAAAAGGACATATTTATATACAGGATTGTACACATTTGTCCTATATTTGAAAATGTCCGATAGCGTCTTCTTTTTGCGCCGTAAATTTTGTATCAAATCTTTTTTTGGAGCTTTTTAACATTTCCGATGGATCTACTTAGTTTGTAAAACGTGGAACACCCGTCTTTTCTCACACCGGGATCTTTGCAATGCTTAACCCGTTGCAATTTAGATCTGTGCTGTTGGGAACGAACCTACGACCGTTGCGATGCTTGCCTCGTTAGATCTAAATTTGGGCAGTACAGGATTTGAACCCGTGACCCCTGCAATGTGAATGCAATGCTCACTCCCGGGACTTATTTTTTCGAATCTAAAATGGGCGGTACAGGGATCGAACCTGTGGCCCCTGCAATGTGAATGCAGTGCTCTACCGCTGAGCTAACCGCCCATTTTAGATTCGGTTTTAATGTAAGGTCCCGCAAAACGATAAGCAATCGTTTGTTTCGCTTCCGACAGCGAAACCCCGGGGAAATTTCTAACGCTCGCATGTGCGCTGCACGTCTCGCTAAACTTCTCGGCAAGACCAAGCAATTGGTCTTGCCCCACTTCGCTAAGTATCTTTAAAATTGCAACAGGGTGAAAATGCAATGCTTTACCACTGATCTAATCGCCCACACTAATCTTTATTGTAGCTTTTGGTCTTGCAAAGTGCAATCAAAAACCTCCGCTCACGCGGAGATTTTTGATTTACGCTAGACGTTCACCTTGTTTATCAGTTTTTCGTGGGGGAATTCGAGGATATCGCGCAAAAATCGATCGTACATATCCATCCGGTATTTGAATTCGCTCGTATCCATGAGCGTGTAGTGAATTGACTTTCCGATATCTGATTCGATTTTCGACAGGAATGAGTTTATTTTCCCCGGTTTTATTCTATCTCCGACAATCAAGAGGTCGGTGCGCGCATTTTCGTTATTCGTGAATACCCCCGATACAAGAGCGAGTTTTACGTTTCCGAGAGTCCTGATTTTATTCGTAATTTCTTTTTTCGACGCGACCGACGACTTCGTGATGAGGTTCTGGAGTTCGGTAAAAAGCGCGAAGTGCTTGTTTGCAAAATATACTTTAGCCTTCTTTGATTTGATGGTGATTTTTATTTTCGTTCTCTTGCCACGCCCGATTTTTCGTTTTATTTCTTTTGAAATCTTCACTATTCCGGATTCAATAATGCGAATTCCGATAAGCTTCGCAATTTCCCGCTTTATCACGCTTTGTTTCAACTGGCTTCGGCTCGCCAATTCCTCGAGGGTGAACATAGTGTCGGGATTTCGCATACATACACGTAAAATCCGCACTTTTGGCCCTGATTCAAATAGTTTTTCCAATACATCAGCCATATAAGTTTTCGAGAAAGCTCGTTATTTGAGAGTCACTTTTGCTCCTGCGTCTTCGAGTTTTTTCTTTATTGTCGCGGCTTCTTCTTTTGACGCGCCTTCTTTTACGACTTTCGGGGCGTTGTCAACGAGATCTTTCGCTTCCTTGAGTCCAAGGGCAGTAACTTCGCGAAGCGCTTTGATAACGTTTATCTTCTGCGCGCCTCCATCGGTGAGCTCTACCGTAAAACTCGTTTTTTCTTCTACCGGAGCCGCGTCGCCGCCTGCCGCGGGAACCCCTGCAACCATCATGGGCATGGAAGCTGATACGCCGAATTTTTCTTCCAGGGCTTTTACAAGCTCCGAGAGCTCGAGAACAGACATTTTTTCGACCGCCTCGATAAACTTTTCCTTATCCATAGTAATTTATTTATTGTTTTTAATTTGATTAAGCACTACGACCAGATTCTTCATATTTCCTCCGAGAACCGTTACAAGCCCGCGGACAGGGGAGGAGAGTGCTCCCACGAGCTGCCCGAGGAGTGTTTCCCGCGAAGGAAGTTTTGAGAGGGCGATTACTTCTTCTTTTTTAAGCACTTTCCCATCAAGAATTCCGCCCAGAATCTTGAATGTTTCATTGTCTTTTGAAAACTTCGCAAGGAGTTTTGCGGGGGATACCTGGTCTCCATATCCGAATGCAACGCCAATTTCTCCTTCCAGTTTTTTAGTCGAAAAATCTATTCCAATTGCTTCAAGCGCCCGGTCAAAAAGGGTTTTTCTTGTTACTTTGAACTCGCCGTCCTCTTTTTTAAGGCCCCGTCTAAGTTCCTGCGATTTTGCCACGGAAACCCCTCGAAAATCGCTGAAAATAGCGATTTTTTGCTTTTTAAAGCGCTCGGCAAGTTCTTCGACTACTTTTGATTTTTGTGTTTTTGTGAGCATACCCGGTAGTAGACTTCGGCCGTCCCGACGAAACGTCGGAACGACGACGGAATCTCTCTGGTTATTATTTCAAATACATCTTAAAGCTCTTTTTATGCTTTGTAGTACCACATACGCTCATGAAAGCCGAAGTGTTACTACCAGGCATAAATAACGAAAAATCGCTTATATAAGCGACCAAAGAAGAGCCCTCTGGGGCTACCTTCCTCGGCCGGACTTATTGTTCGCCGACTGTCTTTGGAATCAATTATTACTATATTCTTTGTAAAGAAAAAAGTCAAACAAGAAAACAAAATGCTCCAGGAGGAGCATTACTTTTTTCTTTCCTTTTTGATTATTGAAATAATAAGAGGTATTCCGAAGCGGATGCGAATTTTAAGATTTTCCCATTTCGTGAGCCACGGCATCCACCATGGTCGAAAGCCGTGCTTTGTTTCGCAGTTACTGCAGATTAGGTATCGATTTTTAGGCCATCCATGCGGGTAGTCCTTTGCAAATCGCTTGCACGCGCTACACCAAAAGAGATAAAACGGAAGGTATCCGGTCCAATTCGGTCTTGTCTCACGGCCGAGGAAAAGTTTTTTCCCCCAGTTTTGGATGAGATAGAGCTGAAGCGGGTTGAGTTTCCGTTCTGCGATGCTCGCTTCAATCTGAAGCGCGAAATTCATTCCCTGAGTCCTCCGTAGGTGCTCTACTCAAAATACATGAATATTTTAGTTTGTCAAAATTTTTTTGAAATTTAAAGAGCGGGTCCTGTCCAGGGACCCGCTCTTTTCTCGTTGGGCGCGCCGCGCGCATGAGTATTGCGGCGGCGCACCCGTGAGAATGAGTGCCGCGATTTTTTTCTACACTCGTCAGGCATCGCGAACCTGCGAGCAACCGGAGCCGCCGGGTTTTCGGTCTCCTCACGGGGTGGCTAAATCCGCGAGGCATCTCATCTTTTTCATTTTGCTCCTTTCTCCAGGAAACCAGAGAGCGATTTCTCGCTCCGCGGCCTCCGGTGAGTCGGAGGCGTGGACAAGGTTGTCCACGCCAGAGGTGGCAAGCTCGATCGCCCGCCACCCCTGCTCGCCGTCGCGCCACCTCGTGAAAATCAGATGGCGCAACTGCCCCGGGGCTGCCTTTCGAGGGTCAGCCGGCCCCAGGGCTGCCCGGACGCGCGCGACTACATCCGGGCCTTCCACTATGACGGCCATTATGGTCTGGCCGTCATAGTACTCCAGAAGCCGGTGGAAGAACGGCTTCTGGGTATGCTCCGCGTAGTGAGCCGCGACAAGCTCGCGACTCACTACCTTTAACTCGCGGCGGGCGATCGTGCCCACTCCGCGGAGCGCCCCCATGATCTCGCGAATGAAACTCCCGAGACCAAGGGGCTTAAGAAGAACAAATGTCCTTTCGGACATATCGTTCTCCTTTCTGCCCCTTGGGGGCTTTCGAATATTGCACGGCGAAGTGTTTGTTAAGGAGTCGCCGCATCTCCTCTGGGTCGGGGGTCTAGCGCGCCGTCCGCGCCGACTCCCGCACCTCGGAGAGATTCAGGGTGGCCGAGTCCGGCCACTCGAACGACCCCGAGGCCCCGCGCACCGCCC
>Ga0209542_10015999_pt1 | contig 12501 bp, 13 predicted proteins | sample RifCSPhighO2_01_FD_184028 | JGI IMG/M metagenome (GOLD analysis project Ga0209542, IMG submission 184028) | Soil microbial communities from Rifle, Colorado - Rifle CSP2_plank highO2_0.1 (SPAdes) (version 2) | ecosystem: Environmental > Terrestrial > Deep subsurface > Rock core/Sediment ...
TAAAGACATCAACAGTAAATATAAAGAAGTTAGTAAATATCCAGCAGTGGAAAGGGATATTTCGTTTATTATTGATAAAAATGTGGCTTTAAATAATTATTACGAATTAGTGCGGGACGAGGCTGGTAGTTTAGTAGAGCAAGTTGAGTTGGTTGACCAATACGAAAACGACGAAAAATTCGGCAAAGACAAAAAATCATACACCTTCCACATTGTCTACCGCTCATTAGAAAAAACTTTAACCAACGAAGAAGTTAATAAAATCCACGACAGAATCACCGATAAAACAAGAAACGAATTAAGCGCAATGGTGAGATGATTTTTTTGATAAGACACCCGCAGAGATTAGGCGACATAGTTTTACAATAAAGTAGCCTTACAACAGCCTTACGATAAATTTATAAATTCAATTCACAAACCAACAAACTTGAGTTTGTCAGTTTATGGTAGTATTTAGGAAAGTATAGTAAAATTAAAAAATGGAAAAGTTAAAAACACCAAAACAAATAGAACGTCATATTAAGGGTGTTGCTAATCATCGCAGAATCGAAATTTTACTCTTGATTTCTAATAATGAGGGGATCACCCTTGATCAGGTTATTGAACGGATGGGCGCCAATCGAAAAACAATTGGTGAACATGCAAGGCGATTGTATAATGCTGGTCTAATAGATAAAAACTATCGCGGGCGATTTATTAAATTATTTCTTTCTCCCTATGGCAAAATTTTTATCAAATTCATCAAAGATTTTCAGAAATATCACCACAATAAAACATAGGATCGTAAATCAACAAACTGACAAACTCAAGTTTGTCAGTTTGTTATAGGAATAATAAATTATTTTATGAAAAACAGGGAAATCGTTTTAGAAAAATTCATAAGAAAATTTTCTTATTTGGATTGGTATGTAAATAACCCAAAAGACTCTAATGATTCTCCTGTTGAAATAGCGACTGAATGTGTTTTAAGTAATGGAAGTTGGGACGACATGCAAAGTCTTATTAAAATAATTAGTGTAAAGAAAATGGCCACAACATTTAGGCAAAATATCAATGGTAAGTGGAAACCTTATTTTCGCCCTATTACGACTCACTGTTTAACACTTTATTTTAACCGATACGCTCCGCTTTCTAAATAAAAAATTCATGATAAAATCACCGATAAAAAAATAATTAAATGCAATATTAAGGTAAGTTTTCAATTATGTCAGAAAAACTGAAAAAAAGTGAAAAAAATTATAATGAATCGCAGGAAAAAAGTTCCGAGCCGGTGGCTATGGAATTTTCTGGTGAAACTGGTTTGATCTCCAAGGAAGAGTTAATAAAAATGGAAGATGAAGATAGAAAATATGTAAAGAAAGAAACAAAAAAAGCAAAACAAGAGCTGAGTGATATTTTTAAAAAAGAAGAGGCAAAAGCAGGGGAAGAGTTTAGCGAACTAATGTCTAAAGAAGAAATTCTTGATCTTTTAGAGGTAGAAGAAGAAAAACCAGATAGGGGTAAAATAGTGAAAGGTCTGAATTATTTGAGAGATGAATTAGAAAATAATAAATATACACATGAAAGAGGATTGGCGAGACTTGAACGAATTAAAAAATTTCTTAGCGAAGTTGAAAAGTTAGCAAAAAACCATAATGTAAATGGACCTTTAATAGTAGAAAGAATGTTAGGAATTGGTAATTTGCTGGGGAGCGAGGGAATTGAAGAGGATTCAGAAGAAAGAGAGTTAGAATCGAAGCCAGAATTAAAAAAAGAAAAAGAGTTGGAAAATTCTGAAAAGATGAGTCAAGAAGAATTAGAAAAAATGAAAAAAGGTGTTGATTATTTGGCAGATTATATTAAAAGAATAGGTATTGAATTTTCGAATCGCGATAACAAAGGTTTGAGTCCATTAATTGATATAAAAAACATAGATAAATTAAAATCATCTGTTTTAAATTTAGAATCTGCAGATAACTATAAAAATAATGGTGGAGAAAATTTAAGATTACAGATTTCTAAAATTGTTGGAATTATTGATAAAATTGGGGATGTTGATCGCAGAAAAGTTACAGTTAAAGAAGATTTGGATAGTTTAAAGAAAGTTTCATTTTTATTAGGTCAAGTGCAAGATAGTTGTACTGATATTTTAAGTACTATAAGGAATGTTAAAAAAGAAGAAGCTCAAGATATCACTAAAGTAGTTCTTAGGCTGAAAGATGGTTTAAGTAATAAACAAAATTATGTCACAAGATTAATTAGTGCTTTCAATCGTTATTATGGCAAATAAATTTAAAATTAAAGGAATATCCTTCGCTTTATATAATGAATAATTATATATCAATATAACGCTCAGGATGATTTATTCACTTCATTCATAAATCATATGAAAATAAAAATTAAAGACGCAGATTCAGAAAAAGAATCTAAAAAAGAGAAAATCATGAAAGAAAAAACTAAAGAGGTAAAAGCTCCGGTTGTTAAGATAAAAGAAAAACCTAGAAAAGCTAAAGATTGGGAGATAAAACCTCAAGAAAGAAAAACAGAAGTTGTGGAAGAAGCACCCAAAGAATCATTTAAACCAATTGAAGTGATGCCGGAGAAAAAAATTAGAAAAGAAGGTGAATATGGAGCTAAAGATATCCAAGTTTTAAAAGGTTTAGAACCAGTAAGAAAACGTCCGGGGATGTATATTGGTTCCACTGGAATTGATGGTCTGCATCACTTAATTTGGGAAGTAGTGGATAACTGTATAGACGAATCAATGGCTGGATATGCTAAAAATATTGAAGTGGTTTTAATGGAAAATAATAGGGTAAAAATTTCTGACGATGGTAGAGGAATTCCTGTTGAAAAACACCCTGATACTGGAAAATCAACTTTAGAGACTGTTTTAACAACACTCCACGCTGGTGGAAAATTTGGTGGCGATGCTTATAAAGTTTCAGGAGGATTACATGGTGTTGGCGTTTCTGTGGTTTGTGCTTTGTCCACATTTATGGAAGCAGAAGTCAGGCGAGATGGCGGAATATATAAACAAGAGTATTTTAGAGGTACTCCTAAGGGAGTGGTAAAAAAAGTTGGTGATTCTAAAAAAAATGGGACTACCATGGTTTTTGATGCTGACCCGCAAATTTTTCCGGAAATAAAATATGATACTAAAAAGATTTTACAACATCTGCGTCATCAGGCTTATTTAACTAAGGGAGTAAAAATTATCTTTAAAGACGAAAGAAAAAAAGAAGAGGAACATTCATATGGATTTTATTTTGAAGGTGGAGTCGGTTCATTTGTAAAGTTTTTAATTTCCGGCAATACTCCAAGGCATCCAAATATTTTTTCTGTGGCCGATACTAAACAAGATATTTTTGTGGAAGTAGCTTTTCAATATACGCAAGAAATGGAATGTACTGAACAAAGCTTTGCCAATAATATTTTTACTCCAGAGGGCGGAACCCATATTTCTGGATTTAGATCAGCCTTAACCAGATGTTTAAATACTTACGCTAGAAGAGAAGGGTTTTTGAAAGAAAAAGATGAAAATTTTACTGGAGATGATGTTAGAGAAGGGTTAACTGCTGTTATTTCTGTAAAAATTAGAAATCCTCAATTTGAAGGGCAAACCAAGGCAAAATTGGGAAACCCGGAGGCCAAAGGTGCCGTTGAAGATGTGGTATTTGAAGGACTAACCGATTACTTAGAAAGAAATCCAACTGATGCCAGAGCCATTATTGAAAATTGTATTTTAGCTACTAAGGCCAGATTAGCCGCCAAAGCCGCTAGAGCCACAGTTTTAAGGAAAGGAGTTTTAGATGGCTTAACACTACCTGGAAAATTAGCCGATTGTTTGTCTAAAGACCCAGAAGAATCAGAGTTGTATATAGTTGAAGGCGACAGCGCCGGAGGGTCGGCGAAAATGGCGCGCGACAGGAGGTTTCAAGCAATTCTACCTTTAAGAGGAAAAATTTTAAATGTGGAGAGGGCTAGAATTGATAAAATGTTGGCCAATAAAGAAGTTAAATCTTTAATTATTGCTCTAGGAACAGCGATCGCCGAAGATTTTAGTTTGGAAAAGCTAAGATACCACCGGGTTATTATTATGACTGACGCCGATGTTGACGGCGCTCACATTAGAACACTGCTTTTAACTTTGTTTTACAGATACTTTAAACCAATTATGGAAGCGGGTTATATTTATATCGCCCAGCCACCACTTTATAAAATTCAATCTGGAAAGTCTGTAAGTTACGCCTATACAGAAGAACAAAAAGACAAAATGGTTAAAGGGATGACTAATGTAAATTTACAAAGATACAAAGGTTTAGGAGAAATGAATTCTGACCAATTATGGGAGACAACTATGAATCCAGAAAATAGATTATTACTCAAAGTTGAAATTGAGGAAGCTCACGAAGCAGACAAAACTTTTGATATACTGATGGGTGAAGCGGTAGAACCAAGAAAGAAGTTTATCCAAACTCATGCCAAAAGCGTAAAAAACTTGGATATTTAAAATTATGTCAAAAATAGATTTAAAAAAGATTAGAGTTTTAGTTAGTTCTAAAAAATTTATTTTTGATTATCTAAAAAAAGTAATAAAAAACAACAATTTTAACTATAGAACCTTTGGCGTAGATATTGAGCCATATATATCCTCGGCGTTAATAGAAATTTTTAATAAAGAAGGTTTTATAAAATCAAAAAAGGATTATATTTTAGCACCAGATAAAAATTATTTCCCAGATTTTGAACTAAAAGTTTTGCAACCATTAGCTATAGAATATAAATCAGGGAATAAAGTAAAATTATCTAAAGGAAAATGGATAGTTTGTAAAAACAGTAATAATGATATGGGTACATTAAATACTTGGTTACAGAAAATAAAAAAGTTCGGAGATAAAAATATTTACTATATTTTTGTAGTTTATAAAATTAATGATAAAGATAAAAATATTATAGACATACAAATAGAACCATTTTTTCGATTCATAGGTTTAAGTAAGGCGGGATTACTTAAGTATAGAGAAAAAGATGGTAATTTAAGACCAAAAGATTTTGATGAACCTTCTCCAATTAAATCTTTTAAACAGTTTAAAAATTTATTTAATTCAACAATTATTTATCGTTCTAAAAGGATAATTAAAAAACATCAGGCAATTTTAAAATCGGTTGAGTTAAAATAAGATGGATTATCTAGAGGGTATACTCCTTCTTTCTCAGATATAGTTAAATTTTTTAAATATTTAGAAGTTTTACCAATATTATTATAAACATAACCATTTGTAAGTCTGTAGCTTACATTTTTTATTTTATTTTCAATTATTAATTTATATTTTGGATCAATATCTATTCCAATAAAGTGTCTCCCCAATCTTTTTGCAGATAATGCTGTAGTACCTGCTCCAATAAATGGATCTAATACAATATCATTTTCACTAGTTGTCATTAAAATTAATCTTTCGAGTAACGGTTCTGGTAATTGACAAGGATGTTCATCTCGTCTACTCTTATGTCTTATTCTATGAATATCAGTCCAAACATCACTTAGTAATGTACCCAATGGGTTTATTTGGCTCTTTTTCCCTCCATAATCTTTAATCATTTTTTGGCAATGCGGACATTTTTTATGTGGAGATCTGAGTTCATTAAATTTGAATCCTTTTTGATTTTTTGTATAAAATAAAATACCATAGTGAGCCGGAAGCATAGTTTTTCCAAGTGGTATACTCATTGAATCCCAAGCAATCCAGTGTTTAAAAAATGCAATTTTATTAAGGTGATTGGTATAATATGTAAGCCATTTTGGAATATTATGTATAAGTATAGATCCTGTAGGTTTTGTTATTCTAACCATTTCAGTTAGCCATAATTTAGACCATCTAATATATTCTTCTTCATCCTTTTTATCTTTATAGTTGCCGTATTTCTTATTTAAATTAAATGGTGGGTCAGCAAAAGTCATATCTATTGAATTATCAGGAATTTTTTTCATTATTCCGATTGCATCTCCACAAAGTATTTGATCTATAGGAAGTTTAGATAATTTTTCAATATTTTCAGGTTTTTTTTCGTTTTTATTTTCTATATTTATACTATTAATTACATCTATAAGTACTCCTTGTATTTGGAATTCTTTGTTTTTATTTATAATAATTGGTTCGAAGTTTTTATTTGCTGGCTGCAATCTTACTCGTCCATTTTCTTTGTAAAAAGTTTTAAGCGTTGCTTCAGAGTTGTTTATTAAAGCAACCACTTTTTGTCCATTTTCTGCGAATTCTTGTCTTTGTATTAAAACTATATCACCATCTTTAATATTTTCTTCAATCATACTATCTCCCTTAACTCTTAAGGCGTAAATTTCTTTATTTTTTGGTAATTTATTTTGTGGAACTGCTATAGATTCTTTATTTTCTATCGCTTCAATTGGTCTTCCTGCGGTAATTGTGCCTAATAAAGTAATTTCTATTAAATCAGATTTTTTATTATTTATTATTTCTATAGTGCGTGTCTTATCATTATTTTTGTTTAAATAACTTTTTTCTTTCAAATTTACCAAATGTTCGTGTATAGTAGAGTTGGCTAATTTAAAATGTCTGCCAATTTCTGGGATGGATGGGGAATAGTCATTATCTTTTATAAATTTTTTAATAAAATCTAATATTGGTTTTTGTTTTTTTGTTAACATGTTTTTTAAACTTTATCTCTATACTCTATTCTAACATATCGGTGTCAATAAAAACTGTGGATAACTTTCGGTTTTATTTCGGTATATTATTAATATAATATAGTAAATTAATCATGGAGATATATTTGTTAAAGGTCACATTTCCTAAAATTAGTGTAATATTATTTAGTCGAAAGGCGATAATTATAAATATAAAATTATGACATTAATAGTTGGTCCTTATAGTGTAGAAAATACAGAATTCACAGATATTGCCATTGGTAGTGGCAAAGTAAATATAGGAGGAAGTTTTACTAATAGTGGTAAAGTAAAAGTTTTCCTAGGTGGAGAGCTAAATGTTAATAAGGAATTTCTCAATAGTGGAAACCTTTCAATAAATGACCCAGAGAAAATTAAGCAGATTATAGTTGAAAGTTTAAGAACTTCAAAGACAGTGGCTGAATTTGGGTTAGAAATATTGAAAAAGTTTAAATTATTGTAATAAAAGATAAATTATTTTATTTATAATTCAGGATGGCTCGGGGTAGATAGCGAACGACCAGCACATATTCCGTAAAAAGTTCCTGGAAATAGCAGGAATTTTTTATTTTGTGATATAATGTTATAAAATAAAAAATAACTTTTAAAATAATGAAAATTGTTTCGTGGAATGTGAATGGAATTAGGGCGGTACATAAAAAGGGACTTTTTGTCCCTTTTGTTGAATTGCACAAACCTGATATTATTTGTCTGCAAGAAACAAAAGCTGAGCAAAGTCAAAGTGAAGTAGATTTACCTGAATATGAAGAATATTGGAATTCGGCTCACAAAAAAGGTTATAGTGGAACAGCAATTTTTACTAAATATGAACCAATATCCGTTGAATTAGGAATTCCCAAAAAAATCGAGGAAAAATATGAACTATCAAAAGATCAGTACGGCAATCCAAACGAAGAGGGACGGGTTATTGCGGCTGAATATAAAAGTTTTTATGTGGTTTCAGTTTATACTCCTAACTCCAAAGATGATTTAAGTAGAATTTCTTTACGGAAAAATAAATGGGATCCGGCTTTTTTGGAATATATGCTCTTTTTAGATAAAAAAAAGCCAGTTATATTTTGTGGCGATTTAAATGTAGCCCATACTGCAGATGATTTGGCGAGACCAAAAGAAAATGTTGGTAAAAAGGGCTTTACTTTAGAAGAACGAGAGGGAATGGAAAATATTATTAAGGCCGATTTTATTGATACTTTTAGAATTTTTACCTCTCACAACGGACATTACACTTGGTGGAGCCATTTTAATAACGCCAGAGTGAGAGATGTGGGCTGGCGGATTGACTATATTTTTATTAGCGACAGGCTAAAACCAAAAGTAAAAAAAGCCATAATACACAAAAATGTTTTTGGGTCTGATCATTGTCCAATAGAGTTAGAAATTTTAATTTGACAAAGTTTATTAAAGTATTAGTATTATAATGGCACAGCACTTAAACAACTTAATAAGGAGACCATTGTGGCTAAGGGTGAATTAGATAATCAAGAAAATTACCGTATGGAATACAAAGAAGTGGCGGCGAATTATCGTTTCCAGATAAGTTTGCGATTTATTGTTGCTGGCTTTACCGCCACCATCCAGTCTACCTTTCTTAATACTTATAATCAGGCTCTGCAGAAATCTTCTCCATCATATTATATAATTATGATACCTATTATTGGTATTATAATGATGATGAATTTTCATAGTTGAACAGCGAACTATCAGTGTATTTCGCGAGATGATACGGCGTGGCAAAGAGCTGGAATTCAACCTAGGATTGGTTAACGGACATTTTGGCTGGATAGGAGCTCCAGAAGTAATTAGACCAAAGGGTTGGAGAAGATTTGTGACTCACACTTGGGGTACTAGGTTGATCTATAGTGTTATTTTCTCTATGTGGATAGTGTTTTTGGTTATCTACTTTATTAACCCTTAAAAAAGGAGATTACAATGTCGCAGAATAAGATTGAGGACATTGAAACTAGGGATTCTGAAAGTGAACAAATAAAATATCCCCTAACCTATCCCGAAGATGATTGGTTTTTTGTAACAATGATAGTGTTAAGTGTTCTCACACTTATTGGCTACATTGTGGTGTATATCATCAAAAGCTATTAGTCATGGCTTTTTGGGAAAAGATTTTACCAGTTTTCTCGTTTAAAACTAGTTTTTATTTATAAAATTTATTAATTTAAGGATGTTTACTTAAAAATAAGTAAAAAGTTGGTGATTTAAGTATAAATATGATAATATAGGGTAGGTGTTATTAATATATTTTCAGGTTTGTGTTTAATTAGTAATTTTTTACTATTTTACTTTTTTGGAAATAAAAATAATATGAAAACATTCACATGCAAAGAAATGGGTGGCCTGTGCGATGCAACTATTGAAGGAGAAACAATAGAAGAAGTTGCCAAAAAAGGCGGAGAGCATATTATGGCAATGGAAAATACTAATGAAGCTCACAAAAAAATTTGTGATGATATGAAAGTTCAGGGAGAAGAAGGAAAGACAAAATGGATGGAATGGTTTAGGGGTGTATGGGATCAAAAAGATTAATATTTCCTTATATATTACAAAAAACAACCGTAAAATGGTTATTTTTTGTATATATGATATCATTAAGTAATATTATTAAGTAATAAAAAATATGATGACAAAAACACAAAAAATTATAATAAATTGTATCTTAATCTTAGGGACTTATGTAATTCCTTTATATATACTTAGTCAAAATTATAATAATTATTCAGATATAGAAGTAATTCAAAAGGTTGTATTTATTATATTCTTTTTTGGTGCTGTTATATTGACATATCTAAACCATAAAAATAAACACATAACAGAAAATTTAAAATGGCTTTGGGTGATATTCGAGATAATAGGAACTTTAGGAATATTATATTCTGTAGTTATTCTATATTTAATATTTTCTTTTAGTCGCGGTATTGGTTTTTGAAGCTTAAAGTGATATTTATGAGAAATAAAATTTATAAAACCTTTGCACTGATAATTTTTAGTTTTATTTTAACGGGAGGATTTTTGTTTTCTAATTATGTTTACGGAGCGACTATACTTACCGACGATTTTAATTCATATTCAAATGGCAGTATAGAAGGACAAGGGGGTTGGACCGGTAACGGAGTAAACGAATTTTTTACTGTGCAAAGTAGTACGGTTAAAGAAGGAACAAAAGCTATAGAGAGTAGTTTAAATTTTCCGTTCGTTGGTCTTGGTGTAACTAAAATAGGGGATCTTTTGAGTGATGGGTCGGTATCTGTTAGTGTAAGGAGAAATGCCACTTTTACAAATGGATTATTTAGATTATGGGAGGGTAATTCTATAAAAGTGATTGTCCAGTTTTCCAGTAGTAGTGGCAATCAAGGTAGTATAGTTTATCAAGATAATGGTGGTATATTTAGACATTTAAGTCTTATGGCTCCCGATACTTGGTATCAACTTCAAATTGAATGGAGAAGTAGTCCATCACAACAATTAAGATACAGAGTAGATGAGGGGATGTGGACAGATTGGGTAGTTCCACGAGTAAATTGGACAGTCGGGCTAAATACTATTAACCTTTTTAGGGGTTCTGTGACCGGGTCTGGTCGTATTTATTTTGATGATATAAGAGAAAAGCTAATTCCCAATAAAACGCCCGTGTTGATTGTTCCTGGAATTGTGGGAACCGAGTTGTGGAATGGAGATGAACATATTTGGGCAAATTTAGAAAGGATGTTTTTAGATGTTGGAGATCAATTTTTGACAGAAAATTTAAGTTTGGATGAAAATGGAAATTCTATTCAAAATATTTTAACTAAGAAAGTTATTGAAAAGATTGCTCGTAGTCCTTTTGATGTTAATATATTTCAAAATTTAAGATCATCTTTAGAATTATCAAGATATGAATTAGATAAAGATTTATTCTTTTTTCCATACGATTGGCGATTTGATTTGAACAATACAAAAGATGTTTTAAAACAAAAAATTGATGAAATTAAATTGCAAACAGGTTCGCCAAAAGTAGATATTATATCTCATAGTATGGGCGGACTTTTAGTCAAGACATATGTAAAAGAATATGGAAAAGACAGTATAGATAAATTAATTTTTGTTGGAACTCCTCATATTGGAGTGCCAAAATCTGGCAAAGTGATTTTAGAGGGCGATAATTTTAATATTCCTTGGCTTAGACAGGAAAGAGTGGAAGAAATGGCGCTAAATATGCCATCTTTACACCAACTTCTCCCAAATCAAACATATTTTAATCAATTTCAGGGGTATATTAAGCCTTTTGATTTTTTAGGCAATGAGCCACTTTATGATTATAGTCACACTAAAGACTTTTTTATCAACGATAAAAACAAAAATCAGATAATGTTTAATAAAGCAGAAGATTTTTTTGATAAAAATCTGGATAATTTAGACTTGTCTGATATAGACGCTTATAATATAGCCGGATGTAAACCTGGCACTCAAGCGGCTTACAGGATGTCTATTTTAGGAAATATTGGGTTGATCAGTTATACTTCTGGTGATGGCACTGTACCTTTAATTAGCTCTGATTATATTAACATAACTCAAGATAACAAGTATTATGTTAAAAACGGCGGACATTCTGAATTGCCAAGCACAGTTGGAGTAAGAGAATTAATTTTGAACATACTAAATGAGGAAGAACCAACTTTGGCTGAAAATGTAAGCAATAATTCTAATTTTTGCGGTTTTATAGGAAAAACTCTAATTTGGAGGAGTCCGGTTGAAGTTCATATTTATGACCAGTTTAATAACCACACAGGACCTACGGAAAATAATGGCATTGAATATGGAATTTTAGGTGTGGATTATGAAGTTATAGATGGAGAAAAATTTATCTTTTTACCTACTAATGAAGGGCAAGAGTATACTATAAAAGGAATTGGTGAAGATAATGGTACTTTTGACCTTTTAATTTCAAAAATAGATAATGGTGATGTTTTAAATTCATCAATTTACAATGATATAGTTATTGCTCCAAATTCACAGATTGATTTTAATATTTCAGAAAATAGCAGTGATAATGTTATTGAATATGATTTTGAAAATTCTGGAAACTTTTTAGAAATTGAGGCCAATTCATTTTTGAATGGAGAACAAGGCCTTGATTTAGTCCCTCCAAAAACCAAAATTATACTAACTGGAAAAGAGCATAAAGATGGGTCTTTTAAAAGTGATGTGTTGGTTCACATTGAATCTACTGACAATCTTTCTGGAGTTCTTGAAACGTGGTATTCTTTAGATGGAGAGTTTTTTAAAAGGTATGCTAATCCATTTATCTTAGAAAAGAAGGGTGTTTATAAAATTTATTATTATTCAGTAGACAGGGCTGGTAATAACGAAGATATTAGTGTTTTAGAAGTGAAAGTTGGTATCAAACAAAAGCAGTTTGATAGGTGTTGGCAGGAAAATAAATGTGATAAAATAATTAAGACAGGCAAAGATTCTGGAGTTAAAATTAAAAATATTAAAAAGATTTTTTAAATTAATATTATTAAAATAAAAAAATTTATGACCAACAATAAAAAGTTTTGGCTAGTATTAATATTATTTTTTTTAATTCCGAATATATTAGTTTGGTTTTTACCCGAGTTAGAAAATTATAAAAAAGGTTTTTATATAAATGATTACAAAGACTTTATATTGATTATTACATTTCTTACAGTTTTAAGTCCTTTATATATCTTATATGTTAATTACAAAAGTGGTTATAGTAGCAAATTTTGGTATATTTTTATGTATATTATTTTATTAATTGATTTAGTGTATTTCTATATAATTTA
>Ga0209542_10016000_pt1 | contig 12501 bp, 18 predicted proteins | sample RifCSPhighO2_01_FD_184028 | JGI IMG/M metagenome (GOLD analysis project Ga0209542, IMG submission 184028) | Soil microbial communities from Rifle, Colorado - Rifle CSP2_plank highO2_0.1 (SPAdes) (version 2) | ecosystem: Environmental > Terrestrial > Deep subsurface > Rock core/Sediment ...
TTAATCAATCACCACTTTGATTTTATCAGCAACAATTTCTTTTTTTCCATTATATTCAGTCACTTTGCCGGAGATTTCCACTACTTCTCCAGTTTTCAGGCTGACTGCTTCTTCCGGGAAGAAGATAATCTTAAATTGTTCAACATTATGGCCGGATACGGTTAAGAAGGTAGCTTTCTCCGTTTCTGTAATGCCTTCAATCACACCATTTATCTTGATCTGCTCATTGAGGAAAGCCTGATCTAACTGTTCAACTTGCTTCAGGTCCAGGGCTTGCGAGTAAATAAACAAGAACATTAGCCCGAGAATAGTTGAAATGAGGGCTATTTTTAACAGCGTTGGCTCTTGCATCTTCTTCATTCAAGTGAAGATATAATTAAATATTTCCCCAATCTTTATATATATTGGTCTTCTTTGAAATGATATGGCTGAGGAGCGAATGGTCGAATTGCGGGAACGCTTGGTTCAATTGGAACGGCGGATACGCCCCTTAGAATGGGATTCCAGTAGAAACCAGATTAACGAATTTCGCCAGAAGGAATACCTGCGTCTGAAAGAAGAGCATGCACAATGCTTGCATGAATTACTTAGCCTGAATCAGAATAGGACCTTATAGTGAAAAATAATCCAAGTAGTCTACACCCTTAATTTAACCTAAATCTTTATAAATAATCTATTCTTAACCTGACTTATTAATGCTGAGACGCCTTTAAGGGTTAGATTCAGGTAGAATCTTTCAGTCTCGGGGGTTGTTACATGGTTGAATTTAAGTTGGTTTTAGGGGCTAAAGATGGCCGGAGCCATCAACAGGAAATTAAAAGTCCGGAAGCCGATAACTTGCTCAAGGCCAGGATCGGCGATACCATTTCAGGCGATAATTTGGGATTTTCCGGCTATGAGTTTCAAGTTACCGGCGGTTCTGATAAATGCGGTTTTCCCATGCGGAAAGGCATCCAGGAAGCTCGTAAACGAGTTCTGATTGGCAAAAGTGTCGGGTTTTGTGGCAAGAAACGGAAGCTTGGCAAAAAAACCGTTCGTAAAAGCCAGCATGGCTTAATTCGCCGAAGAACAGTTTGCGGCGAGATGATTACTAAGATCATTCACCAAGTTAATTTGAAAGTAGTTAAGGAAGGGCCCCAGCCGTTAGCTGCGCCACAGTCTGAAGCTGAGGCTAAAGTTAAAGTGGAATGAATAATTTTAAATAGTTCTTTTTATTTTATTGCTTTATGAATTTTAAATATCAGCTGGAACAGCTTGCTGTTGGCTTTAACCGTTCTTTCAGTTTTGTGGCCAGTCGGTTAAAGCATTTTCCGCAGTTAAGCCTAGGAGAGCAAATCTCTTACCCTGTTATCGGCGTGGGGCTTATTTTAGTGATTATTTCTATCATCATGTTTATAATTTAAAAAAGAATTCCGTCCTTATGTGAAGTTAGTTAACCCATAGAACGTTTTGTCGCTGGTTATTCTATCTGCCGGCTTTTTTGGCAGTGTTAATGCTGATTTCAGTTTTATCTTCTTTACTGGACTAGTGGTCCAGTTTCAGGGGCAAAGATTTTTAATATTGTAAGCCGTCAGCTGGCAATAGCCAGTTATATAATGGCCTTCAAAACTTCTCCAGACTTGGTTACCGGCTAAAGGCTCTTTCTTTCCTGGAAAGAAGATGTCCGCATTGTTGCAGACCGTGGCACTGTTTTGTTCCAGTTCTGTTTGACAATTAATAACAGCTTGCTCTAGTTGTTGCTGATATTTTTTAATTCGGTCTTGGCAAATTCCTGAGATTTTGAAGGTTAAATTATAATTATTTTCCAAGGCGGTGTTTTGCAGTTCAACAATGTCGTTGTAACCTTTTTGGGTGAGATAAGCTCCAGTGATCATCCCGGCAGAGAAGATAGCTGCAGACAGAATGGCTTTAAATCCTCGTGAGGGCATGATCAAGGTGTAAATTAAATCAGAAATATAAAGATTATGGATTTAACTTTACGATTATCAAAATTGTTTTTTATAAACCTTAAACCGTTCGCAGAACCTTCTTCTCTCGGTCATAGAGCCCCATTTTAGCCATCTGCTCATACTGCTGTTTGGTTAAGGGAACGTAACTTAGCTCAAAACCCTGGCTGTTGATTGCAGATACAACCTGATCAACTTTATTCTGGTCAATGTTCTCTCCGATTAATAACAAGTTGGCCTTATTCTTGCTCTTTTCTCCATGCAATAGAATTTCCCTGATCCCGGAAATGTCAGCTGAGGCTTCCAGAAAGGATTTAATTCCATCTACTTTTTCGGCTAATAATTCCCTAAGAAAAGCGGTTTGCTCATTATTTTGGTTGAGATAAGTCTTATTATTTTTCCAGACTTTCCGTTCAATTAAGCCTAAAGACACAAATTCTTGCAACAGCCTGAAGGTAGAAGCCAAAGAAACAGCACTGTGCTGAGCAATCTCCTTAAGGCATAATTCTTCTTTACTGTTAAAAATAGTCTTCAGCAGGGCTATCTTCTTATGGCCCAGTAACGCTGCCAAGACTTCTTTCTTACCCACCTTAAACAGTAATCAGTTGCAGCTTAAATCTCTTTCCATTTTTAAAATTAGTTTCCAGATGTGGAAAAAGAAATCATTAAAAAGGTAAAACGATTTGTAAACTAGCAATGGGAGATATTCTTGACTTGATTAAATCGAGAAGAACAGTTAAATCATTTCATCCTAAATATATTCCTTGGGAGCTCGTAGCTAGGGTTATGGATGCTGGAAGGTACGCGCCCAGCAGCGGGAACCTGCAAAACTGGAAATTTATTGCTGTTCTGGAGCCGGACTTGAAGACTAAGCTGGCAGAAGCTACCTATGACCAATTTAATATTGCTATGGCTGGCGTCTTAATCGTGGTTTGCGCTGAGCCAGAGAAAGCCGAACGCTACTTTGGAGCGCGCGGTGAACGCTTATTTACCATCCAGAATTGCGCCGCGGCCATTCAAAATATGCTGTTGGAAGCGCATTCTTTAGGATTAGGCGCCTGCTGGGTTGGCGCTTTTAACGAGGATGAAGTTAAAGAAATTTGTGACATTCCGCCTTCAATAAGGCCGCAGGCCATTGTTGCTGTTGGCTACCCTAAGCAAATACCTAATTCTCCACCAAAATACCCGCTGGAAACAGTGATTTATTTCAACAAATGGAGAAATAGAATGAGGGATCCAAATAAATATACCCAGAATTATTCCGCTATTTTAGCTCGTAAAGCTGGCTCGGCTAAAGAAAAACTGGACCAGTTAAAGCGGCAAGCTAATAAAAAATGATTGATGATGTTTTAATTAATGATTCTGCCGTTGTTTTTTTAATCATTGTTCTTTAATCAGTTATGTTTTTATGCCAAAAAACTCAAGATTCTGAACAGAATTTATAGCTTGATTATATTTTATATCACAGAAATATTTATATAGAACAACAAAATACTAAGTTTTAGGTTTTGGGTGAAAAATACATAATTCAGAAGTCTGGTAAACTTCTGATAAACAACAGGTATTTTTTAAATAAATGTTTTCTGTATTTCAAGCATTGGTAACGCTTGTAGTTTTGGTATGAAAGTTAAGATGTTATACTAATATATAATACTTTGTATTTTGCAAAGTAAGTATTAGAAAACATAAAAGTAAAAACAATCCACTGAGGGTGGAATTTAAAAAATAGGTGGTGTAAAATGGAATTTATCGTGGAAAAAGCCTTGGATTCAATTCAAGGGGCAGAAGAATTTGGAAATGTAAATCAAGCTAATATTAAAGTTATTGGCGTTGGTGGGGCTGGCAACAATATGGTGGGCTGGCTATATAAGAAAGGAATTAAAGGGGCAGAAATAATTGCCACCAATACGGACACTCAACACTTATCGATCACGGGAGCGGACCGGAAATTCTTGATTGGCCGGGATTGTACCAGGGGCTTAGGTTGCGGCGGATTTCCAGCTAAGGGAGCTGAAGCAGCTCAGGAATCATTGATGCAGCTTAAGGAATCATTGAAAGAATCAGACATGGTCTTTGTCTGCGCTGGCATGGGCGGCGGTACGGGAACAGGAGCAGCGCCAGTGGTAGCTCAAGTAGCTAAAGATACGGGAGCAATCGTGATCGGAACAGTGACGATGCCTTTTAACATTGAGCGAGCCCGTTGTGACAAGGCTGAATTTGGCTTGCAGCAGTTGCGCCAAGTGTCTGATACAGTTATTGTCATAGATAATAACCGGTTAGTGCAAATTGCCGGAAATCTGCCTATTCAGCAGGCTTTTGCCGTGGCTAATGAGCTTATTGCTACGATGATTAAGGGTATTGTTGAAACGATAGCTATCCCTTCACTGGTTAACTTAGATTACGCTGACGTGAAAGCAATCATGTCTAATGGCGGAGTAGCAGCTATCGGTGTAGGCAGTTCCGATACCAATAATCGGGTTGATGAGGCAGTTAAGGGAGCTTTATCTAATCCATTATTAGATATTGACTACACGGGAGCTACCGGGGCGTTAATTCATATTACCGGTGGGCCTGATATGACTTTGGATGAAGTATCGCGCATCGGTGAGTTAGTTACCGAATCGCTGGATGCTGATGCCAATGTTATCTGGGGAGCCAGAGTCAGTGATGACATGAAAGGCAAATTAACGGTAATGACGATAATTACCGGAGTCAACTCGCCGTGGATTTTAGGCAAGATGGATCATCGCAGATCAGAACAGCGTGCTGAATCATTAAGCCGGGAGCTGGGGATAGAACTAGTTTAAGATTTTGTTCAAAAATCTTGCCCGTTCTGTTTCTGCACCTCTTACACCACCCCCGTAAGGCACCGGGCAAGATCTTTTTTTCTTTTTTTTGGTTTAGTTAATCAATAAGTGTATTCCTGTAAATATATTTCCTAAGCCAGATTAATTTATTAATGTTTTATGCAAAAATAGCCAGAAACCATTGATTTTGACAAATTGTTAAAGATGAAAACTAAAGCCGAAATTCCAGGGCAATTATTAGCTCTTCCCAACTAATTTCCATAATGAAAATTACTGTGATAATATTGGTTATCTTTCTCTTATTGATAACAGCCTGTTCCCGCCAGGAGCTGACAGGAAATGTTATCGGTTCGGATTCTTGCCGATCTCTAAAAGATGTAGCCAAAGATGATTGTTATTTTGAGTCCGGGCAATGCAGCAAGATCCAGAAAGAATCGGTAAGAAATGTCTGCGTAGCTGAATTAGGGATTAAAAAAAGCGATTTGGCTGTTTGCAATCTTGTCACTTCCGAGAGCGCCAAAGGCTATTGCCAGTCAAGTATTGCCAGCAAAAGCAATGATGTGGAAATCTGCAAGGCCATCCCGGATGATTATTGGAAAGACAACTGTCATTTTCGCTATGCTGTTGACAACAAACAGAGCCTTTTCTGCGCCGCAATAAATGCCTTGGAACAGCAGCAGGACTGTTTCTTTAAAGTGGCCATTGATACCAATAATCCAGAATATTGCAGTTCATTGCCAGAAAATCGCGCCAATGAATGCCTGTTTACTATTGCCATGGCTACTAAAAATATCGCTCTTTGTGAAAGCCTAAGCCATCCTTTAAGCATTGATGCCTGCCAGCTGAAGCTGGCTTCTAGGATTTTAATGGATCCAGCTTTATGCAACCAAATCAAGACTAAAGACCTGCGCTTAATCTGCCAGGAGCGGTTTGCCGAAACTAAAGTTACGGTTTAGAAGCTAGTGCTGAGCCCGATGGCCACCGAGCATAGCGAAACTTTCTACAGAGCCTAATCCCTAATAACTATTAAGAGCCTGTCCCAATAGGGACCAAAAGCCAGCCAAGCCACGATGAGACTCAGGCAACGCTGCCAGCCTACAGAGATTGGCTCTAGGAATATTTCAAGGGTGATTTTTCTTGTTCCAGTTATATTTTCGAAGGCGGGCAGTAGCCCCATAACCGCAGGAAGCACATCTTTTTTTAGTCACATGATAGGCTCTCTCGCCGCAGCGGCGGCAAGGAATGTGGGTCTTTTTCCCACTCTTTCTGCCCATACTAGATGTTCCCTTGGTCATGTTAATTCCTTAGCTTACTCCTGTTAATTTCTGGGCTTAAGCCTTTAGCTTAAGATCTATTCCTAGCAAATAAAAACAATTATGCTGGCGATAATATTGTAATCGTATCTCCCCTGATGAACACGGTTCCCAGCTTTCTTTTAATTTCCCCATTTTGGTGTTCTTCAGCATCTTCCAGAACAGTATTAATGTGAATATCAAAGGCTCTTAGTTTTCCAACATACCTAAGCCCGTTTTTCAAATCAACCATCACGGTTTTATTTCTTGCTGCATTTAATGTGTCTAATGGCCTTAAACTTTCATCCATGGTAATAACCCCCGGTAAAATATCTATAAAAATAACGGCCAGTTCTATATAAATGTTTTGCCAATTTGGCACAATTAGTTTTCTGAGTTTCTGCCGTTCGTAAATAGACTACAGCAGTATAGCTCTAAACTGGAATTAACAAAAACGCAGATTTTATTAATCATCAAATTAGTCCAAGCTGCAGAGGATAGATGAACTGGCTAAACAGAGAATCAATGAACCTGTTAAAATTTAACCTATTAATCATTTTTCTCATTAGCCTGCCTGCTGTACTTAGCCACCACCCCACAGAGCAGCTGGTGGAAAATCCCGCTCACCTAAAAGAGCAAGCTGCCAGGTTCATTGCTATAGTTACCGTGTTAATAACCATTATCACGGCTGTAGCCTTAATTATCAAAAAAAGAAAGATTAATGGGCCGGTTAAAATTACGCTGTTCTTATCAATCGCTATCCCGGTTCTGGCCGCTACTTTTTACCTGCTCGGTACCACTATCTACATTAATCATGTGGCGGCCACCAATGGCCCGGTTCACTGGCATGCCGATATTGAAGTTTGGAATTGTGGCAAAAAATTAAATTTGCTGGCCCCAGTTGGCTTAAGTAACCGGATAGGCACCCCGCTGCTTCATGAGCATGGAGATGACCGCATTCATATTGAGGGAGTGGTGCATGATCTGCAAGATGCTTCCTTGCCAAGCTTTTTTGCAGCAGTGGGGGGAACACTTTCATCAAGGCAGCTGCTTTTTCTGACTGACGAGGAAGTAGTTTCCGTCAGCCAGGGTGGCCAGTGCGAAGGCTTGCCGGGAGAGATTCAAGTTTTTGTTTATAGCACTAAACAAGATGCTGATAGCATTGGCCAAGATCATCGTGGGCAAGAACGATTTTCGCAGCGCAAGCTGTCAGATTTTAATGATTATTTGCTTTCTCCCTATTCTGCAGTGCCGCCAGGCGACTGCATCATTGTTGAATTTGCTCCCAGTAAAGAAAAAACAGATAAAATCTGTGAGTCTTACCGCTTGGCGGAACTGAATGTCGATATAACTAGCAAGAACAAAAATAGTATTAACAGTGATATTCTGCATATGATTGATGATGAGAATGGTGATCTAAATGGCCGTTGAAGCCTATGTGCCAGCATTGGTTACCGTGCTTACCACTGCGGCAATTGATTCCATTAATCCTTGCGCTATTGGTGTATTAATCCTAATGGTTTCGGTAGTGATGTCAGCTACCAAATCTATTAAGAGAATGGTTTTGTTGGGCGGCTTATACATTTCTGCGGTAATGGTTACTTATCTGTTAGCCGGATTAGGCCTGCTTTACTTTTTAGCCAGCATTCCGTTATGGATAACTGAACTGATTTCCATTATTATAGGTCTCTTGATCGTCTTTGCCGGGCTGCTGGAAATTAAGGATTTTTTTTGGTATGGGCGCTGGTTTTCGTTAGCCATTCCCGGACCATTCATCAGTAAAATTAAGCAGCTGTCTAAAAAAACAACGATTTCTGGCGTGATTTTGCTGGGTGTTTTTGTCAGCGCGGTAGAGTTGCCCTGTACCGGAGCTCCTTACCTCGCTATCATCACTTTGTTGTCACAGTACTTTGACCTGACGGCTTTTTTACTGCTGATAGCTTACAATTTGGTGTTTGTCCTGCCCTTAATTATTATTTTGCTGCTAGTTGCAGGGGGAGTAAAGCTGCATAAGATCCATAAATGGAAGCAGCAGAACAAGCCTTACATGAGGCTGCTAGTTGGCTTATTGCTGATTGCCTTAGGCTGGCTGCTGATGCTGATTGCCAATGGAATGATTAATTTAGGATAAGAATCTATCCCGTATCATCATTAATAGTAGATCACAAAAGTAATGGAACATTACACCATGCTATTTACTATACTAGCAAATCTCGACAAGTTCCATAATTAACGAGATTTGCTATTAGATTCAGGATCGGAGGTGAGGACATGCCCAAGAAAAAAACAGCTAAACAAAAAGGCTCTGGAAAAAAGAGCAGCAATTTTAAACCGAAAGCCGTAATTTCCAGCCCCAAAAAGAGCAAAAATGTTTGCGAATTTTGTTGAATTAACATTACATTCTTCAAGAAAACAATTATAAAGTGCAGGTCATTCAAGGCTGTTATGACCGATTTTAACAAATTACAGCATGAAATCAAGGGTTACGATGAAGAGCGGGAGAAATTAATCAAGAAAAGCCGTGATGTTCTTAAGTTAAGCAAACAAGTGATTTATGCTGTCCATCGTGGCGATGATGCCGATTCTTTAGTTAAGGCGATGCAGAAAGAGATGAACGCTTTGGATATTATCGCCAAGCACAGTTCACAAATGCTTTCTGAAGGCAGTTATAAGATTGCCGCCCAGGAATTTGTTGAAGCTCTGCTGTACCACCACTTTGTCAAGACCGGGACATTAACAGATATTAAGGTTCCGGCAGAATATTTTGTCTTGGGATTAGCTGACTTGCCGGGCGAGCTGGTGCGCAAAGCTGTTTTTCTGGCCGGCAAGGGAGAAGTTAGCAAAGTTATTCAAATTAAGGATACTATCGACTTGATTTATGGCGAGCTGCTGAAATTTGATTTCCGGGACAACGAAATCAGGAGAAAAGTGGACGGGGTTAAGTATGACCTGCGCAAGATGGAAGATTTAGTTCTTGATTTAAAGCTTAAAGGGAGATCGGCTGCTTAAGCCTGAAATCTCTGTTAGCCTTGCCTATTTCTTTGGGCAATATTCTTTTTGGAAAAAAATTCATTAGCATACTTTTTGTCCATCAATTCTTTGGCAATGCGCTCATTTAATCCCTCAAAATAGGCTGTTTTTATACCCTGGCTCTGCAAATATTTTTCTCCGTTATGGGGGCGGCAGGTCGGGCTGTTATCGTAAGCTCCAAAAACAACTTGTTTAATTCCCGACTTAACAATCAATTCCGAGCAGGACTGCCTGCGGTAATCTTTGCTGGTGCAGGGCTCCAAAGTGGTAATTAAAACTGTTTTTTGGTCCAGGTCATAAATCCCTTCATCAATGGCTTGATGTTCGGCATGCACACTGAAGCCCTTCAGGCCGGGAGCCAAACTTTTTCTGCCAGCAGAAATTATTTCGCCGCTGCCACTTACCAGCATGGCGCCAACATAAGGCCGATGCATCTTTTTATCATCTCTAGCTTCTAACGCCAGCTCCAGGCATCTTTCCATATAGCATTTGATCTGTTCTGGGGAAAAAAGAATCATACTTTTCATTCAATGAACTTTTCAAGTATATCGCTTCTTGAAGGATGCCTCAGCTTCCCAAGCGCTTTAGCTTCTATCTGCCTAATTCTTTCACGGGTGACATCATTCTCTTTGGCAACTTCATCAAGGTCTTTATCATCTCCTGTTCCAATGCCAAATCGCTGATTAAGCACTTTCTGTTCACGCTCGGTAAACGTTGATAATAGCTGAAACGTTTTTTCTGCCAATTCTTTTCTGGCAATTTCATCTACGGGGTCAATGACAGTTTTATCCCTAATCCTGCTTTCCAGCTTTTCATCGGCAGGGGTATTGTTTTTTTTATAATCCGGAGCCGGCTCGTCAAGCGGAGCATAATCTCCAGTAAGTGCCAGATAAATTAAAGCTGCCTGTCGCGTTCCGATCCTAAGGCCATTATCTCTGGATGATAACCTACTGATCAGCTTATTCCTGCTGAAGGATCCATCAGATCCATCCTGAAGATTGTGTTGGAGCAGATATTTCCTGATTTGTTCTTGTTTATGTACAGGAATCCTGACCAGGCCTAATTTTTGGTGCGCTTCCCGATAAATAGTAGCTGCTGCATTGTAACAGACAAAATTAACAACTGAACTTTTGGCCGGCTGATATTTGTGCAGTCTTTCAATTATCGTTACGGCTGCAACGTTAACTAAATCATCCAAGCTCAATTCTTTTTCAAAAGCTTTTGTCCCACGATAGAAGCTGCCAATACGCGGATCTTTTACTTTCAAGGTAACCTTTTTACCCTGAGAGGCAGAAATAGTATAGCCTTGGCCTTGAATTATTCTTCTGGCCAGATGGTATAACAAGCGCTGTGTACCGCCAATTATTTGCTGGGCAATTTCTTTTTGGCGCGGCGTTCTTTGCTCTGCAGTCGTCCCGTATCCTTGCTGAACCAGTACAGAATATTCCTGACCCAATTGGTTAAGCTGCTGTTTTGAATGATAATTTTTAGCCATTTCAGGCAGTTTAGGTTGAAACTATATAAAACTTTTGCATTTTTGCCACTATTAAATGACTAAGCAGAAGATTTATAAATCAGCCCTGGTCTTTAACCTAAATTAGGTTTAAAATAAATGAAAATTTTAGCGATCAGCGACGTTCATGGCGATAAAGCGTTCATGCGCCGCATGGCCCAGAAAGGCCGGCAGGAGCAAGTCGACTTAGTAATTATTGCCGGAGATCTGGTTGATTTTGGCCACTCTCCGGAAGGGTTGATCGGCCCCTTCAAAGAGCAGGGATTGGAAGTGGCCATCATTCCCGGAAATCACGAGGGGCTGGCCGATATCAATTTTCTGGTGGAAACTTATAAGATTAAAAATCTGCATGGCTATTCCATGAAAGTAGGCGATATCGGCATCTTTGGCTGCGGGTATGGCGACATTGGCATGCACCAATTAACAGAACAGCAATTTTTTGACACCCTTAAATTAGCCCACGATTCCTTGCTGGAAAAAGGCATCAAGAAAAAATTAATGATCACGCACGTGCAGCCTGACGACTGCTTTATTGGCTTGAAAATACCCGCCTGGGGAAGTTCCGGAGTGAGAAAAGCCTTGAAGGAATTCAAGCCGGACCTGCACTTGTGCGGGCATATTCATGAGACGCATGGGATTGAAGAAGTTATTGAAGGCATTAAAGTTATTAATGTTGGCAAAACGGGGAGGATTTTTGAATTATGAGCGTAAAAAAAAGTTTAGATGCTGACCAGATAGGTAAGCTGGAAGAGTCATTAATCAGAATTTATATTGAAAGAGCTGCAAATGAAGGTATGAAAGTTTTTGGCACTAAGGATCGAGAAGAGTATCGATCAAAAAGATTTAATTGTGAGAACAGATTATATGTACTGCTGGACGAAGGCGATATAGTGTGTGAAGAATCATTCGTGGACATGGCTTATGATTTATTACCTGATTGCTTAGAAGCCAGGTTATATCTTCAGATATACTCACATAGATCCATGAATATCTCCGGAAGTCAGGGCTCTTCTTAGCTTGGTAGTATTTGGAATCTTGTGTGGCGGAAAGGAATGAAACAGCTGTTCTCGGATTTGTTTGGCCAAAGCCGTGGTAGTGACATCCTCAGATAACGCTACCGGCCGGCTGGCTTTTGGAAAAGTAATTTCATAAGAGTGCCTGCCGCTAGTTTTTTGAACCGTGCCGCCCAATTCTTTAGCTACTCTAACAATGTCGTTCCATTTAACCCCATCTTTGGTCCTTAAGCCGGGAACTGAGGAAGAAGGCCGGGCTAGCCTAATTCTTAAGGTCTGCTCTTTCATAGCCTTAACCCTGGCTTCATTTTCTTTCTCCCGCCGTAAAATTGTTTCTTCCTCTTCCTGGAACAGCCCAATCACTTCGTTAAGCTCTTCCATCGTGACCGAGCCTTGCAGCAGTTCCTGATAGCTGTCTAAATCATCATTGAGTGCGTCCAGAGAATGCAATTCATCTGCAGCTAGAGCATCTACAACCCGGTCTTGCTCAGCGGTTAGCAGGGGGTTGTGTTTCTCTTCTGCTGATTTTTCAGCAATATTTTTTTTTGCTTCTGAAATCTCTCGTTTTATGGAATAAGTTGTTTTAATGGCTTCTTTTTTCATTAGGCCAAACTCATTTAACTTTTTGATCTGCCGGCCAATTAATTGCAGATGAATCACTACTTGCTTGGCAAAGCTGCCTTTCCAGAAGAATAAGTTTAGGGACATTTAGCGGCTGACATAACTATTTGTATAACTATTTATGTTTTTTATCATAGTTAAACAATGGAGAGTTTATTTTTAAATTTTTCCAGGTTCTTACGGCTTCTGTGCATGAAAACGCGGTCGGGGCAACAAAACATTTTTAAATCACTTCCAGCTTTGGTCTGATTAAGGCCCTGGTGGTGTAGATACCTATTT
>Ga0209542_10016002_pt1 | contig 12500 bp, 12 predicted proteins | sample RifCSPhighO2_01_FD_184028 | JGI IMG/M metagenome (GOLD analysis project Ga0209542, IMG submission 184028) | Soil microbial communities from Rifle, Colorado - Rifle CSP2_plank highO2_0.1 (SPAdes) (version 2) | ecosystem: Environmental > Terrestrial > Deep subsurface > Rock core/Sediment ...
GGGGGGATACGATAGACTGGGGGAAATTAGGAAGTGGTGGCTGGTCAATACCATCTACAGTAGATGAAATAACATTCAAGAAAGTTGACGCTAAATTTGTTTTGGTTGTAGAAAAAAATGCAGGTTTTGAAAGATTACACGAGGATAAGTTCTGGCAAAAAACAAAGAGCATTCTTATCGGTACGGGGGGTCAGCCTTCCAGAGGAACAAGGTTATTGATACAAAAATTAAACCAAGACTACAAGTTGCCTGTGTATGTTTTTACTGACAGTGATAGTTATGGATGGTATATATATTCTGTGATAAAATCCGGTTCAATAAGTCTGGCACACGTTTCAGATAGGATAGCCACGCCAGAAGCAAAGTTTATTGGCTTGACTGTTAGTGACATTTTCAATTATGATCTAAAGAAGGCCACTATCAAGGCAAAAGAAGTAGACATCAAGCGTGCAAAGGAATTAATGAAATATGAATGGTTTCAAAGCCCGAAGTGGCAGAAGGAACTTAATCTCATGATACAAAAAGGTATTAAGGCAGAAATAGAAGCTTTGTCGCATAGAGGACTGAAATTTATGTCCGAGACTTATCTTCCTGAAAAACTAAAAAAGAAGGATTTCTTGGATTGATCTACTTTTTAAACCCTTTCCATTAAATAAATTAGTTATGCCTCGGTAGCTCAGCAGGTAGAGCACCTGGCTGTTAAATTTGGAATAAAGCGTTTTTGGTCGAGCTTTTTTCCAAAAAGGTCGAAACCAGGTGGTCGTAGGTTCGAGTCCTACCCGAGGCGCTTTTTCTCTTTTTTCTTAATCAACCTCTCTTATTTCAGGTTAATAATTAGGATAAAGGTAGTAAGAGTAAATAGAGGTTGGTTCTTTCTATTAAATAAAGTTAAATTGGTCGAAGCTCTCCAATAATAAGAATTTAAATGATCTTGAAAATAAACTAAAGAATGTGGGGCGGTAGCTCAAAAGTAGGAACAAATATTCCTATTTGGCGAAGCCTGGGAGAGCACATGTGATCACTCTTGTGCTCACAGCTTCAACGGCTGAAGACCGTGGAGCATAGCACTTTATTGTGCTACGCCGGGAATGTCCTGGGTTCAAATCCCAGTCGCCCCATCTTTTTATTTTTTATTGGATGGTTTGAGCCTATAACTTTGGTCCATCTTTCTAAATTTCTTTTTCCGGAAATATACACGCGACTTCCTGTAGATTCGAATCCTCTTTCATCTTTTGTTTTGACATCGAATTCGACATAAAAATTAAAGTCATTCTTTTTTAAAATTTTGCATGCAGATTCTATTAATTTTCTACTTTTTTGTTTAATAGAAATAACGGGATATTTTTCTTTCTTCCAAGATATAGAGCCATCTGTATCAAAAAGTCCACGTAAAAAGGCTATTGCCAAATCATTATTTTTCTCTATTGGGGGTAGTATGTCTATTTTATCTTTCGGTCCTACATTAAATCCCGTATCAATGAGAAAATTAAATAACTCTCTATATCGGAGCATTAGTTCAATAGTATTTTGACCTTTCTTTTTGTAATATTTTGGAGAAATATCGAAAAGTTTCTTTATTAATGGTATAAGAAACCTATCATAATATTCTTTATCGGTGATTGAATTACCTGTTATAGAAATATAATAATCTATTCGCTTTTTATCAGATATTCTAACATACTTATTAACACAACCATCTCCTGTCAAAATTCCTAGGAATTCTGCAACATCTTCATCTATTTTTCCTGGAATTCTTAGTTTCTTTCTGAACGCCATGCATATCACTTATCGACCTTAATCCTCTATACGTATAGAGGTTTAAACTATATAAAGATTTGGATTCTTCGTAATAATTATGCCGAAGAAAAAAGGATTCACTTCTGATAAATATAAGGATGAAATACTCAAACTTCTTAAGGAATATCCTTTCATGTCTACTTCTGAAATATGCGATAAATTAAACATGGGATATGAAACAGGGATAAAATACATTCAACAACTTCATGCTTCTGAAAAGATTGATGTTAGAAAGATAGGTAATAGACAATTTTGGTTTGTTTAACCCTCTAGCCCCATTACTTAATTTTATATCCAAGTAAAGCGTTATAGATGTATGGAATACAAATACCGGCCATCAAAAAATCCTCCTCAGAAGAATCAAGCACAACCGCGGGGAAAAAATAAATTACACGAAACTATAAAGGCCAGAAAGGATAATTTGTGGACAGCATCTATAATATTTTCGTTCATAGTTTTTCTTTATACTATTAATTATGGTATAACAGGATTTGTTACATACCAGACAAACATAGAAAGTGAGCTTAATAATACGGTGAAGGAATTAGTGGAAACAACGAATGCATTAGCGGAAACCGAATCCGACAAAGTTGAATGCTTGACCGATCTTACTTCAGAGAAAAGTAGTCTTGCTTCATGTCAAAATAATCTAAAGAAAGGAAAGTCGGACATTGTATCTTGTGAATCGTCTTTGTCAACTGCCAATAGTAAATTAACTGATTCAAATCAGCAACTAAACACATGTAATAATGATAAAACTTCAATTGAATCGATGCTTCAGGATAGGGAAACTTCATACAATGAGCTTCTTAGAAACTCTGTTATAAACACGTGCTGCAGCGTATTTGATGTAAGAGCTGGGAACATAGTAAGCTGGTCATTGCAGGATAATGCTATAAGCTGCGATACGGGAACCAATACAATAAATTGCACGGGTTAGATTACATTTAAGAATATTTCCATCTACTTAATATCCGAAATAAGACGGATTATTAACTGAATGGTTGTCCAGTGTCTTGTTTCTACAAACTTTTTGGCAAAAAGTTTGATCAAAAACCATTATGTGTGATCTCTGATCACATATACGAAGTTTTGGTCAATCTTTTACTAAAAGATTGAGGTGAAAGTAATGAAGAATAGAAGTACTGAGAATGAAACATTGGAAGAAGACAGTGACAAAAAGGAATACGTTGAATGGGAAAAGCCGAAAGAAATTATAGATACCACTTTCGAGGAAGACAAAGTAGTTGTTACAAAAGGCTGGGAGCAGGTTTATGAACCTAGTTATTATGGAAAACATCTCGGAAATAGATTAGAGCTTGCCATGGTTGAAGCCTGCTTATTGTTGAAAAGGGGGAGAATAAGAGTCCTGAAAGATGGCAAACCAATGGATTTTCATGAACTCTACAGCCTTGCGACTTCGCTGGACAGAAGATTTCCTCATCGCTACCGAGTTTATGAAGATTTGAGGGAAAGAGGACTTCTTGTAAGAACAGGCTTCAAGTTTGGCTGCGACTACAGAGTTTATGAAAGAGGCGTCCAGTTAAAAAAGGGCCCTAAAGGAGCTAAAGAACATACGAAGTGGATAGTTTACTGCGTACCGGAAGATTTTACAATGTCTTTTCAGGAATTATCGCGTTCTGTTAGATTAGCTCATAATATTAGGGCTAAAATGCTGTGGGCTATAGTAGATAATGAGGCCGATTGCACATATTATCAGATTACACGACACAAGCCTTGAAACTACTTAAATTCTCGTTACTAAAAAAGAACAATGCAAGCTAAAGAGGTCATGACAGCCAAAGTAATGACGTGCACGTTGGCTGATCCTATCTCACAAATTCTTTCAAAAATGATACGGAATAAAATACACCAGATTCCTATTTTACAAGGCAAAGAACTTAGAGGAATTGTAACTCTCAAAAGCATAATAACTAAGGAAATCGACCCGACAAAAACTTATGCAAAAACAGTTATGGTGCCAGCACCAATTGTCAGTCCTGAAGACGATATACAAAGGGTTATAGAAATACTTACCGGGTCCAACTTGAGGGCAGTACCTGTTTTCGATACCCAGCTAAGGGGAATTATTTCAGAAACGGATTTAATGAAACTCGTAGACCTTCGTGGCAACGCGCAGGCGATAATGAAAGAGGCGATAACTGTTGACGAGAACGATGATATAGGAAAAGCCAAGAAACTGATGATTCAAAAAAATATAGCAAGAATCCCTGTAACTTCTAAAGGAAAATGTATTGGAATTATTGATACGTTAGACCTTGTGAAAATACTTCAACCGGGGCATGAGGCATTTTATGAATCAGTAGTACCTGGAGGACAAAAACATCACGGATCAAGGGAAAAACAAAACATAAACAAAGTTAGCGTCAAAAATGTGATGCGTGAGCCTAAAATAGTTGGTCAGGATGAGGAACTGAAAAATATAGCTTCTCTGCTTAAAGAAAATGATTCTGTTTTGATAGGGAATGGGAGCTTAGGAATAATAACACCCAAAGACATTTTAAGACTTATAGTAAAGCCGAAAGAATTCGAGCTTGTGGAGGTAGTAGGTGCAGAAGATGTTGACAGTTTTGTTCTTAACAAGATATATCAGGCCGCTGAAGAAATCGTAAGGCCCTTATCAAAGAGTATGTCACTTCAACCGATGCGAATTCATATTAAAAAACACCACAAACAAGGCGCCAGAAATAACTATGAAATTAGAATAGAATTGCCCACTTCTCTTGGAAATTTTCACAGCACAAAAACTCACAGTCCAAAAGGAAAGAAATATGATGACCTAGCTACCTTAGCACAGGAAGCGTTAAAGGACTTGGAAAAGGAAATAAGGAAGAAGCACGACCAGATAAAAGATCACGACAAGGCCAAATGGTCGAAAAGAATGACGAAATTAAAAGATTAAGTATTTTTTGTATATGATAATACTATGCCTCTCTTCAGAAAATTTAGCACTGCAACAATAATAGTATCTGGAACCGCAGCTCTTACTGGAGGTGCTGTGGCAACTGTAGGCCAAATAACAGGAGATTATAATCTTGTAGAACTAGGCAGAGAAATACAAGGAAATTTGAGTACGTACGCAGCAGGAATTTTTTATGCTTCGTTAGCTTTTAGAGGAGCTTATGAATTTGATAAGAGAAAAAACATATCTAGAACTGATCGAAATCAGATTAACTAATTTATTTCCCCAAATTCTCTACATCTTCTCCATGCAAATATCTGAAAATAACATTATTCAAATCTGCTACCTTTACCCTTACTTGCTTCATAGAATCTCTGTCCCTTAATGTTACAGTATCATCTTCTAGGGTTTGATGGTCTATTGTAATTCCCAAGGCAACTCCTATTTCGTCAGTCCTTCTGTATCTTCTCCCTATAGAACCTGAATCGTCATAAAAGACAAGAAAATTATTCTTCAACAATTCCTTCACCTGTTCTGCTTTTTCTGGTATGTTGTCTTTATTCACTAAAGGAAACACAGCTGCATAAAACGGGGATAGCATTCGTGGTAATTTCAGCACTATTCTATCCTTATCTTCTTTGTAACCTAAGGCAAGCATTGCAAATATATTTCTGTCCACGCCAAACGATAATTCTAACACATGAGGAAGAATCTTCTTTCCTTCTATTGTTACACTAAGATCCTTTTTTGATATTTTTTGATGCCCGCCTAAATCATGATCTGTCCTGTAATGTATTCCTGCAACTTCTTTCCATCCTATTTCAGGTATCAATAATTCTATATCCCAGTGGTACTTGTTATAGAATGCCCTTTCTTCTTCGCTTAATTCCTTGAATCGAAGTATGTCTTTGGGCAATTTAAGAAAATCTAAATAAAATTTCTGTATCTTTGCCATGTGATACACATAGAATTTAGGCAGTCCTATCTTAATTGCTTCTGCGCATGTTATCTCCTCTATCTTGTTATTAGCTCTGTTCTTCACCGGAAAAAGTCTTAGTTTATAATTCTTCACAGAATCGAAATCTTCATGCTCTGTTATAGTATCAGGATCAAAGAATATTTGCAATTCTGCTTGTGTAAATTCTCTCATCCGCAATAAAATATTTCTTGGTGATATTTCATTCCTGTATGCTTTGCCAACAATTGCTAAACCAAGGGGCAATTTCTTTCTTAAATGTTCAAAAGCTCTCTTGAAATTGACGTAGCATCCCTGGGCTGTCTCAGGTCGCATGTACGCTTTATTCCCTTGTCCTACTCCTATGTCAACAGAAAACATCATGTTCAATGTTTCCACACTTTCTAATCCGCCTTTACATTTAGGGCATTTTATGTTGTGCTTCTTTATTAATTTTGTTAGTTCTTCTGGCGCCAGCCCTTCAAAATTTTCTTTGAGTTCATCCTCTATTATATGGTCTGCTCTTTCCTTATTCCCGCATTTCTTGCATTTGACAATAGGATCAACAAAATTCTGCAAATGCCCTGAAGCCCTAAAGACATTCTCTGGCATTATATCAGTGGCTTCTATCTCATAGTACCCTTCTTCAATAAAATAATTTCTCCATTGGTTCTCAAATTTTCTTTTCAATAAAGTTCCTAGATGACCATAATCATAGAGTCCTGAGATTCCTCCATATATTTCTGAAGACTGCCAGAAAAATCCTCTTCTTCTGGCCAATTCTTCTACGCCTGATATTATGCTGGTTGGCATAACTCTTCTAGCTACATAGAAGATTTAAATATTAAAAAACGAGCATCCAAATTAACAGCATGTACAGGCTTACTGAAGAAGGCAAAAAGTATCTGACAGACGGATTGCCTGAAGAAAATCTACTGATCCTGCTTGAAACGCATAAAGAAATTACAATAGAAGATGCCAGAAATAAAATAGACAATTTTCACATAGCCTTGCAGTGGGCAAAGACCAACAAATGGGTAGATGTCAAGAATGGAAAAATAGTTCTATTGTATGAAGGCGTGGATTTTCACTTAAAAAAATCTTTAGAAAATGTAGCCAAAGGCGAGAAGATAGATCATCAATACTTGTCAATACTGATAAAAAGAAAATTAGTGGAAGGAGAAAGGGAAACCGAATATAAAAGAGCAGAAAAGCTTGTAGGAAAGGAAATAGCCAATCTTAATCCAGAACTAATAAAGACTGGGATGTGGAAGAAAGTTATTTTAAAAAAATATAATGTTGAAGCTTCAGGGGAAAAAATTAATCCTGGAAAGAAGCACGTGATAAGTTATTATATAGAAAAAATAAGAAATGTATTTTTTGACTTGGGGTTCATAGAAGCTGAAGGGCCTTTTGTAGAATCTTCATTCTGGAATTTTGATGCATTATATCAGCCACAGGATCACCCGAGCAGGGAATTGGCTGATACTTTTTATATGAAAACACCTTCTGTATCAAGACTTCCTGATAAAAGGTTAGTTGATTCTGTAAAAAGGGCTCATGAGAATGGATCTAACATAGGTTCAAGTGGGTGGAGATATTCATGGAATACAAAAATAGCAAGCCAGACTATTCTAAGGACTCATACCACCGCTGTTTCAGCAAGGATGCTAACAAAAATAGAGCCGCCGGCAAAGGTATTTTGTATAGGAAGGGTATTCAGAAATGAAACTTTGGATTACAAGCATCTGCCAGAGTTTACTCAGGTTGAAGGTATAGTAGTTGACGAGAACGTGGGTTTTGGGGATCTTCTTGGCTATTTAAGAGAATTTTATTTAAGATTAGGATTCAAGAAAATAAGATTCCGCCCAAGTTATTTCCCGTATACGGAAATGTCTGTTGAGCCAGAAGTATACATGGAAGAAAGGAAAGAATGGCTTGAGTTGGGTGGCGCTGGAATTTTCAGGCCTGAAGTAACAAGACCTTTAGGCATTGACTGCCCTGTTCTGGCGTGGGGGCTTGGTTTGGAAAGACCCATAATGTTGAAATTAGCGTTGAATGACATCAGAAACTTCTATGATAAAAACGATTTGCAGTTATTGAGGAGCATTTCATGGCTGTAGTTGAATTTTCTTTGCATGAGTTAGAAAGACTTGTAGGCAAAACTCTTACAAAGAACGATATAGAAAACATAATTCCTATGATAGGCTGTCCTCTTGAAAAAAGAGAAGGCGATAAAATATTTTATGAAATCTTTCCAAATCGGCCTGATTTATTAAGTGTGGAAGGTTTCTCCAGAGCATTGCGCTGCTTTCTTGGCATAAGCAAGAAAAAGTCCCAGTACAAGACAAAACCAAGTAAAATAAAACTTACTGTAGACAAAAGCGTTAAAGCTGTAAGACCCTATGTTGTCTGCGCGGTTGTCAGGAATGTGAAAATCACCGAAGAAGTTCTGATTTCTTTGATCCAGATGCAGGAAAAAATACATGATACTTTCGGAAGAAAAAGAAAAAAAATAGCCATCGGGATTCACGACCTAGATAAGGTTAGTCCTGATTTTGTTTACAAGGCAGTTTCTCCTGAAAGTATTTCGTTCGTGCCCTTGGATATGAAAAAGAAGATAAATATGAAAGAAATCCTAAAGAGTCATCCAAAAGGAAAGGATTATGCGCATCTTGTTGAAAATCATAAAAAATGGCCTATAATTCTTGACAAAAATAATAATGTATTGAGTTTCCCCCCGATTATTAACGGCGAACTCACGAGGGTCACTGAAAAAACAAAAAACTTGTTCATAGACATAACAGGAACCCACGAGATTGCAATCAATCAGACGTTGAATATTCTTGTTACGTCTTTCGCCGAGCGTGGATTTTTTATAGAAACTGTAGAAGTTATAGACGACAAAAAGATAGTAACGCCTGATCTTGATTATTCAAAAATAAAAGTAAACCTGGATTATACAAACAAACTTCTTGATCTTGATTTGAAGAAAGACGAATTCTCTTCTATAATTCAAAAAATGGACCTGTACGTTGAAAAGACAACAGGAAATTCTTGTGATGTCCTTATTCCGCCGTATAGGGTGGATATAATGCATGAGATCGATATCGTAGAAGACGTTGCTATAGCAATGGGCTATCAGCAATTCCAGGCAAGATTACCAAGAGTACCTACAATAGCAGAGAGACTGGAGAAAAATGAAGAAAGAAATCTCCTAAGTGATGTAATGATTGGACTCGGATTTCAGGAAGTAATTACAATGCTTTTGACCAACGATCATAACGAATTCATAAAAATGAACGTAAAAGAATCTGATGTATGCAGGATTCTAAATTCAGTGACCAAGGAATGTAATATATGCAGAAAGGGTATTCTTCCGAGCTTGCTAAGGGTTTTAACACAAAATAAACATGTTGAATACCCGCAAAATATATTTGAAATAGGAGAATGTGTTGTTCCTGATTTGAAAGAAGAAACAGGAGCAAGAAATATGCGAAATTTATGCGCCGCTATTTCTGACGTGCAGGTAAGTTATGAAGATATTTCTTCAAAATTAGATGCATTATTTAGAAATTTGGGAATAAAATATTCATTAAAAAAAACAGATCATCCAAGCTTCATTTCTGGAAGGGTTGCAGAAATAATAGTCTCAGGAAAAAGTATTGGTATTATAGGAGAAATCCACCCTATGGTATTGAATAACTGGAATTTAGAAAAGCCTGTGGTTGCTTTTGAAATTAATGTTGAAAGGCTGAAATGATTAGGCTGCTTTCTGTTGTGGGGCGTCGTATCTTTTTAGTTGATCGTAGCACAAAAACATGATTGTACTATCTCTTACTTGTCCTGCGAGAGTTAATGCTGCTGCAAATCCAACATGTGATGACCTGCCAACAGGATTGTACCCTTGTCTTTCAAGAATCCTGTTCAATACATGACTCGTATCGTATCTTGGTAAATCGCTTATTGCTAGCATCTGATTTCCGTAAGTAACCCCTCTTTGCCTACTTCTTTCAAAAAATAATCTGAAAGCTTGTCTCAAAATTTTTTCATCGACCACTAGTATAGAATCCTCAACTATATCCACAGAATTTCTGAGATGTGGAAAATCTAGTCCTGGATAACTCATTCCGTATATGTCATGAACTGGCATTGATCCATATTCTATTCCAAAAGTTCTTTCATACTCCCCTGGGTGCAACAATTCAAATAAAACTGCTGAAGCGGGTTCAGACCCATAAACTTTAGTACCGTGTTCTCTAAATTTCCTTCCAGGACCTAAGACTGTTGATCCGTTGCCCACAGCACCAACATAATAATCTATTGTTGGATGTTCTGGGGTAAGATCTCTGACCTGATGGAATGCTTCGTCTGCAATCGATTCCAAACTTTTCAAAGTCGTTTCATTATTGCCGCCTCTATGACCTCTCGAATGATTGAGATGAACAGTTCCACGATGTTCTCTTAAATATCTTTTGTTAAATTCTGGAAAAGCATTAACGTAATCTCCAGGAACAATATGAACAATTCCTCCATGTTCTTCTATTGCTTCTATTCTTGCTTTGTCTGTGTGCGCAGGTAATGTCAAATGAACATCATCGTAACCTAAAAATCTGCCTACGGCCGCTGTTGAAATTCCAGCATTACCTGTACTATTCTCCAGAATTCTTGTTTCCCCAGGAACTATTCTCCCATTTATTTCGTATTCACGGAATAAAGCCGGATAAACTCTATCATAGTGTCCTCCCCATTTTGCTTCTGACTCCAGTTTCGCAATAATCGTATTTCTTCTTGGATCTCCTTCTGGAACAAAAATTACAACAAGTGGTGTATTACCTATTTGTGATCGTAATTCTCTATATAGTTCCTCTCTATCTGAATTCATGAAAATAAACTAGAACAAGTGTTTTTAAGCCTTACTTCCGTCCCCTAGGCTTCCAGCTGGCAGGCTTAATGTCCTTTATTGCCTGCTGTTCAAGCCAATCAACTAATTTCTTGTCTGTGCACACATGGCTTATGTTTGTGCATTTATTTACATATTTTTTGCAGATAAAACAATGGCTGCATAGCATAATAACCACTAATAGAGTCTTGTCTAGGAATTAAATAAAGATATCCCACCCCCAAGGTTAGTATATGAAAAGATAGATTTGTGATAAAATTAAACAGGGTTAATATTTCTTTATCTCGGCTCTTTATTTCTTTTGACTATTTATCTAATTTCTATCTTAACCTAAAAATTCTTCTGTACCATGGCATTCGTATTGATCTTCTTTCGCCTGCTATAACTGCTGCGATTGCCCTTATCTCATCACTTGTCGAAGAAGAAGGTTTGTGATGTATAATAGGACTTCTCTTTGCTATTGCTTTCTGAACATCTTCGTGCTCTTTTACTTCACCTATAATTTCTATCCTGTCGAGCATTGTCTTTATCTGATCTTTTGTCATTTCGTGTTCTTTGCCTTTTGTTCTGTTTATAACAACTCCCCTGACTCTTGTACCCATTTGTTCTGCTAACTTTGCCGCTTTTAGTGCATCAGTAACAGAAGTGAGTTCAGGGTTTGTAACTAATAGTAATTCGTCAGCTGATTCCATTGCAGCTAATGCCTCTCTTCCAAGACCAGCTGCTGCATCAATAAGTATGATTTCAGAATGACCAAGAAGATCGATCATGGTATTCGATAATTCCTTGGGATCCGCTCCTTTCAGGTCTTTGAGGGAAATTCCTCCGGGTATTATTTTCAGCCCAGACTCGTGTTGGTATATTGCCTCATGTATCCTTGCTTTTCCTTTTATGACATCATGCAAAGTTTTAGGGTACAAAGGTACTCCAAGGTGCATCCCAAGATTAGGGGTAGTAAGATTAGCGTCAACAACTATAACATCTTTTCCCATTTCTGCCAACGCAAGACCAAGGTTGGCAGTCAGAAATGTTTTTCCTGCACCGCCTTTGCCAGAACAAATACAGACAATGCGCGTCATTGTTAAACATTACACAAAAGAACATTTAAATTGCTTTAAATTAGTAGTTTTCCACTTTTTGTAAATTTGGTTAGAAAGTTTTTGATCAATCTTTTTACTAAAAAGATTGGATGGGCGCGACGGGATTCGAACCCGCGACCCTTAGCTCTCCTCGTTTTCTTTCCGCCAGCGCTTTCTTCTAGAAAGGGCTGTTAGAAGGCTAATGCTCTATCCAAGCTGAGCTACGCGCCCGTAAACATTGATTATTGCCTTAGATTTAAATCATTTGTAAAGTAGCGCTCAGGATTCCACTTTGTGGGTGAAAAAGTATATAAATCGTATTTGTACATATTTTTACTATGCGAAGATGGCTAAAGAATTGTACATCAAAAACATGTTTTTTTAGCATAAACTTTGTCGTAAGATAAAGTCCGATGCTCTTTCTCCACTTGTTTTGATCAAACTTTTTCCAAAAGTTTGGGTGGAGATGAAGAACTATAGAACGAGGTGTGAAGAAGATGGGATATGGAACAGTACTGGAAGAACAGAGAGTAGATAGAGGAACGGCACTAGTAAGTAAGGCACTTTCTGTAGCCAGCATAGAAGGAAACCCGATATATATAGGAGAATGTAAGATTCGTGGTCTTCGTGGAGAAGAATTGGGATTCAGTCCTGTATATAGAACAGGATCAAGAAGAAACAGTCCTTATTATGCTTTTCTGGACGAAGGTGTAGATTCAGGAAAATTGTGGGAAGTTACTCAAATTGGAGATTCTTTCACACTGAAAGTGCTCAGAGCCAAAGAAAGAAGAGGATCACAACTCTGGTAATATTCATGAGGTGAATGAAAAGATGGTTGACAGT
>Ga0209542_10016004_pt1 | contig 12499 bp, 16 predicted proteins | sample RifCSPhighO2_01_FD_184028 | JGI IMG/M metagenome (GOLD analysis project Ga0209542, IMG submission 184028) | Soil microbial communities from Rifle, Colorado - Rifle CSP2_plank highO2_0.1 (SPAdes) (version 2) | ecosystem: Environmental > Terrestrial > Deep subsurface > Rock core/Sediment ...
ATTATGAGTTTTTTTGTAGCGTAGCGTCGACGCTACGCTCTTTTTAATTTTTACAAAGAAGAAATAGATTTCGCAATTCATCTCAGGTCTAAAGACACTGAGTTTTCTTGCTTAAGGACCAATAAAAATGTCTAAAAAGTCCTATACTTTTCAAGAGAAAACCTTTGCTCTAAACCAGGATCAAAATCTTTTCTCGAGCCAAAAACAATTAAGTTAGGTCTTATTTTAAACCTTTCTGAATAAAATCTATAAGTATCAAAAATATCTAGAATTGGATCATCAAACCTATGTAATCTTTCAAATCTAGTACAACTTATACTTCCTGATCTTTCACCGCTTACTTTCGACCCTTTTGCATGTACCAGATGAATATTTTGTGATGCGATATGAACTAGCTGACTATGGCCACTCTTCCATGCATTATCAATGTTCACAACAGTGGATCCATAAACATGACTCCCACTATTTTTATTTTCAGGCTCAAGGAAAGGTTCCATTCTAGATAATTTACCAACAGTATAATTTCTTCTTTTTAAGTTGTTTACCAAGCCGCTTTGTGCATTAATTGTGCTTATTCCCTCAACGGGACCCAAATATGGAAAAAAATCATCAGAATCTCTATCAAAAATCATTGCAACAGCATCTACGTATTCAGTATCTAAAAAATAAGTTACATCTCTATAACTTTCCGAAGATCTTACAAACATATAAATTTGTTTTTTCCCTCTAATTGCTCGTTCCCTAATCTCCCTATAACTGGGAACAATGGGTCTATCACTCTCCTCAATAATTTCACCATCTTTATCTACAAGAACACATACAATTGTTTTTCCCAAATTCCTATTCATCCAATTTCTATTTTCCACACCCAATTCTTCCATAACAGTGCTTAATTCCTTTAAATCCATAGAAAAATATAACTCATCACTCAAAGCATTTAATTTAATCTCTGGCTTGGTTTTTAACATAATTTTTAATGACTATTTATTCCTTTTAAAACTTTCGGTTTTGTTATTTTTGTATAGTGATAAATATATTAAAAAATTAGATACGTCATCTAATTCTTTCTGGATTTCTTCTTTTGTTAATACAGTTTTATCTTCCATATCAAAGCCTCCTAGCTTCCACAGCAATTTTATCAAACCCTTTTGCTGAAAATATTTCCCTATAATATTCTTTAACTCTAAACGTGCTATTAAAGCCTCCTAAGGTTGGGTCTGCTAAGCGCCATTGATCGGTATAGAAAGCGCAGAAAGAATGAAGTTGCTCTTTTCTAGACTCCTTTTTTGTTTTAGAATATTCCCTAATATCCCCCTCGCTATAATACTCTGCCGCCTGTTCCCTTGCAGGGATGCCGAGCAGCTTGCACAGATCCTTAAAGATCTCACTCTTACACACACATATATCATGTGCTGTTCCGGATTCAATTGATTTAGTGGGTGTTCTAACCTTCCCTGTTTTTTGTTTATAAGGAATAGTGGGCATTCTACTTACATATCTATATGCCTCCCTAGCAAGTCTCAATCTGTCTTTCTCATCACGCGCACCTATTCCGTTTCTTATGTTTTCTGCAAAGGATAGTAGAAAGCCGCTCATATGGTTGTCGTGTTCTATGTCAGAGCTGTTGAAATCAGTTAAGTAAAGTCCAATTAAAAATCTAACAACAACACCATCATTCCTTGGATTAATAATATATAATTCATTTTCACAATCATCTTTTACAGGGATTATTTCAGTGCAATCACCATCTATAACTTCAAACTCAATAGGACTTATTGATTCTTTGTCTTCTTCTTCATAAACTACAAGCATCTGTTTTTTCCCTCTAAAATTTTTCTTCCCGCGAGCGCTTACAATGAGCTCTAAAGGAGAATACACTGGAGAATACAAATAACTTCCATGTTTCTTTGATCTGTATTCAATTAGTCCAAACTTTTTATCGCATGAATCTTTGAAGTGGATCATACAATTCCTACTAAAAAAAGATATTTTAAGCCTTTCTTTCCACCAAGAATTCCAAATTCTTCCCGAACATTTTGCTGTCTAGTATTTTAAAATTATATTTTTTCAAGAATCTTCTCATCTCAAAAAAGGAAATAAAATGATAGTATCTTTTTTCATTTCCAAATTTAACATAAGTTTCTTTTCTCTTAAATAAGAACCTTAATTGCAGCTTGTTCCATACACTGATGTATGCCTGTCCGTTGTTCTTTAATACCATATTAATTTCTTTAATTCCAATTTCAGGATTTTTCAAATGATGCAGCACAGCAAAACTAAGAAGATAGTCAAAACTCTTATCTTTATACGGCAACTTAGAAACATCACCAACCTTCAAATTTACTTTCATATTCTTCTTAGAAACAAACTTCTTAGCTTCCTTAATCATGTTTTCAGAGAAATCAATCCCATAACAATCAAATTTTTTAATAAAAAAAGGAAGTAGGTTTCTGCAATTCCCACAGCCGACATCCAATATCTTCCCGGGTTTCCATAATTTAGCTAATTCCTCAGCTTTTTTCTCAGGCTTTTGCCTGAAATTGCTCCACTTCTCAGCTATTTTATTCCAAACTCGTTGCTGATTTATTGATTCGGTTTCCATTTGTAAATATTATCATGGTGGTCATAGTACCTAAAAATAATTTTATCTTCTTCTCTTTTAAATAGAAGAACAAAGCTTGAATGAATATGGACCCTTTTATATTCTTGTAAGGGACTTTTTAGATTTTTATAATGATCAATATTTTCTGTATTTATAATATCATCAATTTTTTTTAATATAGTCTCAAATTGTACCTTATCTTTCTTAGAGAGCTTTGAGAGGATCTTGTCAAGGTCAGGATGAATTTCATAATTCATTTGTATCTCTGCCTTAATTCATCCACAGATTTAAATTTTATCCCTTTTAGATGTTCACCCTTTCTAATCTTTTCAACGAATTCTGGTTTTAATTCTGGCTCTAACATTTCTTCTTCATATTGCTCTGCCATTAAATTAATCGCTTCTGATTTATCCCTTAAATCATATTTGGCTTTAATAATATTTAGAACTCTATTTGCATTTTCGTTAATTTGTACTAGTGCATTTACCATTTCAACTTATTTTAACTAAGTTTAACTTATTTATATGCTTTTTGGTCATGATCAAAATATTTTTCAGTTAAATATTTATGCAACAGCCCTATAACTGCTTTTGGCTTCTCTTAAAAACCCTCTAGAAATATCGCATAAGGCAGAGCGTAATTCTTTTAATCTTTCAGGATCTTCAGGAATGCACTCAAGCTCCATTACAAATAATTTTACCTCTAAAGCTACCTCCGGAATTGTTTTCATTTCTCTTCCAGCTTTATTTCCAAAAGCTTCCAAGAAAGGAGTGTAAGAAAAACATTCTTCTACCGGATATTCTCTTAAAATTCCAGCTAATCTTTGAACATTCTCAAATCTCGTATCTTTACCATTAAGATAATTATCAATTTCTACAGCCCCAAATGCAGCTATGCCAGCTATATCTGCAGGAGGATATTCATCGCTCATAGCAAAACTCAAACATTCAAAATTTATAAATATTTATATGATGCAATAGATTTAAAACTTGCTTTTTATTAATTTTATTATGCAGAATCTAGAAGCATTAAGAAAGGAAACAGCTAAAAAATTAAAATTAAATAAGATACCGAAGAATATCGAATTAAATTTGTTAAATTCTAAATTAAAAATAAAAACAAAGCCTATGCGTACTCAATCCGGAGTTGCTCCTGTTGCGATCATGACCGAACCAAGAGAATGCCCTCATGGTTCTTGTACTTTTTGTCCTGGAGGAATAAATTCTTATTTCGGGAATATTCCAAAATCTTATACCGGAAACGAGCCTGCTTCTATGAGAGCGATAAGGAATAAATTTGATGCTTATCTGCAGGTTTTTAATCGTCTCGAACACTATGTTTTACTTGGTCAAATTCCAGAAAAGGTAGAATTAATAATAATGGGAGGAACTTTTCTTTCATACCCTATAGAATATCAAGATAGTTTCATCAGAGATACTTTCCAAGCGATGAATGATTTTTCTGAACTATTTTTCAGAGATGGAAAATTGAATAAAAATAGCTTCAAAGAATTCTTTAACTTTAATTTGGATTTTAAGTCTGAAGAAAGAGTTACAGGAATTCATAAGAAACTTCTCTCTTTGAAAAGAGAAACCAAATTAGAGGAAGAGCAGATCAAGGATGAAACTGCTAAGATAAGGTGCGTTGCTTTAGTTTTGGAAACAAAACCAGATTGGTGTAAGGAAGAGCATATTAATCAAGCTTTGAAATTGGGAGCTACAAGAATCGAGGTAGGCGTACAAAGTTTGGATGATAATGTTTTAAAAAATGTAAATCGAGGCCATAATGTCTCAGATACAATAAATTCTTTTGAATTGTTAAAGAATGCAGGGTACAAAGTAATAGCACATTGGATGCCAGGACTTCCAGGAGTTGATCCAAAAAATGAAGTTGAGAGTTTTAAAAAATTATTTTCAGATTCCAGGTTTAGGCCAGATGGCTTGAAAATCTATCCATGCATAGTCATGCCAGGGACTCCTCTTTATTTGCAGTATAAAAAAGGAAAGTTTAGGCCGTTAAGGACAAAGGAAGCTGCCGAAATTGTAGCTGAATGCAAGAAGTTTATTCCAAAGTATTGCCGTGTTTATAGAGTTAACCGCGACATACCCACAAAAGTCAGCATTGACGGCATTGGATTAACTAATTTTAGGCAAGTTGTTCATGCTTTAATGGCTGAGAAAGGATGGGAATGTGGATGTATTCGCTGCAGGGAGCCTAAAGATAAAAAAATAAACTGGAACAATGTTAAACTAAACAGGGTTGATTATGAAGCAAGCAATGGCAAGGAAATTTTCTTGAGCTTTGAAGATGAAAACATCCTGCTTGGCTTTTTAAGATTAAGGTTTCCAAATAAAAGTTTCAGAAAGGAAATAGCAACTGACTCAGCGATGATTAGAGAGGTGCATGTTTATGGTGAGGCTGCTAAAATAGGGGAAAGAGGAAGCATTCAGCACAGAGGCCTGGGAAAGAAATTAGTCTTAGAAGCTGAAAGAATTTCAAAAGAAAATAAAAAAAATAAGATCATTGTTATTGCAGGCATTGGAGTAAAAGAATATTTCAAGAAATTAGGTTACGGTAAAGATGGGGTCTATATTTCCAAAATTCTGAGCAGATAAATTTAAATATCTGGTTAACAATTGCTAAAGAATGATTCTGCAATGCTCTTGGAGATTAAAATGATACTCGAACAAAAAAGAAATCAGCTGGTTGATTTTTGGAGGGAGAATTTTGACTTTACAGAGGAGGAATTAAATGCCTTCACAAAAGTAAAAAGGGAGAATTTTATTGCAGACAAGATGAAAGACTATGCATACGAAGACGCTCCTCTTCCATTAATCCGGGGAAAAACAATTTCGCAGCCGACAACAGTAATGATAATGACCTCTGCCTTGGAAATAAATCCCGGAGAAAAAATATTCGAGGTAGGAACAGGATCAGGATACCAAGCTGCTTTGCTAGCAACCTTAACAGGGGATAAAGGAAAGATTATTACAACAGAGGTTATCCCGGAGCTTGTTGAATTTTCAAAAAATAATTTTAAGATGGCGGGAATCAACAATATTGAAGTGCATGAATATGATGGAAGCAAGGGAATGGAAAAAGAAGCGCCTTTTGATAAGATAATAATAACAGCTGCATGCAGGGATTTTCCCCAGCCATTGATCGACCAGCTGAAAACAGGGGGTTTTATAATTGCACCAGTCGGAAACAAAGACGAGCAGACAATGGTTCGGGGCAAGAAATTAGAAAACGGAAGACTTGAATTGGAATTCTTAGGACCTTTTTTATTCACTCCCCTATACGGAGATTATGGGTTTGAAGTCTAGAAATTAAAATTATTTTGAATGGGTCCGGCAGGATTTGAACCTGCGACTTCCACCTTTCCTAAAAATTTGAATTTGTAAGGGTGGTGTCATAACCGCTAGACCACAGACCCGTAAAGATAATTAAAAAAGGTCTATATAAAAAAGTTATTATTTACAATTTAACAAACTTGGCATCAGCCTTGCTGTGAATGTGTGTTTCTTCCTCGCTGCTTAAATAGCTGTAAAGATATCCTTTTTCAGCTAGCTGCGGGAAGATATCATTTTCCAAGCTGTCACCTATGTACTCAATTATTTCAGGCTCTGCAACAAGCATAGATGAAAATATCAAAGAAGAATCTTTTAATGATTTTATTGGTCTTCTTAATTTTTTATAGACTCTGATAACGGTGTTTCCTTCAACCATCACAGGAGATTTTTTAATAGGCAGGCTGCTTCCTCCTCTTGTCAATGATGAAGTTGTAACCATCAGTGTAGCTATTGCAGGTTGTTTAAAATGATGGCTCCATAATCTGTTTATGTCCATCTTATTGAAGATTATATCCCCGAACACAATCAAGAAAGTTGTTTTTATCTCTCCCTTTAATAATCTTAAAGACGATGCTGTTCCTGTTGGGTTTTCATCCTCTACAAATTTTATTTTTACTCCATATCTGCTCCCGTCCCCGACTAAATTAAAAATAGAGCTTAGAACTGGCTGTTCTCCGATTATGTAAATAGTCCTAAAGCCATTATCTCTTAAATTTTTAAGTGCGATTTCTACAACGCTTGTATTTCCTATTTTCGCTGTTGGTCTAAACTCGGTATCAGAAATTTTTAAGTTCTCTGCAGGTCCTGTTGCCAATATTACTGCTATCTTATTCTCCCCCAAGGTTTTTTTTATCAAGAACTCAACTGCCTGGGACCTGTTTCTTATATATATCCTATCGACTATAGAATCAATATTTTTTAAGATCTTCTCATCCAGAGTTATAGTTATTCTTTCTTTCATTTTCTATCTTTATTCAATTTATCCCTATTTAAGCTTTATTTATCTTACTAATATCATACAAGGTATGATAAAGGTAGTACAAGTTGTGAGTATAGTGCTCAGTGTATATTATAAAATATCTTCAATAAGAAGTTAGTAATATCGCCTATTACCAAAGTTAAGTATAAAACCTTGTTTTAATTCTTAAAAGCCATGAAAACAACACTAGAAGAAACAGCATTAGAAGAAACAGCATTGCAATTTCCAATGCTCAGGCAGTCCACTCCAGCATCTGAGACTTTTATAGGCTCTTATGTTGCTAAACTAGAAGAGTTGTTAAAAGCATCAAATTTGCCTCCCGGAATGGTAATAGCCTTAATGTCCAATCTTAACTTCCATGAACAATTAATCCCAGCTCATATTCTCAGCAGCATTAATTATTGCCATGGTTTTGAAACACCTGATGATCAACCTATTTTAGCAGAAGCCCTTAAAAGAGTAAACGGAACTGGAAAAATAAATGTTGACTTTCCTATTAGAATTCCTATAGGAAGAAATGTACTGCAGTATAACTTCATTAGGGGATTCAGGCCCAGAAGGGCAGCAAGAAAATCAGATACTCCGTTAGATCTTCCATTTGATCCATCTAAATTTAATTACTCCTCTAAATTATGCGACCCGGAAGAGTTTAATTTTATGCACCAAGATAACTTAGATATTAGTTTTATCTTAAACAGGTATCCCTTCGCCCCTTATCATTTTTTACTAATACCAAATAGAAAAACAGGCAATCATAGCCAGTATTTAGATGGAGAGAACGACAGAGATTTAATTGAGGCTTTTTGGAATTTTGTAAGCAACAGCAATCTAGGAAATTCTATAAGGCTCGGCTATAATTCAAATAGTGCTCACGCCTCAGTCAATCATCTCCATGCTCAGGGATTTTTTACTACAGAGGATTGGGAGCCTCCATTAGACAGAATTGCAAGACAAAGCAAAAAACAAAGCAAAAAAGCTTCTCCAGAGTTCTTTTTGCCCGGAACCCATTATCTTCCTTCTTCAGATTGTCCTAATGGTTTGCTTGGTTTTATAAAAGAAATGAATACACGCTGGAAATTAGGAGAAAAATTAGCCTACTGCTTTTATTTAACACCCAAGGGAGCTTATTTATTTCCTAGGAAGTATCAAGGCGATGAAGCTTATCATTCCTGTTTAGAGCAATGCAACTTTACAACCGGCTTTGCATTCTTTGAAATGTTGGGAGAGATAGTATGCCCTGCTAAAGACGTTTCAATATTTGATTTAGAAGATATCGAGGAAAAAACAAAGAGATTATATGGATTATTGTCCTTGAACTAATTCTAGGCTCTGTTTCAAGACTCTGAAAATAAGTAAAAAATATTATAAATTTATACGAGCCGTAGATGCCAAGAAAAAATTGCCTGTTGGAAAGGATAATGTTTTAAAGCATGGAGACGTAATATAAATTTTAGCAGATAGAGGAAAAATGCAACAAACAGCTGTTGAAAAATCAGAATTAACTGAATTGCTTCAAAGCGAAGAAGTTTCCAAGTTGCCTGTCTTGTCCAGGGGATTTGCTCAATTAGTTGAACAAACAGATGCAATTTCAGTTGATACTAGTTTCTTGATGATGGGATTAATGACCGCCCCGTCAGTTGGTTTAGACCCAGGTATTAGGGCTTATTTGAATAGAAAAAAGTCTATAGATACAGCGGGGGATGTTATAACAATATCAAGAGGCATAGAAACAACAATATTGAGAAGTAGAATAAATTTTGAAAATCTAATGGACGTTATTGAAGAGTCCTTGCTTCATTCACATCTTTCTTTATCTGTATTGTATGCAGCGTCAAAAGAATACAATATACTTATCCCGGAGATTGTGCTTGAGGAGTCAACCCGTCACCAAACCGATATGAAAAAGAGATTAGACCCCATCAGAAATGGGTTTTCTCCAAGAGGGCCACCCAACCATCCTATTGGAAGGGGGAAAAAAGATAGAATCAAGGGATACCGCATGTATGAACGGGAGTTTTTAGAAGAAAAAAGCAGGGCGATAGTAAATCAAGACTACAGAAGAAACATATTGAGAATTTTAAAACAACTCTCAAGAATCTTATTAGATGCTGAAGCTAAAGGGCATATAGTGCAAGATTCAGGATTATACAAGGAAATCCCGGAATTAAAAGACCATAGGATAATTGATTCTTCTTTGACATACACGAGAAGATTAGGCATTGCAACTTTTGATTGGGGGTTTAAAGATAAATTAGAATCAGTAATGCAACAAAGAAAGGAAATGGGATTACCTACCCCAACCTTTGTAACCCTGCTAAGGGGAGGGTCAAATTTCGTAGGATATGATCTCTTTACTTGCAGCTAAATTTCAACACCAAACCATTTTCTCGCTATAACCCCCATTCCAAAGGTTATTGCTGCAACTGTTAACGAGATAATAGCCATTTCTAAAAATCTTCTCCAGAATTTTAAATTCTTAGCAGTAGTTATATAGAATGTATATCCTGCTATAATTAAAATAGCTATAGTCAATGTCGAGGCTAATGCAGCATATAGATTATGTAAAATAAGATAAGGAGAAATTAGCAGCAAAACTGTGATAACATACGCAACTCCTGTATAAACTGCAGATTTAATTGGCTTCTTTTCTTCTCTTTCCTTGCTTGATAAATATCCGGACGCAGCCATGGACAAGCTGGCAGCAATCCCGATTATAAAACCGCTTATCGCAATTATATGCGCATTTTGCAATGCAAAAGTTAACCCGGCCAAAGCCCCTGTTAGTTCAACCAGAGCATCATTCAATCCCAAGATAATGCTCCCTGCATACTCTATCTTCTCTTCTTTAATTAAATTCAATAATTGGCTTTCATGCCTGTGCTCGTCCTTGATAAAATCAAGAATTTTATATCTGCCCTTTAATCTATTATAAACTTCAATAGCTAGCTTCTCCCCCTGCTCCATAAATTTTAAAGTAAAGTTTAATCCAAATACTGTAGACAAAAAGATATACCAATAAACTTTAAAGCAGTTGGCCTTTACATCCTTTTTTGTTATTTTCTTCCAATAATTATAATGTTTTAACTCATCATCAGAAATTTTTTTAAGAATCTTTTTATTATCCCCTTCCTTTATCTTCTTACTAAGCCAGGAATAAATTTTATGCTCTGTAATCTCGTTTTTCTGAGCCTTCAAAACCTCTTTTAAAAGATCCATATTGATAACCTGAATGATAACTTAGAATTAATTATTTATAAGTTTTGCCTTGACTTCCTTACTTGATCAACCACGCCATAAACATCGCTTGGACACATGTCTCCAAACCCCATCTCAATTAAGTGACTAGCCAAATCAGATTGATTTCTAACATCCCAATCATTGAAATCATTGGATTCAAGATAACTGTCAATACAGCCCCTCAACAAGCCAACCCTAAGATAATCTTCTGGGCCTAATCTAAATTCAAATCCCTTTCTAACCTCGGTTCTCATAAAAGATATTAAAAATATGCCGTTTAAAAGAGTATCGTTGGGAAATAATTTCAGGATACTACAAAAGCCCACAAAAAGTGTGTTATCCCGAAATTATTTTTATCTGGGTTCTCTGAAAAGAGTTTGGCAAAATTTAATAAAGCAGAGAATTAGCGCATAAATATGAAACAGATTCCATTTCACAAACAAGAAACAATGTATACTTGTGGAGCTGCTGCTATGCAAATGGTCCTTGAATTTTGCGGTATTAAAAAATCTGAAAAACAAGTCGCAAAATTATTAGGCACAAATAAAGTCAGAGGTACTTGGCATAAAGGTTTCTCGATTGTTGCAGAAAAATTTAGACTCAATCATGTTTCTATGAGAAATGCAACAATTGATGATTTGAAAAAATACCAAAAAAATGGTTTTGCTGTTGTAATCTGCTATTTTTATCCGCCTGAAAAAGTTGATCATTATTCTGTCTTGAAGAAAATTGATAACAGATTTATTTATTTTCTGGATCCCTTTTTTGGTGAAGAACACAGCTATCAATTATCTCATTTTAAGAAAATTTGGAAATCTGATCCGAAATATGATAATGAAAGACGCTGGTTCTTTGCAGTAAAAAAATCAAAATCATAAGTCTGAAGATGTTTATGAAGAGATTTTAAAGAAAGTTTAGTTAAAGATTTTCTAAGAAATAGGTTATGCATAAAAAGGGGGATATTAAATAGTATCAAAGAAAGCTATTTAAAAGTTGTTATCTTGATTAAGAAGAGTGTTTTATGGTAATTTTCAAAAGAAAAAATAGGATGTTGGATATATTTTGGGACACCCTACCTGGAGATCTCAAACAAGAATTTGAAAGAGATTATTCAGCTTGGAACAGTTTTTCAGGAGATCGAGAGAGAATCATAGCGATGAATCTTTTTATCTCTGAACTTAAAGAAAGAGAGTATCAAAAATTCTTTGAAGATGATTTTAGAAGAGTTGTAGACCATTATGATTCCTTGATGAAAGGATTTAGAGAAGAAATAGGTGGTGCTGTTAGAAACGTTGAAGGGAGAGTAATAAATATTGAGGAAAGAGTAACACAAATAAAAGCAGCAGCTCAAGATTCCTTAAACACAAGGATGTTAGAAGCTAATAATCATCTTGTTCCCGAAGCTAGACCTGAGCCTACAAGAGTTTTTACCCCTGTAACAACTACAGGACCATGCCAATATGATAAAGATAGGGGACCACAGGACTGTATGAGATATGTAGAAAGAGTAAATGGAACTTATGCAAGCTGTACCGTTGCAGACCAAATTAGAAGAAAACAAATATTGCCAAATTTTCTTACATCAGTTTTTGAAAAAACTGGATGCCCTTCAGATTGGTATATTACAAGATGTAATTATTTAGATAATAAGGAGATAAAGATATCATGAGCTCTGAAAGACAGGTAATAAGGAACTGGGAAGCTCTTAAATTAATGTTAGAAGACTCTCAAGCAACAGACCAATCAGGAAGTATGGCTCATATACTCTTTGCACCTCATGAAAATCTTGAGGTTCTTGTATCAGAATTAACAAAAACAGATGGTGAGGGAGATTTTGAAAATTTTATACATTTTCATAGAACAATCGTAGATTACTTCACTGAAATAGATGATTATATTGGAATATCTCCCAGATTTAAAGCAAAGGATATAAGAAGATTAAAAGATCATCATACGGTACAAACAGGTTATGAACACCATGAAAGAAATGTCCAAGAACTTTCAGATAGAATAAAAAAATTGAAAACAGCCCAGGATTTTTTAAAAAAAGCTCTACCTCAACTGCATCATGCTTTATTCGATGATATAAATCTTCCAGAAAAGGTATATCATCTAGGTAGAAGATGCCTTCGAGAAGCATCTGTTAGGTCTGCTGCTAATCAAGAAGCAAATAGCCTAATTCAACAGATAACAAGAGATACTGGAACATTTTTAGAGAAGGTAAGCATAGGTGCGGTACAAGAAAGACCTTATTCAGAAAGTTCAATGAGAAATGGAATAAGTTATTATCTAAAATTGACTTTAGGAGCAATTTTGGTTGATAATGAA
>Ga0209542_10016005_pt1 | contig 12499 bp, 15 predicted proteins | sample RifCSPhighO2_01_FD_184028 | JGI IMG/M metagenome (GOLD analysis project Ga0209542, IMG submission 184028) | Soil microbial communities from Rifle, Colorado - Rifle CSP2_plank highO2_0.1 (SPAdes) (version 2) | ecosystem: Environmental > Terrestrial > Deep subsurface > Rock core/Sediment ...
AAAAAAGCTGTCCGTTTGGAACCGGATATCCCGATGGGCCACTACCAGTTGGCTAGGATTTATTTTGTAAAAGGGGAGACGGGGCGCGCGCTTGAAGAAATAAATTTAGAGATCACATTAAATCAGTGGAATTTGCGCTCTTTTTATATACGAGGACTTATTTACGGATACGGCAAGCGGTTTGAAGCGGCCGAAAATGATTTCAGAAGATTTATTGAGTGGACTCCCAAAGAATGGGCAGGTTACAATGACCTTGCCTGGATATTGGCTGAACGTGGAAAGTATACGGACGCGGCCGAGACCATAAACAAAGCCTTTGAGGAAATTCCCGAAGCACGGGAAAATAATCCCTGGCTCTGGAATTCTTTGGGTGTTGCATACCTCAATCTGGAAGCCTATACTAAGGCTGAGGAAGCGTTCTTAAAAGCTGAAAAAATTGCGGTTTCAATGCCGCTTGCGGAATGGCTGAGGGCATATCCAGGAAACGATTCGGACAACGCATTAAAAGGGCTTGAGAACTTCAAATTTGCGATAGAGGCGAATTTGAAAAAATCCCGTATTGTGGAAAAGTCGCTGTAGCTTAAAGTACTCACAAAGCATAAAATTAATATAAAGATGATAAGGATAAAAAAAGGATTTGTAGCAAGTGCCGCGATAGTTGTAGCGGGGTTTGTCGTTGTCGCAGGTATTTTATTGTTTGATTCATCGTCCGGAAAAGCTAAAACGGACAAAGCTCCTCAATGGGTAGAACAGGCCGGCGAAGGCCTTATGGCTCCGGCGTGTGCGTCTTCTTTGCCTGAGACAATAACTTGCGTCGGCGTAACACCTCAGGTTATTTTGAAGGCACCAAATGATAGCGCTAAAACATGTAATTTTGATGTGCATATCTCTAAAATAGTCGGAGGGGTGGCAATACAAGTTAAACCAATGGACAATATTCCTGACGTTTTTGGAGTCCTTCCAGGCGGAACAATAAGCTATACGTTTAACGCGGAGAATAATACATATTATACTTGGGATTTTTTTGATCAGGGCAATCCCGGCTCCGGACTCCACTGTTTGGGCACCGGTAATTATGACAAACGCATGTCAGCCGGCGTTTTTTCAACTCCGACTTGTCCTGCTGGTGGAAAAGCGGTTAATTTGACGGCGGCGCCTCCATCGCGGACGCAAGGTTCAGCGGATTTTAATGTCGTTTGGAATTTTACAAGCGGTAGCGGAGCGTTGCTCGATTGGATAGGAATGTTTTTGGGAACCGATCCCGATTCCGCTTCTCCTGTTGAGTGGCATTATAACGCTTTGGGGTCCGATACCGGCTCTAAAGCATTTGAGTCAAGCTATGCTCCCGGCACGTATAATTTTAGATATTTTGAAGCAACGCTCCTCGGCGGCGATAAACTAGGCACAAGTAATTCGGTCGCGATAACCTTGCCAGGATGTTTAGGCACTGATACTAACCCGCACAGCATATGCCAGAGCAATTCTTGCGTTTCAGTTGCCGGATGCGGCGCGACTTCTTGCGCAAGCGATGTTGATTGCGGAGCGTGCCCCATCGGGCAAACCAATCCGCATAGTACATGCGTAGGCAATGCTTGCGTTCTTACGGCTTCGTGCGGAGCGACTTCATGTTCTTCAAACGCAGATTGCACGCCGCCGCCTGTTTTCGATTTCAGCCTTTCCAATAGCGGGCCGAAGAGCGTTATTCAGGGAAATTCAGTGCAAAATTTGATAACGGCGAATCTCCTTTCGGGCACCGCGGAACGGATTGATTTTTCAGTACCGGGCCTTCCCGGCGCGACGCTTTCATTTTCGAATCCTCCATTCTGCAACCCGAATTGGTCTAATTGTTCTAAAACTCTTACAATTAGCACCACGCTTTCGACTCCTCCCGGGGATTATGTGATTATTGTTTCCGGCGAAAGCATTGCAATAACCCGAACGACGCAATTTGTGCTGACGGTAAATCAGGCGCCTCCCTGCGCTGATGGGAAAGACAACGATGGAGATGGTTTTACCGATGCCGACGATCCGTCCTGCAATCAATCCGACGATACTACAGAATACTCGGCTTGCAATGACTTAAACTCATATCCGGGAGGCACGCCAAAAGATAACGACGGAGATGTTGATGCTAATATTAACGATAAGGGCTGTCATTCGGATGGCAATACGAATAACCCGGCTTCTTACGACCCAAACGATAACGACGAAAGCAATACGATTTTCAGGGAAGTATTCGTGCCGTTTGAGAAATTATTAGCCATGTTATTTGCGCGCCTCTAAAAATAAATGCGTCCCGTTAGAAATCGCGGACGCGCAATAAAAAATGATGCCAATCTTAGAATTAAATGTTTATCAAAATAATATAGAACGTAAGGCACGTTTTGCGTCTGCGTCCTATTTCTAACGGGATGCGTCCATTTTCTAAAGAAACTTTTATGAACATAAAACAAAAGATCGTTCCGCCGAAAGATCAGGGCTTCCCGACCGATGAACCGAATTTTATTTTAGATTCGAAAAACCGCCCCGCTTTTATACTCGCCTTTTTGGCGATCTTGCTTATAGCCTGGTCGGTTTGGCAGAGCGAAGTTAAACGCGAAGAAAGCAATATAATAATTCCAAAAGTAACAAAAACTCCGAAGGCCGAATTTGGCAAGATTACTCCTCAAAATATCCCTTTAAACGGGAAGGCGAGCGTTGTTGAGTCGTATAGCGCCGAATATCCAAATTCGACAGCCAAACAAAGCACGGTTATTTTTATGTCGTTCAAGGCTCCCGGCGAGAATTTTGATTTTTATTTAAAGTGGGCGGAAGAAAACAATTGGCAAGTTATAAATTCTTCGCGCGATTCGGCGGTTTATTCCATGTATTTTAAAAAACCGTCCGAGCAGATGAACATTACCATCAATGAAAGCGCCGTCACGATTACTTACGTAAATTTAAATCAATGAAAAATTATTTAATATTTGTCGTTGTCTCATTATTTTTAATAAGCGGATTTAGTCATCCTGCCCACGCGGATATAACTAATGGTCTTGTCGGCTGGTGGAAGCTTGACGGCAACGCGACGGATTCATCAGGGAATGGGAGCAATGGCACGTTAGTTGGCGGACCAACTTTTACAAATGGGCAAATCGATCAAGCTGTGAATCTTAATGGGACGAGCCAATATGTGAATGTTGGCACGCCTTCTGCTCTCAATAATTTGCCGGCTTTAAGCATTTCTGCGTGGATCAAGCCGGATAGCCTTTCAAATCCCGGCAACTTCATAGTTGGCAAGACGCACGGCGAAACACCGATGTTCACCGGTTGGCTTTTCAGAACAGAGAATCCGTCCGGGAACCGTAATTCTTTATATTTTTCAGCTGATTTCAATAGAAACCTCAATGACCAAGGTTTTGATCCCGGACAGGATCTTATCGCGGTGGCGGAAGAAAATGTTATTAAAGTCGGGGAGTGGAATCATGTTGTTGTAACGTGGGACGGTTCTAAAATCGCGGCTAACGCGAAGTTCTATGTGAAGGGCAGTTTGGTCGGCAAATCTCCGACTCATGATAAAGACATAAATGGAGATGGCACTCGCTCAGACGATAGCTATAGACCTTTAATTATAGGAGCTTATGATCAACCGTACGCGCCGTTTGACGGCCTGATGGACGATGTCCGCATCTATAACCGCGTGCTTTCAGCGGCTGAAATTCAGGCAATATATGCGAATTCATTCGGAAATATAATAGTCAATGCAACATTAGACGGCCAGCCGTGGCCGTCGTCCGGCACAGGCGCGATAAATTATTCGTTGTCGAGCCCGTCAGGAAATATTAGCAACTCCACCGTCCCAAATACTTATTCAAACGTGGTGGCGGATGAAACTTATACCTTAAATTATGTCAGCGGCGGTCCGGCCGGCGCGACTTTAAATTCTATTTCTTTAGGAGGCGTTCCGACATGTTCTTCGCCATCAACAAGTTGTGCTCAATTTTTGCCGGATGATGCGACCATCGGACTTACCTTGAATTTCAAAACGATTCCTCCTCAATGTTCCGACAACGCTGATAACGACAGCGACGGAAAATGTGATTTTTTGGGTTGCGGAGCTTTACCGGCTGATCCGGGATGTTCTTCCATTTCGGATAACGATGAGTTGCCACAGCAAATTTGCGGAAATGGCGCGAGAGACGCCGGCGAAGATTGCGATATAGGCTCATCCTCGATTTATATACGTTCCGCTGCCGCAACCGGTGTGTCCGCTACTCTTAATGTAGGTTCTCCTGGTACTAACCGCTTGGTTGTTGTAGTGGCTGGTGACGAAAGCTCGGGTACAAATTTGAGTGCTGTGCGTGTTGATGGTAAGTCCTGTGTTTTGGTAACCCGCGCTAACAATGTTAGTGGAGCCGGGAATCACCAGGAAATGTGGTATTGCGATGAAGACAACTTAGGATCTGCCAGTGGCTCCGTATCTGTTACGATAACCGGCGGTGATAGCAGTTGGGCAACTCATGCACTGTTGTTTACGGGGGCGTCGCAGAGCGGCCCGTTTGACTTCGGAATAGACCAAACTTCTGCCGGCGTATCCTTCGTAACGGTACCGGGCATAGACGCGCCCGCCGGAAGCATTGTTGTTATGGGTGCCGGAGCCGGCAATGGGAGCGCTTGGAATTCTTATACATCCCCGCTTTCGGAACATACGGACGGCCCACACCCTTCTTCTGCAATATTAGGCACAGCAAGCAGTATTGAAACAAGCTTCCAAACAAACAAGACATACGTAGCTACATCCAACATCAGTGACTTTTTACGCGGCACAGGAATCGTTGCTGTCTGGCAGGCGGACTCTGGCGTTGATTTGGGCGGAGCCACGTGCCAATCGCTCGGATTTACTGGAGGAACTTTGGGGTGCACATCGCCGCCAAACGGCTGTCTTTACGATATTACACAATGCGTGGCCGTGCCGAATCCGGATTGTTCGGACGGAGACGACAATGACGGAGACGGGCAAACCGACTACCCGAATGATATAGGATGCGTTTCAGCGAACGATAATAATGAAACAAACCAGTGCGTTGACGGGCTGGATAACGATGGAGACGGTAAAATCGATAACGCTGATCCCGGGTGCCATACGGACGGAAATCCGGCTAACGGCGCGAGCTATTCTGCTGAAGGAAATCGGGAATCGAACCAGATCTTCATCGAGATTTAAATATATTTGTGGAAACACGGGTCTTGTGGCTTTTAAAAAATAGATTAAGATTAGTTATGATAAAAAAACATATTACATTGGATATTTTGGCGGGGATGGTAAAAAGAGGATTTGACGAATTGGGTAGCAGGATGGATAAGTTTGATTCTAGGATGGATAAGTTTGAGGTGAGGCTTGCGCATATTGACCAGCGGATATCGCATTTAGATGCCAGAGTGGCGATGATAGAAAAAGATGTCGCCGAGATAAGAAAAAATATTGTGTATAGGGATGAGTTTATAGATATTCTTTCTCGTCTTTCTTATGTTGAGCGCAAGCTCGGCATCAAGCAAGTAAAATAATTTACGGTTTTATTATTCGTTAATCAAAAAATAAAATGGAAAACGAAAATCAAAGTCAGTCGTCGCAAGCAACTCCGGAGAATAACAAAATGATGATACCGGCCGCGATAATTGTCGCGGGTTTAATTGTCGCCGGAGCTGTTATTTATGTGAGCGGGCCGCGCGCCGTTGTGCCGGACGGCGCTAATTCTCAGGGCTACAACGTGCCGCCACCGTCAGGTAACACTGCTGAAATTTTGAAAGTTCGCAAAGATGATTTTGTTTTGGGAAGTCCGACGGCTAAAGTTGTATTCATTGAATACGGCGATTTTCAGTGCCCGTTTTGTGGAAGGTTTGCAACGCAAGTGAAGCCGCAGATAGTTGAACAATACGTAAAGACCGGCAAAGCCGCTTTTGCCTGGCGCGATTTTGCTTTTTTGGGTGAGGAATCATTTAGGGCATCCGAAGCCGCGCGTTGCGCCGGAGAGCAGGAAAAATTTTGGGATTTTCACGATTATCTTTTCAGCCATCAGCAAGGGGAGAATCAGGGAGCGTTTTCTGACGCCAACCTAAAAAAATTCGCCGGAGCGGTCAAGTTGGACCAGCAAAAATTCGATTCATGTTTTGCGTCAGGAAAATATAGGAAAGCCGTCGAGGATTCCGCCGGTGAAGGAAGGTCTATCGGCGTGAATGGGACACCCGCATCATTCATAAACGGTAAAATGGTCGGCGGTGCCCAGCCTTTTGCACAATTCCAGGCCGAGATCGAAAGCGCGCTGAAGAAGTAAAATAAGATGCGAATTAGCATAAAATTAGCATATTAGTATCTTATTTCATGTATGACATAATCATCATCGGTGGGGGGCCGGCCGGAGCCGCGGCGGCGGTTTATTCGGCAAGAAAACGTCTAAAGACGCTCTTAATTGCGGAATCTTTCGGCGGCCAGTCTATTGTTTCCGATGATATTCAAAATTGGATAGGCGAAGCGCATATTTCGGGCTTTGATCTGGCACAAAAATTGGAGGCGCATGTGCGCGCTTTTTCGGACATTATCGACATAAAAATGCCGGAAAAAGCAGTAGAAATAAAAAGCATTAAATGTGATTTTGACGTAAAAATTGACCAAGGCGGTGCGTATGAAGCAAAAGCTTTGATTTTGGCAATGGGCGCTAGGCGCCGTAAACTCGGGATTATAGGCGAAGAAAAATTCAACGGCAAGGGCGTTGCTTATTGCTCAACATGTGACGCGCCGCTTTTTGGCGGGAAACGCGTGGCGGTCGTGGGGGGCGGGAACGCAGGCCTTGAAGCGGTTGTTGATCTTTTTCCTTACGCTTCGGAAATTTACCTTCTGCATCGCGATACGGCGCTGAAAGGCGATCCTGCCGCGCAGGAAGAAATAAAAAAGAACTCAAAACTTAAAGAGATTATTTTAAATAGCGAAGTTTTGGAGATCGAGGGAGACGGATTTGTTTCGGGAATTAAATATAAAAATATAAAAACCGGCGAAACGCGGAATTTGCCCGTTGAAGGAGTTTTTGTGGAGATAGGTTCCGTGCCGAATTCAGAAATGGTAAAAGGGCTTGTTGATATCGACCAATGGGGACAGATAAAAATAGATGCGAAACATGCATCCACATCGCATCCGGGAATTTTCGCGGCCGGCGACATTACGGACGATCCGTACAAACAAAACAACATTTCAGCCGGCGACGGCGTTCGCGCCGCTTTGGCGGCTTACAGTTATTTACTCAAACGCGAAAAGAAGCCTCCCGCCGAGGCATAAAACAACTAAAATTAAAGAAATTTCTTTAATTTTAGTTGTTTGATATACTATAAAAATGACAAAAATAGCAATTAACGGGTTCGGGAGGATAGGAAGGTCGTTTTTTCGGGCTACATTCGGCAAGCCGCCGGCCAGCGGAGGTTTTGACATTGTTGCCGTCAATGATCTTACTGACACAAAAACTCTGGCTTACTTGTTGAAATATGACAGCGTTTACGGAAGATACGGGAAAGAAGTGAAAGTTGATGGTAATTTTTTGGCGGTTGATGGAAAGAGAGTGGAAGTTATTGCCGAAAAAGACCCGGCAAAATTGCCTTGGGGCAAATTGGGTGTGGATATTGTGGTTGAGTCAACGGGATTTTTTACGACCGCGGAAAAAGCAAAAGCGCATTTGGATGCGGGCGCGAAGCGCGTGGTGATAACAGCGCCGGCGACCGGAGAAGTTGAAACGGCTTTGATTGGCGTGAATGATGACCGCTTCAGCACGAAAAATCCGATCACTTGCAACGCTTCTTGCACCACCAACTCGGTAGCTCCGGTCATGAAAATTATTTTGGAAAATTTCGGAGTCAAAAAAGCGACGATGACGACCGTTCATGGATATACCGCGACGCAAAAACTTGTTGATGGGCCGGACAGCAAAGATCCGCGGAGGGGGCGAGCGGCAGCGGCAAATATCGTTCCGTCGACGACCGGTGCGGCAGAAGCCGTTATTCAGTCTATTCCGGAACTTATCGGAAAATTTCAGGCGGAATCTGTGCGCGTACCAACGCTTACGGGTTCACTTTCTATAATGACGGTGCTCACGGAAAAGAAAACATCAGCTGAAGAAATAAATGAGGTTTTCCGCAAAGCGGCGTCCGAACCGCGGTGGAGTAAAACGCTGAAAGTTACCGAAGACCCGATAGTTTCAACCGACATAATCGGCGAGCCCTACGGCGCGATTGTTGATTTGACCCTAACCCGCACGCTTGGTGATGATTTGATAAAAGTTTTCTCCTGGTACGATAACGAAGCCGGATACACGGCGACATTAGTGGAGCATGTAAGGAGAATTGCGAAAAATTTATAAACCATGCATGCATTTATAAAAAATTATGAAAATCTATATTGGATCGGATCGCGCGGGGTTTGAGTTGAAGTAGGAGGCCAGAAAGTTTATTATATAAACATGTCAAAAGAAGTAACAAACGAAGAATTAGCTAGAATGATAGCTAAAGGGTTTGAGACTACAGCTTCTAAAGCAGACCTTGATGGTCTCAAGGTGGATATTAAGCGCATAGATGGGCGCATTGATACGCTAGATGGCCATGTTAGTCATATAGATGGTCGTATGGACCATTTAGACGCTCGTATGGGGCGCATGGAAGCGGATTTACATGAAATCAAGGGGAATATAGTCTATAAATACGAGTTTGAAGATTTGTCTGCGCGAGTCAAATATATTGAATCTAAAATGGGCATTGAAAGCGGAAAATGATTTATTCATACGACAACGAAGCCGGGTACACGACTACTTTGGTGGAGCATGTAAAGAGGATTATTAGTAATTTATAAAAATATATGAAGAAATTTTTACCGGCAATTGGGATGATTATCGTGATAGCTGGCGGTGTTGCTGGCGGTTTAGTATTTTTGGTGAGTGCCGGGCAGAACGGACTTATGGCCGGGCCCTTCGGATTTATAATTGGAGCGAGTATTGTATTTTTTATTTTAAAATGGTTTTTGCCGGATTTTATTGAAAACGAAGAAAGTAAAAAGGTGCCGATGGCTACCGGCAAGCATTGGCTTCTTGTACTAATTTTTGTATTTGCGGTGTTAGTTTATTTAACCGGTGTAGGCATAGATTGGTAATATGAAAATTTATATCGGGTCGGATCACACAGAGTTGCAAAAATTTGAATAGATGTGTGTTTTGTGGTAATATCGCGGTATGACTGTTGATATAAGCAAAATTAAATTACCGGCAGATAAGCTCAAAGAACTAAATGTTGGGCTGGTTTATCTTTTCGGGTCGGAAGCAGAGGGCACCGCCGGACCATTGAGCGATGTGGATATCGGCGTGGTGTTTACAGACCCAAGAATCGCGCGAGGAGACACGCTGGATATATACAATAAACTTTATTATATTTTGACCGACTATTTTGACATGAGTAATTTTCGGAATATGGATATCGTTTTTCTTGAGCGAGCTTCAACGGAGTTGAATTTTGATGTGATATTCCACGGTGTCCCGCTTTTTGAAATCTCTACTGATTTTAGGATGAATTTTGAGGAGCGCGTAACCGCTCTATATCGCGATTTTTTGCCTATTTTAAAAGCGAATAATGAAGCGGTATTAGCAAGAATATGAAAAAGATTCCTATTAAAATTGAAGCAATAACTCCGAGAGTTGATGGGATTACGAAAGACATTGCAAAGTTACTGCAACTAGCCTCTTTACTGGAAAAAGATTTTTGTAATGCTTCCAACGATTATTTTGATGTTGCAAAGTTACGGCTCCACGAAGCGCTCGAAGGCGTTTTTCATATCGGCGCCCATATTCTTTCTCGCATGGACGGCGGCAGGACTACTGATTATAAGGATATTGCCAAGAAATTAGGCGAATTCGGCATTGTCGATAAAAATTTTGCAAACGGAACGCTGACGTTTATGGCTGGATATCGCAATAGGCTTGTGCATTTTTACGCTGAAATAAAGGCGGCGGAGCTCTATAAAATTATCAATAACAATATCGGAGATTTTGAAATTTTTCTGAAAGCCGTGAAGATTGTTTTAGAACATCCCGAAAAATTCGGTTTAACTATCGAATAGAATATGAAAATCTATATTGGATCGGATCACGCGGGGTTTCAGTTAAAAGAAGAAGTAAAAGAATTTCTTTTAAAGAAGGGTTATTCGGTTGAGGACAAGGGTGCTTTTCAATATCAGGCAGAAGATGATTATCCGGATTTTATAAGGCCGGTTGCGGAAGCTGTGGCGAAAGACCCGGAAAACTCGCGTGGAATAATTTTCGGTGGCTCGGGCCAGGGCGAAGCGATTTGCGCGAACCGCATAAAAGGCGTTCGCGCGGCGGTTTATTATGGGGGCACGGTTCATATTGTTGAGCTCTCAAGAGAGCACAACAACTCTAACATTCTCTCGCTTGGAGCGCGGTTTTTGCATTCTGACGAAGCAAAAACAGCGGTTGATTTTTGGCTCCGCGCCAAATTTGCGGGAGGTCGGCATCAAAGGAGGATTGATAAGATTGATAGTTAACGAAGAAGCGATATGTCAAAGATATATCGCTTCGAAGTTATGATATACTAAAAAAATGGTTGAGATTATTCCTTCCATCAACGTTTCTGATTTTAAAGAATTAAAATCACAGATAACAAAAGTTGAGCCATACGCCAAATGGGCGCATATTGATGTCTCCGATGGCGTATTTACAAAACACGTAAGCTGGCATGAGCCGAAAGACCTTGTGGGTTTTAAAACAAAGCTGAAATTGGAGGTGCATTTAATGGTCGACCAACCGGAACATGAGATAGAAGAATGGCTGATAAAACCCGTGAACCGCGTAATTTTTCATCAAGAAGCGACAAAATCGCACGAGCTGCTGATTGATATAATCCACAAAGCAAAAAAAGAGGCAGGCATGGCTATCCGCCCGGAGACGCCGTGGCTGAAGTTTTTCCCATACCTCGATAAAGTCGAGCTTTTACAGCTCTTAGCCGTAAATCCGGGTCCTTCGGGGCAGGAATTTAACGAGGAAATTTTCCACAAAATCGGCCATATACGGCACGTCGCCCCGCACGCTACAATAGAAATTGACGGGGGAGTGAACAAATCCGTCGCCAGGCGTTGCATTCACGAAGGTGCAAGTCTACTGGTAGTCGGTAGCTATTTATTTAACGCAAAAAATATTAAAAAAGCGATTGAGGAGTTAAAAATTTATGCCCCACCTACACGACGATAGAATAAAGTTTCTAGAAGATCAGCACGGACAAAATGTTCAGGATAAGATTTTTAGGACTATGTCCATAGAAAAGAAGATCAGGATGACCAGTGATTTTTTTGATTTTGCAAAAACACTTAATAAGTTAGGATCAAATTATGGAACAAGAAAGGCTGCTCCGAGAAATCGCAGAAATACTTAAAAAGCTAGATATTCCATATATTATTACAGGCGGCATTGCCGTAGTTGTTTGGGGTCGTCCGAGGTTTACCGCGGACATCGATATCGTTATCGAACTTAAATCTTCTAAATTAGACCGCCTGGCAGGCGAGCTCCTAAAAGTAGATAAAGATGTTTATGTGGACAAGCCAATGATGCAGAAAGCCTTGCTGAATAAGGGAGAGTTCAATTTTATACATTCAGGAAGCGGTTTAAAGGTAGATTTTTGGATACTAAAAAATGACGCTTTTGATAGGGAAAGGATGAGGCGCCGAATCAAAAAAAATATCGCCGGAACCGATATCTATTTAACGACACCCGAGGACCTTATTTTGATCAAGCTTTTGTGGTATAAAGAAAGTGAGTCCACGCGCCAGTTAGAAGATATAGTGTCCGTATTAAAGATTCAGGAAAATCTTGATATGCAACATATTCGCAAGTGGGCTTCTCTGCAAAAAACACTGCCAATTTTAGATGAATTATTAAAAAAATGATAGAGAAGTTAAGCAAAATTTAATGCCACACCTACACGAATCAAAAATTAAATTCTTAGAGCAAAAAGCGAACGATATCCGCGAGTCAATTATCGAGATGCTAGTTGAGGCGGGGTCCGGGCATACTGCGGGGCCGTTAGGCATGGCGGATATTTTTACAGCTTTCTATTTTCATATTTTAAATCATGGCCCGAAAAATCCGACGATGGAGGACCGCGACCGTTTGATTTTGTCCAACGGTCACATCTGCCCGGTCCAATACGCAACACTGGCCCATGCTGGCTACTTTCCAGTTGAAGAATTGAAAACTTTGCGGAAGTTCGGCTCGCGCCTGCAGGGGCATCCTCATCGCGGTTCTTTGCCGGGTGTTGAAACAACATCCGGACCTTTGGGTTCGGGGCTTTCGCAGGCCGCCGGGTACGCTTATGGCGCGCGGATGGATAATAAAAAATTTCGGGTTTATTGCCTGATGTCCGATGGCGAGCAGGACGCGGGAAATACATGGGAGGCGGCGATGTTCGCTGGAAAATATAAATTAAA
>Ga0209542_10016007_pt1 | contig 12497 bp, 16 predicted proteins | sample RifCSPhighO2_01_FD_184028 | JGI IMG/M metagenome (GOLD analysis project Ga0209542, IMG submission 184028) | Soil microbial communities from Rifle, Colorado - Rifle CSP2_plank highO2_0.1 (SPAdes) (version 2) | ecosystem: Environmental > Terrestrial > Deep subsurface > Rock core/Sediment ...
GGCCATAGTGTGAGCTCTAAAAATTGTAAAACAATACGAGCCGAAGTTATGGGAAGATTGCTAACCCATAACTTATTTGGTTACAATTTTAGAGACTCAGGACAGAGCCGATCTATTCAAAATCTTTATAAACTTTTCAATGGTCATTTGTTTTATTGGGCCCGTAGCTTAGCCTGGTGGAGCGCTGCTCTGATAAGGCAGAGGTCGTGTGTTCAAATCACATCGGGCCCATTTAATTATATACTTTCTTGTTTTTGATAATGTAAATTTCTTAGAACCCCTTTATCTTATTTTTAAATCCCCAATTAATATTTATTATATTTAAAAAAGTTTAAAATATAAAACTTTACAAAATTAATTATAAATGTAATAAACTTAAAATTTCAGGCACAAATAGTTTTGAATCATAATTTATTTATATGTTGCTCACACCATGGAATAAGATTATTAGCATAATCTAAAACATTTGCTATATTCTTTACCTTTGGTATTTGAATCTTTTCATCAGAGATTACAACTCTTTCTGGAGCTAATTCAAAGTAGAACACTCTTTCTGATTCTTCAATTTTAAAATAACATTTAGGGGTATTTCTTGTTATTTCATGAACTAAAGAGACAGTTATTCCTGGTTTAATATAATCATAATAAAATCTTTGGCTATGTATATTTGTCTTAGGGCCTAGGCTGCTAATAATTGCTTGCAATAATATTTTTTTTCTTGAAGAAATATTGGAATATTTAGTCTTTAATTCTGGATTCATTAAATCAGCTCTTGCCATTAATATATCATCTGGATCTGTTAATATTTGATAACCCATATCTTTATGAATTGCAAATTTAGAATATTTATCTCCCATAATTAAATTTATCATTCTTATACCCTCTAAATTTTGGAGTAATTCATATACCTCGTTTGAGTTATTTATTTTTCTATGTCTACTACGAAGAGGGTAATGTAAGACTCCAAGAGCCTCTACAATTTCATTAATATTATTTATTAATCTTTATGTAAAATCTCTCAAAAAAACTTAATCTTTCTTCAAAATTTTGCATGCTACCTGCTCCTTGATTCATACGTGATCTTAAATTGTATGCACATTCTGCCTTACCACTAATTAAAAGATGGATGTTTGCTGGGAATTGTGTATCTTTCCATTCTCCCCTACTCTCTTGTAATTGTTCAAAACAAGTTTCAAAAATAGGAGAAAAAAGAAGCAATAATCTTGATAATGGCATTTTTTCAAAACCACATAATAAATAATTGCTGTTCTCGGTAGGATTTTGACGTTCCCAAAAATTCTTAGTCCAAATAAGTTCTCCTTCATCTTGAAGTTCATTATCTTTTGGAACTTGTGAAACATCAACCATTTTAATTATCTTATTTTTTGGGTGATAGTTATGTTTTCCATAGTTTTTAATAAATGTACTGGCAACTTCACAAGAATCGATCTTACTTTCATAGTCTGCGAAAAATAGAGCTGTTATTTGTTTATCTGATTCCAAACAGAGATAAAATTTAGCTATTGCTATTGATAAAGGATTATCTATGTCGTAAGGAAGTTCCATAGCTTTAGTTATGTCTAAAGGCTCAATTAACAAAGGTTTAACATATGCAGAAGCAATACTTTCAAGTCCACACATAGCTTTCTGTACATTTAGATTAATAATACCATAACTAATAATCCTATCTGCTATATATGGATCAACTACACGGACGTTTTCTATTGCTTCTTCTATATTTTCACCAAAAATAATATTTTCCACTTGATGTTCTCCCAATCAATAAAACTGTTTATTACCTTATTATGACTAATATTAACTATCTTGATTACTTATTTAAATCTTTCTATAATAATTACTATACAGTAATAACGTGTATTAAATCTTATGAAAAATTGGAAGAAAATTTAAGGATTTATTTAGATTCTAAAAATATTAATAGACTATTGAGTAGAAAATCTAATGTAATTATTGATTATGTAGTAACTGCAATAATAAAAGGAACTTATACTGCTTTTCTAATAAAGAATAGATTTGTTGCAGATTATTATAAAGACTATTTTGATAAAGCATGGAAAATTGGCAAGAAATGATTTGTGATATAAAGATAATTATCTTAACCAGTAATCTTAAATAAATGTTGATATTCGAAAACAATATGGCTAATCTGAGAAGAAGAGACTTTCTTAAAATAGGTTTGGGTGCTGGAGCAGCTGCTGTTATTAAACCTAAAATTGCTTCTGCAGGTAAGAATGATCTTTCTGTTTTGGAGAATAAACTTAATGAATTTGGAATTTTTAATGGAGATAAAAGAAAACCATTTTTAGATAAATTTGATTATTCTAAAGATTATGAACAACTGCATCAAAGAATTGCTTATCAAATTGCTACACTTGATTGTATTGAATATTCTAGACTTAAAACCTTAGGAGAATTTAAATGGTATAAAGGACGTTTTAATTTCTTTTTTAGTAATGAATTTAAAGGAAAGAATAGGTTGTTGATTGGCTTTGAGGATAAAATTTGGTTGAATCTTGATGAAAAAGGAGATTACATAATTTATTCAAAACATGAATATTTATATAAAACTAATAAAGCACCCAGAAACCAATTATTATATTTAGCTTATACTATTGCTGAAAGTTTCTATAAAGATATTCTTGCTTATAATAATGAATGGAAAAATATGCCTTGGAGAAAAATAATTTCTAATAAGTATAAAGAAAATTTTGGATTTATAAAAGAAGTTCTTCCTTATGATGAAAGTAAAGGAGAATTTGTATTTTTTGGAATGGATTGGTGTGAACCTTGTAAAAAAGTAGCTAAAATTTTGATTGATAATAAAATAAAATTTAGAGAAGAAGAATCTGATACAGGTGCTGTACCCAGAATATATTATCAAAACAAAGTTATAGATAAGGCTGATGGAATCATAGATAAAATAAGAGAAATGTATGGCCTTAGCAAATCTGAGTTAATAAAGATTTTTAGAAACTATTAAAAACTTTCTTGTTTTATTATAGATTTCATGGCTAGAAGAAAGAAATCAATTTTTTATTACTTAGGACAGATATTTGTATATTTATATAAACTTATAAGATATATAATAATCGGAATAATAAAGGTGATCTATTATGGACTGAAAGGTATAGTTCATGGAATTGAATGGGTTATTGCAAAGATAAAATCAAAGAATAAAATTCAAACTGTTGTTAAAGATGAGAAATCTGGTACTAAACAAATAGAGGATGTAAAAGAAGAAAAGTTGAATATATTCATAGGTAAAATAAAATCCGAAGCACTTTATGAAAAATTTAAAGAATTAAAAAACATTAAAGGAAATTTTGAAAACTTTGAAGAAAAGATTCTTAGTTCCAATTCTACAATAGGAATAATACTTGGAGCAAGAGGAACTGGCAAATCGGCTTTAGGGATGCGCCTACTGGAAAATTTTAAGGTAAAAACTAATAAAAATATTTATGCTATGGGATTTAATGCAAAAGATTTACCAAACTGGATAAATGTTGTAGAAAATATAGATGATGTTGAGAATAATTCTGTTGTTCTTATAGATGAATCCGGAATACAATTTTCATCAAGAAATTCCATGAGTGAAAGAAATAAATATTTAACTAATTTACTGCTTATTTCCAGGCATAAAGACATTTCTGTTGTTTTAATTTCTCAGTCATCAGCTAATATTGAAATAAATGCAATCAGACAAAGTGATTATATTTTATTAAAGCCTTCTTCTTTATTACAGAAAGATTTTGAAAGAAAAAAAATCAAAGATATTTATGAAGAAGCAGAAAAAGATTTTGAAAAATTAAAAGATAATAAAGGTTTGACTTATTTGTATGTGCATGATTACAAAGGATTTATTTCTAATTCTTTACCTAGTTTTTGGAATAAAGATGTGAGCAAAGCTTATAAGACTAAGTGATTATTCTTTGGAAAAATCTATTATTTTTAATTCGTTTATTTTTAAAAATGATTTATCACTACTTACAATTGCATCGCAGGTTTTTGCTAATATTGCATGAATTGAATCTGCAGGTGTTAATTTATATTTTTCAGCTATTAAAAGTGCAGATTCCATGTCTTTTGTTTCAAATTCAATTACTTCTGCTATCTTTTTTATAGACCTCACTGCATCAAATGCCTTTTCTTTTAAATTATTTTTATATAAAAAGAACCATATTTCTAAACAAGTTATACTTGATGTAATTAATTTGTTTTCTTTATTTTCGTTCAGGAACTTTTTTGCTGATTTTTTGAATCTATCTTCTTCTTTTAATAATGTTAAAAATATATCTGCATCTAAGTACAATCTCATTTTAAGTAAATGCTGATTCAGCCTCCCTTTTCATCTCTATAGGTGTTTTTTTTGTCTTGAATTTTATTGATGATAAGAATTCTATTGGGTCTTCTATTTCGTCAATTGGTTTAATAATTAAATTATGGTCTTCTATCTTTACTATTACTTGATTTTTAATGCCTATTGATTTTCTTATATATTTAGGCAGGTGTAGTCTTCCTTTACTATCAACATTTAATAGCTCTTCTTTTGTCCCACTTTCCATATTATTATATTGTCCCACTTATATATAAAACTTTATTTCCCACTATTTTTGTTTGAATCAGTACATAAATATGAAAATCTCTAAATGCAAAGTTTATTAATTATGTATTTTTAATTTATTCTATGTTAATTGATGATTTTATTTGTAATTGGGATGAATGCAATAAAGTAACAATTGATATTTTAAAATCTATTCCTGATGAAATTTATTATTCTAAATCTTTTAATACCAGATTTACTTCTTTTTCCTGGGAATTTGCATGTTTAGTAACTACAAGACAAATGTATATAAATGGATTTCTGGCAAAACAGATAAATGGGAATAGCGAATCTGAACTTATGGAAATAGTTGAAAAATTTTCCAAGAAACAAATGATTAAAAAATTAAATGAGACTAATAAAAAGATTAAGAAAATAATTAAAGATAAAGATACAAACTTAGTAGAATTTTTTGAAAATAAAACAAGTAAATTTTCAATCATATCCTGGTTAATGCAACATGAACAATTACATTATGGGAAATTAATGATTTATCTTGCAAATTTGAATATTAAAAGACCAAAATCCTTCAAATCAATGTGGGGAATATGAATGATTAAATTAATTTGCTTTGATATGGATGGAGTAATTTTTAAAGATATTAATTTCTGGATGGAATTGCATAAAATATTTGAGACTTTAGAAGAAGGAGAAATATTAACTGAAAAATATTTACATACTGATTATGATAAACTTGTTGAAGAAGTTGTTAATAAATTATGGAAAGGCAGAGATAGTCGAGCGTATTATCGGCTGGTTGAAAGTTTGGAGTATTTGCCTGGTGTTAAGGAAACTTTTGAAGAAATAAAGAAAAATGATGTTATTACTGCTATAATTAGTGGTTCTTCTATTGATGTTGCTAGAAGGGCACAGAGAGATTTGGGAATTGATCATATTTACGCTAATGAACTTATTATTAAAGATGGAAAGATTTCTGGAGAATTTATTTGGCCTATTGGTGCTGGTAAAGAGAAAAAAGCAGAAATAGTAAAACATCTTACAAGCGACTTAAATATTCTACTAAGAGATGTTGTATATATTGGGGATAGTGATATGGACATTGAGGCTTTTAAAATTGTTGGAAAATCTATTGCTTTTAATTCTTCTAGTGACAATTTGAAAAAAGTTGCTGATATTGTTGTTGAAAGTGATGATCTTAGGAAAATAATTTCTTATTTATTCAATAGTTAATTTTATATTTTTTACTTATCTTGTTTTTATATGATAAACGCTGAAATTACTTTTTATGGCAAACAAATAAAACAAAAACATATACATTATGAATATTATCCAACTGTTGATTCAAATAGTGCTACTGTCATAATCAGAGGCGATGTTGCAAGCGATTTTTCTAAGAAGTACAAAAGTGGCATAACTGAAACTAATTTTAATGCGAATGTTGAATTTACAAGAAATGGAGATAGAATAAAAGAATGCCAAGATATCTTTAAATCTCAAGAATATTTAATTGGTTATCTTTCTTTAGAGAATATAACTAAAATAATTGATGTTTAAATTAGAAATTCTTATAAATCAGTTTATTTAGGAATTCTTATAATCTTTTGGAGGGATGAATTAATGGTTAAAAAAGAAATGAAAAATGAAGTAATGTGCAGGGTTTGTAAAATGCCTTACAGTGAATGTGGATGTGCAGGAAAAATGCATTTTTTAAGTGGTTTAGTATTGCTTGTGTTAGGTGCTTTGTTATGGGGAAATAGCGTATGGTCATGGGCTTCATGGTTTAATTTAGAACACGTTGTAGTATTATTATTAGTATTAGCAGGCTTAAAGAAATTATTAATGTGCTGCATGTTAACTAAATGCCATTAATAACAATAAATAGTATTGTGGTTTATTGATATTAAATTATTTTTATTTTATTTTCTTTTTTTAATGCTGCATAATAAGGATATACTGCTCTTTCTTGTTCCCAACCAATTTTGTAAATTGTTATATCTAATGGTTTTTCATCTATTAATGTTTTTAGGAAATACAAGTTATTTATCACTTCATCTATATATTTTCTACTCAGATGTCTGTCTTTTTCTGAATTTAATCTTTTTACTGCATTATCAATTCCTTCTTCAAAATAATAATTAAATCTTCCATGAACAGCAAAACTACTACTTATTGCATATATTGAATAAAATATTCCAGTTCCAATATTTCTAAATAATAATTCTGCAGCGTTTAATCTTTTTAAGAAATCAAAAAATTCATTGTATGTATTAACTTTTTCAAAATCCTCTTCCCATTTATTATATAATTTAAAATTCCATATACGTGATTCTTCTTTGACTATTTTTTTTGTTTTTTCTTCAATTTTTGGCTTTGGTTTTAAATAATTTATTAAATCTATATATAATTTTATATCTCTACCCATTTCTTCACTTTTGTATGGGATTTTTTTCTTTCTAATATCTTCTCCAAGGTTTTCTATTAATAACAAATCAATAAATTTTTGATTAATATCTAAATTAATCCATTCTTGTTCTGAATAATCAGGAATTCCTAATTCTTTTAAAGATCTTAGCATTGAAATAAATTAATTTTTAAGTTTATAATATTTTATTGTTTTTATTATATAAATCTTTAAAAGCCCATCTTATGTCCTAACCCTATGAGAAGTTGCCAACAAACAACTTTCTTTAGTTGAATGGCTTGCTAGAATCGGTTATAAAGATATTAATGCTTTGAGGATTGAAGATGATAGTAAAAGGGAGCGGTTAGAAATTCTTTCTAAAATTATTGATATAAAATTTAACAAACAAGATAAGTTTCCTGCTTTAGAATTCTTAAATGTTGCAAATGAAGAAATTAAAGATTACATTACTAAAAATTCTGAAGTTCCTTGTTCATTTAGGTTAGTTTCTAACGATGCTAATCTTCTCAAACTTCGTGTACGCGGCAAATCTTTAATTAGTAACATTGCATGGCTTGAACAACAAAAAATAGATTTAAGTAAATATGAACTCCATATTGGGCCACATATTGATCCTGTGTTTTCGACTATCTTTATAATTACTAATAAGGGTATTCAAGGCGAAATAATCAATGGATCACATAATGAATTGACTCAAGGTTATAATAATTCAAAGATTATGTCTTTCTTTTTTAACTTTAATGAATGGAAATTTTCTCATGATGACTTAGAATTACAAAGTGAAATTAAAAAAACCATCAATTATCTAATTGTAAATGATTTGATAAAACAAGAATTGATTAAAAAAAGTTAAATGGTGAAATTTTTAATAATTATCTAATTGGTTATTTTGAAAGTACTACTTGGCCAAATAATGATATTGTATTTATTGATTATAATAGAATTTTACATTCTGTTAATATATTTTCTAATCTTGGTTCTATTTTCGGACAAATTGCACAACCAGGAATTGTAAAAGACTATGTTAAAATCTTTGATGACTCTAAGCTTAATAAAGATATAAATGCAAATGAAATATTGGTTTGTGATATGACTTCAATTGATTATTTGCCTTTAATGAATAAAGCTTTAGGTGTTATCACTTCTCGTGGTGGCATTCTTTCTCATGCTGCAATTGTTTGTAGAGAATTAAATAAACCATGTATTGTTGGCGTAGGTAATCTAATTAATGAGTTAAAAGAAGGGGATTATATTTGTCTGAATGCTGATAAAGGTGAAATTATAAAATTAAAATTTACCCTATCTTAGAACCTTCTTTTATTTTCTTCTCAGGTGTTAAAATTACTAGATTGTTCTTATCATCTGCTGCCAATAACATTCCGTTGCTTTCAATACCTCTTAATCTTGCAGGCTCTAAATTTGCTACTACAATAATTTGTTTATCAATCAATTCTTCTGGTTTGTAATAATTCTTAATTCCTGCTACTAATGTTCGCATTTCGCTGCCTAAGTCAATTGTTAAAACGTAAAGCTTGTCTGCATTTGGATGATCTTCAACTTTTTTTATTGTTGCTACTCTTAAATCTAATTTTTTAAAATCTTCGTATTTTATTTTTTCTGTCATTTTCTAAATTAACCTGTAGTTTCCACCACAAAATTTTAATATTAAATCACACATTTCTTTTATAGCCATATCTAAAAGTTCATCCGAAGCATTTTCATTGCCTTCTACATAGAGTATAATGTTTTTTGTATCTTCAGTTACTTTTGTCTGTTCTCCTTGTTTAATATCTAATCTACATAAGACTTTTTCTTCATCTATTACTCCAAATTCTCCAGCATTAATTTGTTCTCTTTCTTTTTTTGATAATGGAATATAATATTCTGTTCCATTTAAAATTTTAAATCCTAATGAACCTTTTATTTTTTCTCTATCATGTGCTCCAACAACCAAACTATATTTTAGAGATATTAAGTTATAACTATCTACTAATGTATTAATTGTTGGAAGTTTTCCACCTCTCTTTACTAAATCTATCAGATTATAAACTGAACATTTTATATTTTCTAATCCTAAATTTTTATAAACCTTTTCATAACCTTCTATCACATTTTCATCTAACTTGGCTTTTTTTTCTATATCGTCCTTTAATTTTTCTAAGCCCATATGCTTTTTTTTGATATTTAATCCTATGAGTTCTGCAAATCTTACTTTAATTCCCAATCTAGATACTTCAGGAGATACATAACATCTGGTATTTCTAAAAAATTCTTGCGGTATTTCTTCTTTTGCTTCTCCTTCTATTTTTTTAAATAATATTTCTTCTTTTTTTACTTTTACATTTCCTAACAATCCCGGAGTACAATCGAAAAGTGAACCTGAAGATATTCCGAGCTGTTTGTTTATCTTTTCTGATGTTGAAGGCAAAAAACTGGATAATAAAATTGTGACAATACGAAGAGCGTCTGCTAAATTATATAAAATTTCATTTAATTTTTCTTTGTCTTTTATTTCCCATGGTTTTTTGTCATTGATATATTTATTGCAATCCTGTATAAAACCAAATATTCCTGCTATTGCATTATGAATTTCAAGATTTTCCATAAATTTATCTATTTGTTTTACATTTAGATCTGCAAATAATTTTTTGTCTATTTTTGTTTTTTTTACTTCTGAATTTAAATTTTTTTCAATTAATGTCAAAATTCTTGAAACTAAATTTCCTAATTCATTTGCCAATTCGTTATTTAATCTTGTTTTTAATGAATTTTCTGAAAAATCTCCATCATGTCCAAATGGAATTTCTCTAGCATAATAATAACGTAATGCATCCAAACCATATTTATCTACTAAATATAATGGGTCTATTACATTTCCTAAAGATTTACTCATTTTCTGACCATTAACTGTGAAGAATCCATGTGCAAATACTTTTTTTGGTAATTTATATTCTGCAGACATCAACATTGCTGGCCATATTATACAATGAAATTTTATGATGTCCTTTCCGATAATATGTATATTTGCAGGCCAGAACTCTTTTGGATGCAAATAATTTGTAAGTGCATCGAACCAAACGTAAACTTTGTGTTTTTCATCATTTGGAAATGGAATTCCCCAAAGCATACTCTGTCTAGAAACACTAATATCTTTTAATCCATTTTTTACAAAGTTTAATATTTCATTTTTTCTTGATTCTGGTTGTATAAAATCTTTCTTAGTTTCAATATATTTTAATATTTTATCCTGATATTTACTTAATTTGAAAAAATAATTCTCCTCTTCAATTTGTTTTGGTGCTTTTTGATGATAAGGACAAAGGCCATTTATTAAATCATCTTCATTTACAAAGGCTTCACAACCTTCACAGTATAGTCCGGAATACTTTCCTTTATAGATATCTTTCTTTTTATTTACTCTTTCAATAAAATCTTTTACTAATTTTTCATGTCTTTCTTCTGTTGTTCTTATAAAATCATTATTGCTTATGTTTAATTTTTTCCATACTTCTATCCATTGTGTTGCCATGTAATCTGCAAATTTTTTTACATCATTGAAACCTAATTTTATTGAAGCTTGTACTGTTTTTTGTGAATTTTCATCTAATCCTGTTAAAAAGAATACGTCTTCATCTTTTAATCTATGCCATCTTGCCAAAATATCTGATATTATTGTTGTGTAAGCATGACCTACTGATGGTTTATCATTTACATAATATATGGGTGTTGTGATGTAGAACTTTTTTCTTTGCTTTTCCATTGAATTTTAGTTATATATAAAGATATATAAAATATTTGGTATTTCTAATTGCAATAAATTTGAACTATAATTCATTACCAGTAATCTGAAATAATATCTTAAATAACTATAACTTTACAATTAAATTTAAAAGCTTTCATTGTTTCTACAAATTAATGAATAAATATACAATAAAAGATTTTCTGGAAATAAAATTTTCTGGAGCTCCAAGTTTTAGTCATGACAATAAAAATATTGCTTATCTGAATAATGATAATGGGACTTTACAACTTTATTTAATAAATAAAGATAATGGAGAAATAAAACAACTTACTAATTACAATTGTTCTCTTGAATTTGCTTCATTTTCTCCTGTTGAAAATAAAATCTTGTTTGGTATGTCCAAAGATGGAAATGAAAGAACACAATTTTATACTTTGGATTTACAAACTAATATTATCAATAATATCACCCAAGTTGATGCAAAACATAATTTTGGTGGCTGGTCTATGGATGGCAAACTAATAAGTTATTCCACAAATGAAAGAAATGGAACAGATTTTGATGTTTATGTCCATAATATTTATACTGGAGAAAGAAAATGCCTCTTTGATAAAGGAGGATGGTGTGAGAGTTTTGGATTTTCTCCTAATAATAAAATTTTGGTTGTTGGAAGATTTAATAGCAATATCGATGGCGAATTGTTTTTGGTTAGTTTAAATAATAATCAAATTCAACAAATTAATCCTGATAAACAAGTCCTTTATATGAGACCAAGCTGGCTTCCTGATTCAAGTGGTTTTTATTTTGTAAATGATTTTAATTCAGACATTCCTAAATTAACTTATTTTAATATAAATAAATTTGAAATGAATGATGTTTTGATTCCTAAATCCAATCTTGCAGGAGTTAGTTTAACAAACGATGGAAAAGATTTAGCTTTGATTTTAAATGAAGAAGGATATTATCGTTTATATGTCTATAAAGTTAGTGATTTTAGTTTATTGAATACATCTAATTTTCCTCATGGTTTTATTGGGAAAATAAGCTGGTCTAATGATGGGAAATATTTAACTTTTAGTTATCAAAATTCTAAAAAAAATCCAGATGTCTATGTTTGGGAAAAGGAAACTGGAGATATAAAACAATTAACTAATTCGAATTGTTCAATTAATAAAGAAATTTTTGTTGAACCTGAATTTTTTAAATATAAATCATTTGATGAATTAGAGATTCCTTCTTTTATTTATTATCCTAAAAACAAGAATATTAATTCTCCAACAGTAGTTTATATACATGGCGGGCCTGAAGAACAATTTATTCCTTCTTTTGATCCTTTAATTCAATTTTTACTTTATCGCGGTTATGTAGTTGTATGCCCAAATATAAGAGGTAGCAATGGTTATGGGAGAAAATATTTGGCTTTAGATGACAGAGAAAAAAGATTTGATTCTATAAGAGATTTAGAATATTTATATTACAATCTCAAGAATAATGAAAATATAGATATTAATAGAATTGCTTTGTATGGTGGAAGTTATGGCGGCTACATGGTTTTAGCTGGTCTTGTATTTCAACCTGAATTTTGGGCTGCAGGTATTGACATTGTCGGAATAGTAAACTTAGTCACTTTTTTAAAAAATACTTCTCCTTATAGAAGAAAACTCAGGGAATCAGAATATGGTTATTTAGATAAGAACATGGATGATTTAATTAGGCTGTCTCCTATTAATTATATTAATAATCTAAAAGCC
>Ga0209542_10016008_pt1 | contig 12497 bp, 12 predicted proteins | sample RifCSPhighO2_01_FD_184028 | JGI IMG/M metagenome (GOLD analysis project Ga0209542, IMG submission 184028) | Soil microbial communities from Rifle, Colorado - Rifle CSP2_plank highO2_0.1 (SPAdes) (version 2) | ecosystem: Environmental > Terrestrial > Deep subsurface > Rock core/Sediment ...
GGCCAAAACGAGGTTCGAGCCGAACACTTGTTCGGCAGCAACCTTTTTTAGAAAAAGGTTGCCATCCCTTGCGGTTTTCTCAAGAGAAGAAGCGACTTTTATCCATTCTCTCATCGGTTCGAGCCAACCATTCTGCTTTTGTTCAAGATTGGTCATTTGCTCCTCCAGCGACTTCTTTTCACTCAACAATTTTGCTTTTTCATTTCGGTAAATTTCGCGGTCTATGTCTTGTTCCAAGTAGCCGTCAAGAAGTCGCTGGAGCTTGGTAGCAATAACCTTGATTCTCTCTTGGCTCGTTTGAACAAAAGCAGAAACGGATTGGGCGGACTTTGATTTATCTTTTTCCAGTCTTGCGTTTAGTTTTTCCGCCCAAGGTGGATCCGCCTCTGGCGGAGAAAATAAAGAAACGCCGGCATCCGTTCCGCAAGAAAAATTAATCGGCTCTCAACTAATTCCGAAGACGCAGGAAAATGTAGAAGTGATTTTCGGTAATGGTGAAGATGAAAAAACAACGGAAGCCGCTAAAACACAAAATCCTAAATTGCGAATTACAAACACGCCAACTGGCTGGCTGAATGTTCGCGATGAATCTTCGTTGGATGGAAAAACCATTGGTAAGGTTTATCCCGACGATGAATACGGATATACAAACGAGAAAGATGGCTGGTACAAGGTTATTTTGGAAGATAAAACAGAAGGGTGGATTTTTGGAAGTTATACCGAGAAAATTAAAAATTAGATATGCAAAATGTGAGATTAAAAATTGAATCGCCGCCTGTGGCAATAATTTATGGAATTTTTGCAGTCATGGCCGGAATGCTTTTGCCCGCTCTTTTAATTCCAGTAGTCAAGTTCACTGGTTATTCTGAAATTGTTGAAGAAATCGCCAAAGCGTTGGTGGTGTTGTTTTTGATCTTGAAAATACCTGGCCACAGAGCCCAAATTTTCACCGGCGCAGCTTTTGGATTTTTATTCGGAATATCGGAAAATTTTTTATATCTCAACCAAATTTTTCAATTCGGTGATTTTAGTATTTTTTGGCAGAGATTTTTATGGACGGCGCCAATGCACATTATTACTGCTTTGGTAATTTTGTTTTCAGGTTTGGCTGGGAAAAAGTTTATTATTTTGGGGTTAACGGGGGCGATTATTTTACACGCGTTATTCAACAGTGTTGTAGTAACTTTCCTACTGCAACAGTAAGTAATTTAAAAAAGTCGCCGTCAAAAATTTCAGAAGCCCGCCCGCATTTTTACCCCGTAGGGAGCTTTGCTCTCCTTCGGGGCATTCCCCAGACCCCTCCTGCGGGCGGGAAATCAGTCGAGGTTTTCGCAAAACCGAGTCCGCATTGAAGCCCCGCCACACTGCCCGAATATCTTTACGGGGCACGCGAGCGGAGCGAGGCAGTAGCGGGGCTTTCGTTCATCACGAATTTTTGATAAAGTAGGTTCGAGTGAGGGAGCTTAGTTAAGTGGTATAACTTCGGTCTCCAAAACCGATGTCGGGGGTTCGATTCCCTCAGCTCCCGCAAAATTATTTCTTAAAGGAAATTTTAAAAAAGCGCTTCTTCCCTACTTGTAAGACACAGTCTTTGTGAATTTGATGTTTCGGGTCGGTTACTACTTTATTCCCTATTGTAACGGCTCCCTGTTTTATCAAACGCCAGGCATCACTTTTGCTATGGGACGTTCCGGATTTGACCAAAACGTAAACTATATCCCGCGGCTGTTTCATCTCAAATTGAGGAATTTTGCTGGGCAATTCTTTTTTACTAAAAACTTTGGTGAATTCCCCCTCGGCTTTTTCGGCAAGTCTTGCGCCATGATAAATATTTACTATCTCTCTCGCCAGTCGCAGTTTGGCGTCTCGGGGGTTAAGTTTGCCAGACTTCATATCGCTCTCAATTTTCTTAATTTCTTTCTCCGAAACGTCTGTGCAAAGCAAAAAGTATTTAGTAACCAACCTGTCATCCACGCCCATAATCTTTCTGAACATTTCGTTAGATCCCTCGGTAAAGCCAACGTAGTTCCCCAAACTTTTACTCATCTTCTTTACCCCATCGGTTCCCTCTAACAAGGGCACTGTCATAACGTCCTGCTCTTCCATCTTATAAAATCGCTGAACGCGCCTGCCCATAAGCAAGTTAAATTTCTGATCGGTTCCACCAAGTTCAACATCGGCGGCAACTTTTACCGAATCGTATCCTTGGAAAATCGGATATAAAAGTTCCAGAAGGGTTATATCATTCTTTGATTTAAGTCTTTGTTTAAAATCGGCTCGGCGAAGCGTCTGCTGTACGCTGGCTGACGAAGCCAAGATTATCATAGACTCTAACCCCTCACGCTTGTGCCACTCGCTATTATACCTAACTTCCAAATCTTTCTTATCTAATATTTTCCCAGCTTGTTCAATGTACTCTCTGGCGTTTGCTTTGACTTGAGGCTCAGTCAGAGGTTTTCTAGTTTCCGACCTGCCTGATGGATCGCCGATTGTAGCCGTAAAATCGCCGATGATTAAAACAACTTTGTGCCCCAAATCCTGAAACTGTCTAAGCTTTCTTAAAACCACCGAATGACCCAGATGTAGGTCGGGGCTCGTGGGATCAATGCCAAGCTTAATGCGCAAAACTTTTCCAGAGTTAAGCAGTTTAACCAAATGTTCGCGGTTAATAATCTCTTCTACGCCGCGGGTAAGTAAATTATGAAGTTCAGCCTTACTTGGCTTTCTTAATGACTTCATCAATAATGCCGTATTCTTTAGCCTCTTCGGCAGTCAGCCAAAAATCTCTGTCGGTATCTTTTTCAATCTTGGTTAATGGCTGACCGGTGTGTTTGGCTAAAATCTGGTTCATTTTTTCTTTGGTTTTAATAATTTGTTTGGCGGCTATTTCTACCTCTATCGCTTGACCTTCGGCTCCACCCATTATCTGGTGAAGTAAAACATCGGAGTTGGGCAAAGCAAACCTTTTCCCTTTCTTGCCGGAAGCCAGAAGAAACGCGCTCATAGAAGCGGCAATACCCACGCACATGGTAGAGACGTCCGGCTTAACATACTGCATAGTGTCATACACCGCCATGCCGGCCGATACCGACCCTCCGGGAGAATTTATGTAAAGCTTAATGTCCGCTTTGGGGTCCTGGCTTTCTAAGAAAAGCATTTGAGCGATTACCAGGTTAGCCACGGCGTCATTTATCGGACCGCCCAAAAAAATAACCCTATCTTTAAGCAAGCGCGAATAAATATCATAAGCGCGCTCGCCATACTGCGATTTCTCGATAACCGTGGGGATCAAGTACTGACCCTCCGTGTCCTTAAAGTTTTTCATTATTTCTTAGCTCTTTTTGTTTTCTTAACCGCTTCCAAAGAACTCTTAATTATCTCTTCAGCTAGTTTCGCTCCATCCCAACCTTTTACCTCGACATATTTGCCCTTCTCCAAATTTTTGTAGGTTTTGAAAAATTCTTCTATCTCGTTTTTCAAAGCCTGGGGGATATCTTTTAAGTCGTTCCAATCTTTAAAGTAAGGATCGCCCTCCGGTACGGCTATAACTTTTTCGTCGGCGCTCCCCGAATCAACCATCTTAAAAACAGCAATGGGACGGGCTGGGATTACACAACCGGAGAAAGTCGGAAAGCGGTTTATTACTAAGACGTCCAAGGCGTCTCCGTCTTCGTATAAGGTGTCGGGAATAAAGCCGTAGTCAGCCGGGTAACTCACGGAACTATGTAAAACTCTGTCCAGCCTTATCTGTCCGCTGCCTTTATCAAGCTCGTACTTATTACGAGAGCCTTTGGCTATTTCTACGATAACGTCAACTGTCATAGTGTTTTTTTAGTTTAGTCTTCGTCTTCTACTTTATGATAAACCGGCTTACCGCTTTCTTCAATCGCCTCCTCGGCATTCTTGCCCTCAGCCGCTTCTTCAGCCAAAGCCACTCCGCCCTCCAGGGCTTCCTCTGGTTTGGACTGCGAGCGGACGTCTATTTTCCAGCCGGTGAGTTTGGCGCCCAGTCTCACATTCTGCCCCCCTTTACCGATAGCTAAGCTCAATTGGTCGTCAGCTACGAGCACTCTCGCCTCGCGCCTAGGCAAAACCTCGACAGCCTTCGCTTTGGCTGGAGAGAGGGCGTTAGCAATAAATTTAGCTGGGTCTTCAGACCACTCGATAATATCAAGTTTCTCCTGCCCCAGCTCGCTATTTACCGCCATGACTCTCGTGCCGCGCTGTCCCACGCAGCTCCCAACCGGGTCAACCCCTTCCACGTTGGAATAAACAGCCATCTTAGTGCGACTGCCCGGCTCCCGAGCAATGGCTTTTATTTCCACAACTTTGTCGGCGATCTCCGGCACCTCGAGCTCAAAAAGTTTACTTACAAATTTAGGGTGGGCTCGTGACAATACAATCCCCGGCGACCTGCCTTCGGTTTGCACCGCCAAAATATAGAAACGTAAACGCTCGCCATTTTTGTAATATTCTCCCGGAATAGATTCATTAGGGAACATAACGCCGACGGCGCGACCCAAATCAACGTACACATTGCCTCTTTCAAAACGTTGGACTATACCGCTTACTACCTGTCCCTCTTTATTTTTAAACTCGGAGACGATGGAGTCCCTCTCTGCTTCTCTTATTTTTTGAATGATTACCTGTTTGGCAGTCTGCGCCGCAATGCGGCCGAAGTCAGTGTGTGTTTCTAAAGGAAGCTCTATTTCTTCTCCCGCTTTAGCTCCCTTTTTAAGCTTTTGGGCGTCTTTAACCATAACGTGGCGCTCTTCGTTGTAGCGCGGAAGTGGAGCTTCTCCCTCTTCTTTTGTGGCTACTTCTCTTGGTTCACCCTCTTCTTCCGCTTCAGAATCAACCACTCTCACGGTCGTTTCGTCGTGAACCTCTTTAACCTGGCGAAAAGATAAGTCGCCTGTTTCCGGGTCTAAAGTAGCGCGCACTACCGCGCCGCGAGTCATATACTCTTTCTTGTAAGCGGCGGCCAACGCCCCTTCAATAGCCTCGAAAACTTTCTTGGCTTCTATTTTTTTGTCTTCGGCGATTTGATTTACGCCCTGTATTAAAGCTTTTAAGTCCATATATTTAATCTTGATATTTATTTTATTTAATAAAGGCCCGTCTTAGGCGGGCCTTTACATTGCAAGTAGTTTAAGTGATTAGCTTGAGCTAGTCAAATGGTCACTCCCAGCCTAAAAGCTTCAAGGCCTCTCTAAAACCGTTAAATGATGCGCTGACCACAAGATGGTTATTAAGCCATACATAATTGAAAGAAGCCCCGGGCACGCTAAAAGCCAAGTACCTCGCGCTTAGGTCGCCGACTTTCAAACCATCTTTGAAGCCGGCGGAGCTGGGCGCAATATCTGAAAGATAAAGTTCTGGTATATTTGCTGAAGACTCTATGCTTGTCACGGTCGAAGCGACTTGGTCTAACGATGAGCCGGGACTCAGTCTGAAAATGTACCCCGGCCAGAAACCGTTGACGTCACGGTAGATAAAAGTCGTGAAGTCCCTTTCAAAACTGGCGGTCAAAAAGTCTTTGTTTAATTCCGGAAAAGCGATGGACAAAAAGTCGGCTGCTTCGGGAACATTTCCCGATACGGTAAAAGTTACTTCCCGAACTGTTTGTTCCCCCATATCGGTAGCGGAGGCATTTAGCGCGGAATTTACTTCAGCCAAGTTAAGATTGTTAAGATTCATGGCTACGGTGGAAGCAACCGGAGCGACAAAATAACTTTGATGGATAAGCGGTGTAACGGTGGGCTCGAGAGCTGCCGGCGGCGTTTCTACTACCGGCGCAGGCTCTGTTATAGGTTCCGCTTTCGGGAAAATAAGAGGCATAACGAAGAAGTAGATCACAAGTCCGGCTACTACTACAAAACCAACAATCCCCAAAGCAATAAACATGCTCTTTGGAGGCTCTTTCGGTTTAGCTGTTTTCATTTCTCCTTCCGGACCCTTTTTCGGTTTTGATACTTCAAACGTTGGTTCCTTACTAAATTCCTCCGGTTTGAAAGTTTTAGGCTTAGCTTCAAGTCCCCCGGAAGATTTAAGGGACGATAAATCGCTTGCCATTGTTCTTATACCGATATCAGGCGGTGGCGGAGTTCCCGGAATCGAAGGAGTCGGTCCGGATGGCTGAAACCTTTGTGGCGCCGGCGGAGGAGACGGCATAGGCGGCACTTGAGGCGGCGCCTGTGGCGGTCGCACTTCCGGTCCGCCCTGTTGCGAGACAGGCATGCCTTGCTCTGGAGTAGGCACGTCTTGGCCCGACGAGGTAGGCTCTTCCGGCAAAGGAGCCGGACTAGGGAATTTGTTTTGGTTTCCATTCATATACTAAAGTATACCACCAAAAAACTAATCTTGGTGTGGATAAACTATTTAAGCTGTTTTATAGATAAAGCCACGCGTCCGTTTTCGGTCCGTACTACTTTGGCTTTCACAACATCGCCAACTTTGAGAACGTCGGAAACACTCTCCACAAAACCATCTTTAAGTTCTGAAATGTGTATCATGCCGTCTCTGCCTCCTCCCAAATCTACTATAGCGCCGAAATCAAGGACTTTAATTACGGACCCTTCAATAATTTCGCCAATCTCGAATTCTTTAACAATCGATTTAATTGCCGCAGCCGCTGATTCGGCGGCTTCACGGCTCCCGGCAACGTAAACAATTCCGGTTTGTTCTATATCAATTGTGGTAGCGCCGGTTTTGGCGATGATGGCGTTTATGACTTTGCCGCCCGGACCGATAACTTCACCTATTTTCTCCGGGTCAATGTTTAAGGTAAGCACCCTCGGGGCAAACTTAGAAAGGTCGGCTCTAGGCTTTTTGATAACGCTTTCTATTAGATCCAAAATGTGGAGTCTGGCTTCTTTGGCTTGCGCGAGAGATTTCTCCAGTATTTCAAAAGTGACTCCTTCGATTTTTACATCCATTTGTATGGCGTTCACGCCATCCCTGGTGCCGGCTACCTTAAAGTCCATATCTCCATAGTGGTCTTCCGGTCCTTGGATGTCAGTCAAAACCTTATAATTGCCCGACTTATCGGTCATAAGACCGATGGCGATTCCGGCTGCAGGTTTCTTAATAGGCACGCCGGCATCCATCAACGCCATAGTGGAGGCGCAAACGGTAGCCATAGAAGACGAACCGTTCGAAGAAAGAATTTCAGACACCACTCTTATGGTATAGGGAAATTCTTCCTTGGGAGGAATAAGAGGACGCACGGCTTTTTCGGCGAGCGCGCCGTGGCCGATATCACGCCTTCCGGGACCGCCCATCCTACCCACCTCACCGACTGAAAACGGAGGAAAGTTATAGTGAAGCATAAACCTTCTTTTGCCTGATTGTTCCATAGTCTCCACGAGCTGTTCCGAACCGGGCGCAGCCAGGGTAGCCACCGCGAGCGCTTGGGTGTTGCCTCTTATAAAGAGCGCCGAGCCGTGAGTTCTCGGGAGTAATCCTATCTCTCCGTAGAGTTCCCTTACTTCATTAAGCTTACGGCCATCTGGACGAAGTTCTCCTTTTAAGATTTTTTCGTGAACCATCTCGTCCACCGCCTCTTCAAAAAGGCGTGCGGCAATCGCGAGTTCCGAACCGGCAAACTCGGATTCTTTCAAATGAGACATCATGCCCTCCTTGAGTTCACCGAGATTATTCTGCCTTTCAACTTTCCCTTTCACGTATATAGCCGCTTCAAGCTTTCCGTCTAAGTATTTTAGAACCGCCTCCTTAAGTTTGGCTGCCGGTTCGGCGAGCTTTACTTCAGCTTTCTTAACGCCGAGCTCTTTAGCGGCCTTCTCCTGAAAATCAAGCAGGCGGGAAATTTCTTTCTCTGCCAAACGGAACGCCTCCATAACTTCGCTTTCTTTGGCGTCATCCCCGGCAAGCTCAATCATATTTATCTTGCCGCGAGACCCGGCAACGAAAGTTTCAAACTCAACTTTCCCCTTGTTCAAGTCGCTTATTGACGGGTTGACTACAACTTTACCGTCAATTTTAGCCACTTTTACGCCGGCAACCGGCCCTCCCCAAGGGATGTCCGAAATAAGGATGGCGGCGGAGGCGGTGTTCAAAGCGAGGAGGTCGGGGTCGTTTTCTTCGTCGTAGGAAAGAATCGTCACCACGATTTGCATGTCTCTCCTCAACCTGCTGTCGAACAGAGGTCTTACGGCACGGTCTACCAGTCTCCCGGAAAGTACCGCCTCATCGGAGGGTCTCCCTTCGCGGCGCACAAAACGGCTGCCGATGATTTTGCCGGCAGCGTAAAATCTTTCTTCGTAGTCAACGGTGAGCGGCATGTAGTCAATATCACGGTCGTTCTTGTCCATAACCACGGTGACGAGCACGGTGGTGTCTCCATACTTACCCATAACGGCAGCATTGGCTTGCTCGCCTACTTTGGAAATTTCAAGTTCAAACGACCTACCGGCTACCTCTGATTTAAAGGTTTTCTTGTTCAGGTTCATATATTTTATTTATTTCTGTTTTTTCTTATCACTTTAAAAATCACGCCCGGCACTGACTCCAAATCGATAAAGTCGTCAGCAGCCTCTTTAAGCCGAGCGGAAGTCGTGCGGCTAAAAGCAGCCACCTCCACACTCCTGCCCAACCCCCACTTTAAGTACTCCACGAGGGGGATAAAATCGCCGTCTCCGCTTACTATAACCACGACATCTACTAAGCTCGCCATCCTGATGGCGTCCACCGCGAGCCCCACATCCCAGTCGGCTTTTTTCATCCCGCCCGGGAAAATTTGAATGTCTTTGGTCCGAAGTTCTATGCCGGCCTTGTGTAAAGCGTCAAAAAAAGCTTCCTCGCCTGTCGCGGGATCACTTTTAACAACATACGCCAAGGCTCTCACCAGCCTTCTATCGGCAACTAAATGTTTTAAAAGTTTATCGTAGCTGACGCGCGCGCCGTAAAGGTTTTTGGCAGAGTGATAAAGATTTTGAATATCAATAAAGACTCCTACGCGCTGATCCTTATGAGCATGAACCGCCATTATTTTTTAAGTCCTAATTTCTTAATAAGCTTACCGTAACCCTCCGGGGCATTCACGGAGAGATATTGGAGAAGCTTTCTCCTTTTTGAGACCATCCCCAAAAGGCCGCGCCTGGAATGGTTATCTTTAGGATTCTTTTTTAAGTGGGTTGCCAGCCGTTCCATCTCTTTGGTAATTACGGCTACCTGAACTTCCGCTGATCCAGTATCTTTTTCGTGACGCTTATGCTCTTCTATTACTTTCTTCTTCTGTTTAACAGTTAACATTTTCGCTATTTTAGCAGGTTTTTTAGGTGATGTCAAAATGTAGTCTTTAGTGTTATGTAAAAAACCCTTTACTAAAGGTCTTCTACAAGAATTTCCCGGTGAGTGTTATGTAAACTAAGCCCAGTAAGGGACGTAGAAACTAAGTTTTTTTGCCTTGTTTCTTTGACTACCCAACTTTATAAGGCCCTCGGTTATTGTTTCTTTTATAAGACGGCTGGCCGCTACTTCGTAGGGTATGTTCAACCTCTTAGTTAGAGTGGCGCGTGTCATTTTCTTACCGGTGACATGCATAAGACATGCGTGTTGGTAGCATGCTCTCACTCTTTCCTCTATACTCATGAGTTTATAGTTTTTTGGCGAAAATATCGTAGCTTTAAAAGCATCATCCAGTTGTAAAAATTCTATAGCTGGTAGGCCGTAGAATTCTACGTTAAAAATAGCTCTGTCTATTCCGGATCCTCTCTCCTCACAAAACCCCAACAATCTCATATTTCTTGCCAACAACTCGTTCCTAGATTGTGGGTGAGCATTAATAAGTTGGTCTATTTTTATAGAGGGCAAAAGTCTGCCTGGGTTAGTGAAGCTAATCCTATCAGAGAATATCTCTACGAGGACGTATCCAGCCTCCCTATTTAGAGACTGGTGGATGAGAGAATTAGCTAAAAGCTCTCTGAGCGAGACTACAGGATATATAGGTCTACTTACTCTAAGCGCGTCTCTTATCACCTCGCTGTGTGGAAGTAGGGAAATGATATAGTTCAATACATCTTCTAAATTAATGTATCCTTGTTCGAATAACGCTTCGCTGACAGCGTTCAACTTCGACTCATCGGCGTATTTTATGATCTTTATTCCTAAAAAGGACTTATTAAATAATTTGAAGTCCCTGGCGGCTAGTAACATACCTAAATTTGTGATTAAGTATCTATTCCCATCTCTCCTTTCTACAAGACCGTTTTTCTTTAGGGTCTCCATTTCCGGTTCTATTAGTTTCCCTTTTTGGCTCCTAAGTTTTACATACTTATTTATATCTAAATGACTCTTAATGCCTTCTTCATCTAAAACGCTTAGAGCTGGTAATCTTTCGTAGCCCAGAGATCCGCTATTGATGTACGCCTCCTTAATGTCCTGTTTTGACATTTTCCTGGTCTGTCCACCGGTCCTTATAAAGGAAGACTCTACGGATTTGCCTCTAAGGTGGACAGGTTTTTCTATAGACTCGTATATCCTAAACATCAGAACCTTGCCACCTCTAAAATCAGTAAACCTATGATCAATCTGGATTGGTGGATCCATACCATCTCTGGCTATACTGGATATCCTGCCTACAATTTTGGGGTCTACTCTACCAGTTAACTCGCCATTGTCGTCCAATCCAAAAATTAAATAGCCACCTCCAGGATAGTTAGCAAAAGCTGATAAGTGTTGATATATTCTTGGTTTATAAGATAGGTCAGCTTTCCAGTCGAGTCTATTTTCTTCTTTTGGGAACAACCCACCTAAGGTGCTCTCTAAAATTTTTACAGCCTCATCTTCCCACATAATGTTATTAACACGTTACAATAATGTTACGTAAAGTCAAGTGGGTTTTGGGTATTTAATTACTACTGTCGTATAATATAAGCGTGGGCATAGAGAAGGCTGTAAAAGACTATTTGGACTACTTAGAAATAGAGAAAAATCGGTCTCCTTTGACGAGGAGAAGTTACGAAAGGTGCCTAAAGAAATTTGTGTCGCTCTCGCGAGCTAAAAGTGTTGACGATATTACAGAGGCGAGAATCAGAGAGTTTAGGATAAAGTTAGCCGATGCCTCGGGCATTAAAAAGGGGACCCAAGCTTATCATATTATAGTTTTAAGAAATTTTCTTAAATATTTAATTAAAAGAGGCGTGGACGTTGTCTCACCGGACAAAATTGAACTCCCTAAGGTACCACAGCGGGAGATAAAAGTTTTGGAATACGCCGACTTAGAGAGATTATTAAACGCTCCCAAGGGAAGCGATTTAAAAAGCTTGAGAGATAGGGCAATTTTAGAAACTTTTTTCTCTACGGGACTGCGCGTATCGGAGCTCTGCGCTTTGGACAGATTTACTAATATTGACAGGGGCGAGGTAACCGTGCGCGGCAAGGGAGAAAAGTTAAGAACGGTCTTTTTATCGGAAAGAGCTAAAAAAGCTCTTAAGGACTACTTGGGGAAGAGGAGCGATGCCGAGCCGTATTTATTCGTAAGTCTATCTAACGGCAAAACTCCTAAAGTCTTTGGGAGAATTATACCGAGAACAATTCAGAGGCTCGTCGACCACTACGCCAAAGAAGCAGGACTTCCCCAAAGAGTAACGCCTCATCAATTGCGTCACCAGTTCGCAACCGATTTGTTAATGAATGGCGCGGACTTAAGAAGCGTCCAAGAGTTACTGGGTCACGCCAATATCACCACCACTCAAATCTACACTCACGTCACCAACAAAGAACTCCGCGAAGTGCACGTTGCCTTTCACGGAAGGAGGAGAAAATAAACTTATTTCTTTTTACCGAGCCGCTTAATTGCCAACTCTAACGCTACTTCCCTTGGATTTTTACCGTGCTTTATAGATTCTTTTAAAACCTGCTTGGTGGTCTTTTTAATTTTCCTTTCCACCAAATCAAACATTCTTTTTGGGTTATAGCCGCGGTACTCGGCGTAGGATGAGATAACGCCGCCGGCGTTGGCTACAAAGTCCGGCACTATCAAAATCCCCTTCTTCCAAAGCCAATCTTCTACCGTCTCTGTCGTTGGGATATTGGCGCCTTCAATTATGATTTTGGCTTTAATCTCACGCTTATTTTTCTCATTAATAACATCGGTGACGGAGGCGGGAATTAAAATATCGACTTTCAGTCCGAAGATCTCGGTTCTCTCCATTTTGGTTCCCGGCTTATAATCGGCAACGGACTTTCTTTCTTTTTTCAGCTCCATTAATTTTTTATAATCCAAGCCGGCTTTGTTATAAATCGCTCCCCGGCTGTCGGCTACCGAGACAATCCTTGCTCCAAGTTTTTGTAAATAATCAAAGGCGAAGGCGCCGACATTTCCGAATCCATCTATTGCCACAGTGGCGTCTTTAATATTAATACCTTTCGTTTCGGCGGCAATAACGGCCGATTGAACAACGCCGAAACCGGTTGAACCGAATTCATGTGGTATGCCGCATTTTCCGCCCCGCCAGCCAGCGGGGCGAGACTCG
>Ga0209542_10016009_pt1 | contig 12495 bp, 17 predicted proteins | sample RifCSPhighO2_01_FD_184028 | JGI IMG/M metagenome (GOLD analysis project Ga0209542, IMG submission 184028) | Soil microbial communities from Rifle, Colorado - Rifle CSP2_plank highO2_0.1 (SPAdes) (version 2) | ecosystem: Environmental > Terrestrial > Deep subsurface > Rock core/Sediment ...
ACCTTTTCCAATCAGTAAATCCAACAAAAGCAGAAGTTGAAAGTTTCTTAAAAGTAGAAAAATTATTTCCATCATATAGTTTATGTGATCCCCATGCTATAGAAATTGACTCTATTAGTGAACTTTCTTGCACTTCCTATTTAAGAAAGCATACAACATTAATAGTTGGAAAGATTATTAATCTCCCATCATTCTTCTTTCTTTTATCTGCATATACTCCTTTTGGTTATTTTTATTATGACCCAACCCCGGAGGAGTTTGGATGTGCGTTAAATGATTCCTGCAAAAATAATGAGCACAACTATGTTCTTGTAGTTACAAGAGATGAAGGACCTTTGGTGTTCAACCCTGTAAGTGGGGGTTATATTGGTAGATATAATGACTTAATGCAAAAGATGGGTTGTGAGGTTCAATCATATGAAAAGCCATTTTTCCCAATCCGACCCCAAAAAGATAAATTAGAGATGGAACGTTTTAGGTGCTTTTCAAATAGTATAAAACAAGAGCTTGATCCATTGAAATTAAACTCAACTGATAAATGACAAAGTATTCTTTTTTTTGGCTCGCTCCAAAACTCTGCGCATGTTCCATGCTTGCAGGGGAACGTTCGCCAGTGATTTGATATACGAATTCTAGTCTGGTTCGCTTAAAGCCCCTGAAACATGACATCGTTTTAACGCGGCGTTTTAACGTATATATATTTTTTCCACAAATGATCAAATTGTTGTGAAAATGTTTTCACGACTTGTTTTGAGGCGATGCGCAGCACAATTAAATCTGGTTCGTAGATAATAATCAAAACGTTATTGCCGAAAATTACCCAGACAATGGGCATATATACTTCTTCGGGGAGCCAAATGAGATTTACTTTCGTTGTTTTGCGGGCTTGACGCAGACGCTCTTCGACGTCACTACTTTGCTTGGCAAATAAACGCAGATGGACATGCTTAAACCAGCGCTGAAATTCAAGGGGGAAATAGGATTGCACTTGCAGGTTGCCAAAGCCTTTCCAACTTGTTGGTTTTTCGCTGACAATTTCATTCATCAGCGCTTTGTATGCTTTTCGTCCGCGATATATCTCAAAGACTTCTTTTTCTTTGACTGATTCGTATTCTGCTTGTAAGCGGGGCATGAGCTGCGCTAATTCTTGTTTGAATTCGTCAAACTTATTTTTTTCTTTTTGAGCGATATCTTGGGCAAGCTGGGGAAGTTTCTGGGGGTTTGTGGCCAGAAACCATTTTTTGTTTTCTTCAATAAGAAGGGTTACTAAGCCGAGCTCTTGCAGACGTTCTAGCGCATCGTAGACGTTCGCTTTGTAGGTGCCTGCGCTTTTGGCGATTTTATCGGCAGTTGCTTTTCCTATTTTTAAGAGGGTGAGATATACTTTTGAGGCGGTCGGACTTAGACCTAGTTTCTGCAATAGAAGAGGGGAATCCATTAGAGTAGTAGTAGGTTACTACTATTTAAATTTATGTAGTTTGTAGTTACTACTACTGTATAGTTAAGTAAATGAGATGTTAAATAGACTGAAAAAAATGGAGGAAAATAAAAATGAATACTACTAAACAAAAAAATTTGGAAGAAAGAATAGGGACTGCTGGCGAGAATGACGATGCACTACAACGGCTATTAGTGGTAGAAGATAATCCACTCTTTCGTGATGCGGCGCAACGATATTTTGGAGGAAAATCTGGAGTAGAAGTTGATTTTGCGGTTGATTATACAACGGCGATGGAGCGGTTGAATTGTGGCAGTAGGTATGATGGGGCGATCATCGATTGCTTTTTTCCTGAAGATGCGGGAAGGGTGGTTCATCTGCGGGGAGATTTAGCAGTTGAAAAGTTGTTACAGATTCATCCGGAAGGCAAAATCCTGCGTGAAATCGAAGCGTATGTTCCGTTGGGTGAGCTTGAGGGAATTTTTCGTCGCAACGTAGAAAAATATGCGTATGTAGAAGCAATAGCAAGGCGTGATAGGATGTGTGGTGATACTGATGAAAATAAAGGTACTCCTGAACATATATCATTATTGGAAGGCTTATCAAGCATTAGCAGTGAGATAAGCTTTGAACTTAAGATACAAATTGTTCAATCTACGTTTAGCAGCTGGCAATTTTATGACAATTATCATTATTCGAGATCGATATTTGAATTGCTGCGCACAATTCGACAAAAATATAGTACTGAGCCAAGTTATCAGCCGTTGGGAATTTTGATTGCAGAAGAAGCTGAAGCGGAAGGGATTCCATTTGTCCTTGCGACATCTACGTTTCATCATGATGGTCTTACCCAGCCGATTTGTGATTATCAACGACGGAATAGATGGCCAGAATTGGTTGATGTTTTATCTGACTCAGAGGAGTATAAGGTTGAACCGAAAGGTAAGGATACTCCCTTGTTTTGGAAAGAGGCATATGAGGTGTTGGAGAGAGAACGTGTGAAAGTTAAGACTAATTTGGGAGGGAATTAAAATGACGACAAAAAGTTTTACAGAAATTGCGCAAGAAAAAAAAGCTCTATTACGGAAACGGGGAGGAGGATTTGGTTCAAGTTCGAGTTTGTGTATCAATGAGAAATATGAAGTGGCGGTTATTGGTATACAGACTTCATATGGGACATATGGGAATGATACAATCTACATTTTGAGAAAAGATGGAGAATTAGAGACTATACTTGATGAACATTTTAAAAGTGGAAGGATGTTTCCTACTGATATCTCTGAAGATGGTACAACGGTTTCATACTGTGTTAAAGATGATAATGGAAATTATCATGATAAGAAATATACTATAAGACCTACGGTCTTGTCTTCCACTGGGAAAAATGTTGAACGCACTAAATATGAACAGCTGCGAGAGGAATTATTGCCGGGTGCAGAGAGAATACTTCAAGAGGGTTATTCCGATAGGATTTTACAATCTGAATTTTCTCAATTGGAAAAAATTTTGGTTGCATTAGAGGGAAGAATTGAACCGAGGGGAGTGGTTATTAGTGTTCTTCCAGGAACATTTTGGGGTGTAAAGGTCTATCATAACTATGATTATAGAGGATTATATAAAAATGCAATTCCAGACCTTTCCAGAAAAGCACGATGGGTTACGCAAGATGTGATGGATAAAGATTGTATGGATGAGCAGCGACGCATTACGTTGTGGGAAGATGGAGATGGCACACCCAAAGTACTTTATGAAGAACATAAGTATAGCCGGGAGGGTACTCTTCCTACGCCAAGTGAACTGTTTGAGAGATTTAAATGATTTTTTATTTTTTATATGCTCATTTATTTTGATTGAAAAAATGATTTAAAAAGAAAAATTATTTCCACTCAAATTTTCCATCCCAGTTAACAAATTCAGAGACTTCTTTACGGCCACTGGGCGTTTCTTTCTCTTGCATGTCTTTTGGCAATACGTTCTTTTTGGCGAATTTGCCGACGGCGAACATGGCTTCGATAGTGTAGGTGTCAGGGATTTGGAGGGTTTGTTTGACTTTGTCGTAGTCAAAGCCTTGCATGCCGTGGACGACGAGATTTCGACGTGCGCCTTCTAACGCTATGGACATCCAGGCGGCACCGGTGTCAAAAGAATGGGTTTGGGCGGGTTGATTATTGTGGGTAAAATTGTTGGCGGAGAGGATGATGACTAAGGCTGCGGCGTTTTTGCACCATTGTTTGTTGAAATCTACCAAGAAGTCCATGAAGTGTTGTTTTTGTTCGCCGGTGGCGATGATGAAGCGCCAAGGTTGGTTGTTGTAGGATGAAGGAGCCCAACGCGCGGCTTCAAATAGAGGGAGGAGTTCTTCTTTTGTTATAAGTTCGCCTGACATAGCACGTGGCGACCAGCGGGTATAGAATAAAGGACTGATTGTTGTGTTATTTGTTAATGGTTTACGTATTTTTTTGGCAATAGATTGTAGTTTCATAGTAGATGTACCTCTTATTTCTTAAGAAGAATGAGGGAGAGGGGTTTAAGAAGGTTGTGGTGGCTAAAAGCATAATTAAATAGTTTATTTTTCTTGGTGATGAGAGGGAGCCAAAGTATATAACTTTGTTTGCGGGCAAAGTAATTGATATTCTATACTGCCAAAAGGAAAATTAACCCCTTTGTTTGGATCATTTGTACCAGGCAGATGTATTTTCGTAAGCCCTTCTGGAATAGTAAATACAACGCCCCATTTATAATTGTCAGGCATTTTAGGAGCATACTTTCTAAAATTTACTTGTTCGACAACGTTTTTTTCTTCTGAAAACCATTTTTCCCTGAATTCTCCAAGTGTTAATTCTGTTTTTAATATTTGTAAAGAATACAATTGGAATACAAATTCAGATAAACAATATCCCAAATAAGAACCATGAAATTTAATGTTTTGATTCGTCAGAGGATTTACTATATCACTTAGTATTTTGAGTTCTTCTTGAACTATGAATCCAGTGTCTTCGCGAGAACATCTTCTAAGGCTTTCAGGTATAGCTTGGTAGTCGCTTTGTGTTTTTAAAATATAATGGGGGTTTAATTTTTCTTCGAAAGCTGTAAGAGTATTACTCATATCTGGTTTAAGTAGTATTACACATTCATTTCCATTGACTTGTTCTAAGATGTCATCCAAATATTGATGCCATATCTTGTTTGAACCCATTTTATCCTGAGCGAATGTTGGATGGATGACAAAATCAATATTTATTTTTTCTTTGTGAGTTTCCATAAAATAGTAATAATATATCTTAAACATATAATTACCGTCCCATCTCAAACATAACTAAACAAATATGTTCGAAATAGAACAGAGGAGTTAAATTTATAAATGATTGAGTTATAATGGGAAATGATGATGAAACAGACACTGTTGAGCAGAAAAGATGTTGCACCTAAATCGACTACTGAGTTAACAAAAGAATATATCAAAGATCATCCCTCAATCAAAAATTGTTTGGGGATGGGACTTATCAATTATTCTGCGCTGGCGCGGCATATCGCAACAGAGCTGGGAATTGAGAAGAAGATGTCGATGGAGGCTATTTTAGTTGCGGCACGACGGTTTCAAATTGAGTTAGGGAAAGATAGAGTGCAGATGGAGCAGATCAAGAATCTGTTGGCGCGATCAGAGGTTGAATTGCGCAATAAGATTGTCGTTTTGATTGTTGAGAAGTCGTTTGATTTTGAGTATATCAACGCAATTCATCAAAAGATCCACAATGACCATAATCCGTTTTATTTTTTAGAAGGGTCAGACAATTATACGATTATCACGGCGGAGAAATATCTGCCGTTATTAGAGGCAAAACTGAAAGGAAAAATACTGAAAAAGCATCATAATTTGGCGTTAATTATGTTTAAGTCTGCTAAAGAAATTGAGTCGCAATTAGGGGTCATTGCGTATCTTACTTCGTTATTTGCGGAAAATGGAGTGAATATCGTGGAATTTTTGTCTTGCTGGACAGATACGTTATTTGTGATTGATACGAAGGATGTCCCTGGAGCGTTAGCGTTTCTACGGTTCTAACCGCAACTATTTTAAAGCTCGGTATCATTCTTCCCTCATACGAGCGTGATATGATGGTGGAATTGTCAAAACTGAATGTTAATATTAATCTCTCAGGAGTATTGTTCTGGTTGCCACGAGTATTAGCGCTGTTTTTAGTGTTTTCGTTTATTGCAGGAGTGCTTTATACGTTTGGGTTTGGGCAGGAGTTTATGGTTGGTTTAATGGTGTGGTTGATTCTGTTTTTTACGATGCTCATTGCGTGGAAGAGTGATCCTATCGGGGGGATTATATTTCTGATTTTAGGCTCGGCAAGCGTGATTGTTGCTATGGGAAAGCAGTTGACTATTGGATATTTTTTGGCGGTGCCGTTATTTACGCTTGGGATTTCATTTATTGGCAATTATATGTATCAAGAGAAGAAGCAAAATGAGGAAGAGGATGATTTCTAACTATGGATTCTGTCTTTGCATCGACAAGTGAACTGCTGCACAAAGCGCAACGAGGCAAGTATGCAGTTGGTCATTTTAATGTCAATAATATGGAGATTGTGCAGGGAGTTGTGCGTGCGGCAGAAAAGTTGAAGTCGCCAGTGGTATTAGCGACGTCTGAGGGAGCGATTGGGTATGCGGGGATGGATTATTTGCATGCAATTGTGTGTACTGCGGCGCATGAGAATACGGTCCCTATTGCTTTACATCTAGACCATGGACGTGATTTGAAGGTTATTACTCGCGCGATTCGTTTAGGGTATTCGTCTGTTATGATTGATGCGTCGCATGAAGAGTTTGAGAAGAATGTTACGTTGACTCGCAAGATTGTGAAGTTAGCGCATGCACGAGGAGTGAGTGTGGAAGCAGAATTAGGAACGATTGGAGGGGTTGAGGATACGGTGTCGGCGCGACATATTTTGTATACTGATTCTCGCTTAGCAAAAGAGTTTGTGGAGCGCACGGGATGTGATAGTTTGGCGATTGCAATTGGCACGTCCCATGGTGCGTATAAATTTGCAGGTCGAACGGTGTTGGATTTGAAACGGTTGCAATTGATTCGTGCACGGGTTAAAGTGCCATTGGTATTGCATGGGGCGAGTGGGGTATCTCGTTCTGTTGTTATGATGGCGCAGAGGTATGGAGCGAAGCTGAAAGGAGTACAGGGGGTTGCTGATGGGCAAATTCGGCAGGCGATTCGAGCGGGGATTTGCAAAATAAATACTGATACAGATTTACGATTGGCGTTTGATGCGGGATTGCGAAAAGTTGTGCAGACAAAGCCAGATGATTTTGATCCACGACATATGTTGGCGCCAGCGAGGGAGATGATTCAGAAAGTGGTTGAGCAACGGATTAGATTGTTTGGAAGTGGAGGGAAAGCATGAAGACCATTTACATTGGAGCAGACCATGGGGGGTTTTTGTTGAAAGAGAAGATTACGAAGTGGTTGGTTGAGAAAAAGATTCCGTTTGTTGATTCTGGGAATATTGTTTATGATAAGAATGATGATTATCCTGATTATGCTCTGAAAGTTGCGTCTCTTGTTGTACAAAATAAGAGTAAAGGGATATTGTGTTGTGCGTCTGCGGAAGGGGTTTGTATTGCGGCAAATAAAGTGAGAGGTATTCGCGCGGTGAATCCGGCAAGTGTGATTCAGACTACATTTTCGCGGGCGCATGAGGATGCGAATGTTCTTTGTTTGGCGGGGGGAGGGAGTAGGAAAAGGCAGCCGGCGGTTGCGTTTTCTCTTGCGACAAAAATGATTATGACTTTTTTAGAGACGCCGTTTTCTGGGGCGAAGAGGCATATTCGCCGACTTAATAAGATTAAGAAAATTGAAAGGATGAGACTATGAAAAAACAAACGAAAAAAACATTAAAAATAATTGGATTTGCCATAGGTATTATTGGAATTATTGTGGCATTGATTGGGCTTATCCTCTCTTTATTACGGTAAAAAACATGAGTAGCGTTATATTACTTAATTGGATGAGTGAGTTAATCACAGGTATTGTAATTGTATTTACATTGATTAATGCAATCAAAAGTGATTGTTTTAGTTCTTTAGATTGGGGATTGACGGCGGCATCTTTAGTTTTTGCGCTTTTTGTGAAAATAATTGCGGATGTGGTGGATTAGAGTGCGGGCAGGCTTAATTAAATTTAAAAAATAACAGAAAAACTTATAACACCCAATGTATATACAATGGGATATGGTGAAGACAACTCAATTTTCGTTGCGTTTGGATACGGAATTGTTGCGGCGAATTGATGTTGTGGCAAAGAGGGAATATAAAACGCGTACGGAATTGATTAAAGATGCGGTTTGTGAGTATCTTGAATCTGTACGGGACGAAAAACGTGCGTCTTTTTTTTCTAAGTTATTTTTACGCTAAATTAAAGAGGGTTCTTCCTATGCTTACAATTATTCCATCTGTCATGGCACAAAGTCAGAAAGAGATGGATGGACTTTTTAAAAAGTTTAGAAATGTTACGAAACGAGTGCACTTAGATATTGCGGATGGGAAGTTTGTGCCAACGAAGGTGTTGTGGTTTCCATTGCGATTATCTAAAGCGTTTAGGTATTCTGCGCATTTGATGGTTGAGAGGCCGATGGCGTTTGTTAAGAAGTATATGTCTGAGATTGATTTATTTATCCCGCAGATTGAGGTGTTTTCTGATCCGCAAACGTATATTGATTTTATGCGTGAACGGGGGAAGAAGGTGGCGTTTGCGCTTACGCCTGAAACTTCTGTTGGGGGAGTGAGGGAATATATTTTGCAGGTGGATTATGTGCTTATCTTGACGGTGCATCCGGGGTATTATGGGGCTAAGTTTTTACCTGGGCAGCTGCGCAAGATTGGGCAGGTGAAGAAATTGAATCCACGTGTTAAAGTAATAGTGGATGGGCATATGAATCCGCAGACGATTGCGCTTGCTAAAAAAGCGGGGGCGGATATGTTTGTGGTTGGGTCGTATTTGGCTCAGAGTAAGGACGTGAGGAAGGGGATGAGGGAGTTGAGGAGTAAATTGTAATTCTGTTTATTGAGCCACTGGTCACTGGACAAGTGCGGATAGGGTTTATATAGGGGTTCTGTGGTTAGGGTTTTATGAAAAAAGAGGAGAATAGTATTTTTAATGTAAACCAAGAGAATATTAAAAGTAGGATTTATACGTTACGAGGATTGCAGGTAATGCTTGATGAAAATTTGGCGGAACTTTATAAAGTTGAAACTAGGCGCTTAAATGAACAGGTTAAACGAAATATTGAGAGATTTCCGGAGGAATTTATGTTTCAGTTGACTGAGTCTGAAGCATATTCTTTAAGATCGCAATTTGCGATCTTAAACAAAGGACGCGGAACCCATCGGAAATATCTTCCCTACGCGTTTACTGAACAAGGCGTAGCTATGCTTTCAGGGGTTCTTAAAAGCGATATGGCAGTGAGAATTAGTATTCAAATTATAAATACATTTGTTGCTATGCGAAGATTCCTTGCGTCTAATGCTCAAATATTCCACCGATTAGACCGAGTTGAGCAAAAACAGATTGAATATGATGAAAAGTTTGAAGAAGTATTTGATGCGATCCAAAGTAAAGATATAAAACCAGAGAAAGGAATATTTTTTGATGGGCAGATATTTGAGGCATACAAGTTTGTTTCGGATTTGATTCGGAGTGCTGATACTTCTATTATTTTGATTGATAATTATATTGATGATTCGGTGTTGACGTTGTTGAATAAACGACAAAAAGATGTGAATGTTGTGATATTTACCAAAGAGGTTTCGAAGCAATTAGCGCTTGATGTTGCGAAGTATAATTTACAGTATCCACCTATTGAGATTAGGGAATTTAGGGAAGCGCATGATCGATTTCTGATTCTTGATGATGCCATCGTGTATCATTTTGGTGCGTCGCTTAAAGATTTAGGGAAGAAATGGTTTGGGTTCTCCAAATTTGAGAAAGAGGCGTTGAGTATGCTGGAAAAATTAGGAATAAGAGAATAGAATAAAATTGAAAGAGGAGAAATAACCACATGAACTTAACATCATATGCACCGGAAAATTTGCCACGAGAACGTCTGCAAGCGCAAGGAGCGGGTGCGCTTTCGAATGCGGAATTAGTAGCGTTGATTCTAAAATCGGGTACGGCACAAGAGAATATTTTAGATTTGTGTCAGAAGTTATTGGCAAAGTATTCATTAGAGCAGTTGGCACAGGCCTCGCTGCAACAATTACAGCAGGAGCATGGAATTGGGGTTGCGAAGGCGTCGCAGTTGATTGCAGTGTTTGAACTGGGGAAGCGATTGACGCCGAAAGTAAAGACGACTAGTATTCGTACTGCGAAGGATATTGCAGAAACGTATCTTGTGCGATTTGCGGCGGAGAAACAGGAGAATTTTGTGGCAGTGTATCTGGATACGAAACATAGGGTTATTGCTGATCAAATAATTACAAAAGGGACGTTGAATTCTTCTTTGATTCATCCGCGAGAGGTGTTTTATGGTGCTATCAAGCATTGCGCGCATGCACTGATTATTTTACATAATCATCCGTCAGGGGATCCTAGGCCATCTGAGGAAGATTTGAATGTGACGCGAATTTTGAGGGAGACGGGGGAGATTATGGGTATTGCGTTGATTGATCATATTATTTTAGGGCAAGGGACGTGGTGGAGTTGGAAAGAGGAGGGGATTGTTTGAGAGTGGGTATAGAGGAGATTTGGCTATTGTTATTTATGAAGTTGAACTAAATTTTCTATGCTCAGCAAACGTTACGCCTTGTTGTTCACTATGAAATCCATAATCATATTTATCTAATATAGGCTGAAAAAACTCACGAAATCCAAATTCATATTGTATATATCTTCCTTCTCCAAAACTAGTAAGATAATCCATTAATCTAGTTAATGCTTTTGTTCCAAGTTTCTGCTGACGATGCTGATTATCCACATACACCCCTATTTGCAGAGCTCCAAGACCTTGAGATGCTCCTGCCCATCCAACTATCTTATCATCAAGATATAATATTGCAGCAAATTTCCCAGATTGATCATTATCATTTAACCAATCCCTAAAACCACTTGGATTTTCTTTCGTCAATTGATGAAGTCTGCTCCGTTCATTTCTACCTAGATCAGCAAATGTTTTTACTACAATTGTTTCAGCTCTAAATGCAAGAGGCATATCCCTAAGAACTTCATCACGTTTGTAAGAACCAACATTTACAGTAGCAATTTTATCAGGCAATAAAACTGATTTCTTTATACGTACTTCTGGGGAATAAGTAAGTGCCATAACTCTTCCATCATCGGTAGTTATTTCAACTTTTTCTCCATCCAATGGTTCTCCGGTAATAGGATGAAGTTCACTTGTTCTTCCTTCAGACTTTTTTAAATATTCTGCTAAGGTCATCTTTGAAGCGTTATATTGATCTACACTTAAACGTTCAAGAACATTATTTGCAACAAAGACTTCTTCTTCATCCACCATTGTAGAAACCCAACCATCATCTTTAGCAGGTCTTTCTAACAGAAAATACAAAGTATCTAATCTATCTGGAATAAGTCTTTCATCATACCCTATTGATCTTAAAGAAGCAACTTGGCTGTCTAAAGAAAACATTCTTTCATCTGCCTGTTGCCTCAAAGTCTTCATTCCATCTCTACAAATATCTGGAAGACAAGTACTAACTGTTGTGTGATATACCTCTTTCATAAGCATAAATAAACAGCCTCTATTTATAAATCTTTCCTTTATTTACTACTTATTAATGGTTATCAATTAACCGAATCCCCCTAACACCATTATCATTAAAAGTCCAAGTGTAACACTGAAGCTTTCCCACAGGAAAGTCACGAACGTTTGCGACTCGATAGTGACTTGAGAACAACTTAGACTTTTATATTTAACGAAACTTCCCAAAACCTTTAAAAAGACGTCCTCTAGAGGATTATTATTCATGAGTAAAGCCAAAACGCACTCTAGCGAAGCTGCAGAAGAGATTCCAGAATCTTTGCCAGAGGAAGAAGGACCAAAACCAGTTGATATTCCTATTGTTAGTTCTGAAGAGATTGATCCTGAGAAAAAAAAGAAGAAGAAAGTTGTGCCTGCAGTATTAGGGGGGGAACGAGTACTTACGGAAGTGTCAGATGAGGCACGAGAGTTCTATAATCAATCGCGATTTGGAAATTTGCTTGAGAGTGGGAAAGTAGAATTGTCGCTGCTTGAGGCGTTGTATTTAATGGAGAAAGGACGTTTAGAGATTCAAACGGAGTCGAGAAAACTGGTTACATTTGAGCAATATTTGAAGAAAGCACGAAAAGTTGAACCTAATTTCTGGATTAGATATTGTGTGTTTAAAGATATGCGAAATAGAGGGTATATCATTAAGACGGCATTAAAGTTTGGAGCGGATTTTCGAGTGTATGATCGTGGGGTTAAGCCTGGTGAAGATCACGCGCGATGGATTGTCTATCCGGTGCATGAGGGCGAGACGTTGACGTGGTATGAGTTTGCGGCGAAAAATAGGGTTGCGCATTCGACGAAGAAACGGTTACTTATGGGTATTGTGGATGATGAAGGGGACGTTACGTATTATGAGATTAAGTGGATGCGGCCGTAGATTTATTTGTTCTTAACTTTTAGACCATCAAAAACTATTTAAACTTAGTTTAGTCCTGAATTTAGATGTTAGATCAAGATAGAATTCTGCAGTTTATTAGTGTGTCGGGGCCGACGACACCCTCAAAGGTGGCGAAGATGATTAATACGGATTCGCTGCTTGCGTCAGCGCATTTGTCTGATCTGAGTTCACAGAAGAAAGTGCGGGTGTCGAACTTGAAGATTGGGGGGACGCCGTTATATTACATTCCAGGGCAGGAGGAGAGGTTATATTCTTTTGCGAGCGGAAATATTAATCCGAAGGATTTTGAAGTATTAGAGTTTTTGAAAGAGAAGAAGATTCTGCGCGAGCAGGAGTTGGAATTATTGCCTAGAGTGGCGTTACGAGGGTTGAAGGATTTT
>Ga0209542_10016012_pt1 | contig 12494 bp, 11 predicted proteins | sample RifCSPhighO2_01_FD_184028 | JGI IMG/M metagenome (GOLD analysis project Ga0209542, IMG submission 184028) | Soil microbial communities from Rifle, Colorado - Rifle CSP2_plank highO2_0.1 (SPAdes) (version 2) | ecosystem: Environmental > Terrestrial > Deep subsurface > Rock core/Sediment ...
CAAGCCAAAAAGCGAAATTATCATTTATCAGTCCGCCGATGGCACACCTAAAATTGAGGTGCAGATTGAAAATGAAACCGTTTGGCTTACGCAAGCGCAACTTGCCGAATTGTTTAATACATCCCGTCCAAATATTACGATGCATATCAAAAATATATTTGACGAAGGTGAGCTTAACGAAGTTTCAGTATGTAAGGATTTCTTACATACTGCATCCGATGGTAAAAAATACATCACCAAATCTTATAGTCTTGATCTAATCATATCGCTTGGATATAGAATAAAATCTAATATTGCTACTGATTTTCGAATTTGGGCGACTAAACGATTGAATGAATATCTTCGCAAGGGTTTTACAATGAATGACGATCTTCTGATTGTTCACCAAAAACTTACGGAACAAGGCTTTCACTATTGAGTTAGAGTGCTAATAACTTGTTTGCTATTGGTTTCTGCATCAAGTATGTAAAATGAGATTTCCTGTGTATCGTAAAGTTTTTCGGCAATAATAACGCGATGATCATCAATCCAAGTCACACAATTGCTATATTGTTTGCCAGTGTCAATATGTTTTCCATCTTGAATCTTGAAAACATAGTAACCGGTATACCCCGAAGTACTAACGCTAAAACAACCATACTTTTCTTGGAAGGAGATTTTTGGTTCACTAATATCGTCAAATGTTGGCATTGTAATGATGTAGGATCTTTCCTCCTTATCTCTGCGCCCACTTAAAGTCAACTCAACTAGTTCTTTATCAGTATCAAAATTTTGACTTAACGACTGAACTGACGCCTCACCTTCACGAAGAAAAAAAGCGTCACTCGGGAAAGTGAATACATCAATTTTTTCAGTCTCTTGTTTGGTTGGTACTGGAGTCATAGCATTTTGCTTTATTTCTGGCTGAGCAACCTCGAGTGGCAATGGTCCTAGGGGTTGAGGAGGTAGCATCGGTCTTCTTGCAATCAAGGCTAAGATAAGTAAGAACAATAAACCACTTACTACAAGAGAAATAATTGCAACAGTTTTCCAACTGATTCCATTTGTTGCGTGAGGTTCGATTTGTTTAAGCTGATTAACTGATTCTTCGTTCATTGCCATATAGATATATTTTACTTCATCTGCTCAAAAGAATCTAAAACTATAATCCTTGACTCAGCATAACCCCATGATAACTCACCATTAATTTCTAATTTTTTGTCTAAATATTCATCGAGTTTTTCATCAGCATTTTTGTAGTTGGTACCTGCAACAATTTGAATTTTGTTAATCATCATTGGGTAACCATAAGAATTATTTTCAAGTAAAAACGGCTTATCAAAATAAAACCAATACCAATACTCACCCAGTTCCAGATCTGCAGGAATTTGTTCCTTTTTAATTACACCCAAAGCCGTAACCTTTTCTCCTAAAGAGCCCATGACAGGCTCTGAAGTATTTTTACTACCATCTTCAGTATTGTATGGAATATACTCTTTAGTTGTTGGATTGACATTTAGATCAAAGTTTTTTACGGCATTTTTAAGAGAAAAAGTATCGCTTAAGACGAAAGGATCACCCTCGTAAGCAATCTCGTAATACAAATCATCCTGTGGTGCAAATGTTACTTTTTTAACTTGGGCCGCCCCATAGCTCGTTATTATAAAATAGTCGTTTTTATCGGCTGAATAAACTCCCAAGTAATTTCCAAAGGAGTATGGCCCTTCACCCCACTTAGATCCCTCAAAAACTACATATTTGGTATCGGGGGAAGTCTTGATATATTTGCTCTGCGAACAGTCTATCGATTTATCTGAGTATTGATGGTCGGTAGGTATAGCAAAATTTTGACTGTTACTTAAAACAATTTGAACTGAACAATTATCGTCAAAATAAGAGTTTTGGATAGTCACCGCATCTTGTTGAGTATCTGGCATAGCAATCTCAACGGGCCTTTTTGCAATCAAGGTTAAAATAATTAAGAACAATAAACCACTCACCACAAGAGAAACAATTGCAACAGTTTTCCAACTGATTCGATTTGTTGTCTCAGGTTCGATCTGCTCAAGCTGATTGACTGGTTCTTCATTCGCTGTCATATAGATATATATTACCGCAAAAGTGGGATGAAGAAAGAAGGTATTTTACTTCATCTGCTCAAAAAAGTTACTACTGCTTACAAGGGTTGTTTTGGCTTCCTTCTCTTTTCTCTCTTCTTTCACCTTAGTAGGCTTAGTTTTCGGCCGTCCTCATTTATATGGTTTTTGTGGGTGAGTGGTGACCCCAGTGGGATTTGGACCCACGATTTCTTGGATGAGAACCAAGTGTCCTAGACCGCTAGACGATGGGGCCGTTTTTGCTTGCTTTTACGATTGAAATTATATCAGATTGACATATTTTCTTGATCGTATAAAATTACCACAGAAACCGATTTGGTTTTGGTCTTATTGGCAAAGGTGAATTTATTTATCAGCCTTTTGCTTTACACATTCTTTGTGCAAATAATAATAAGTGCCCCTAGCGAGGGTTTTATATTTGCACTAATAGTGTATTAAGATATAAAAACTAAATTAATTAAAGATGAAAAATGAAAATAATGAAGTCTTCTTAACAAAAGAAGGTTTGAAAGATTTAAAAGACGAACTAAGTGGTCTAGTAAATGTCCAAAGGATCAAGATATTAGAAGATCTTAAAGCCGCAAGGGCTCTTGGTGACCTTAGCGAAAACGGTATGTACTCTGCTGCAAAAGATAAGCAGTCATTTTTAGAAGGTAGAATACGAGAACTCGAATCAATATTAAAAAATGCAGTAGTTGTAGAAAAAAATATTGGTAAAAATGCAACAATCGATTTGGGCTCGCATGTAACATTAGAGACACAAAAAATAACGGTTAAATATTCAATCGTTGGCGTTGAAGAGGTTAATTTTAGTGAAAATAAGATTTCACATGAATCCCCACTTGGAAAAGCATTGATTGGAAAGTCTGCAGGGGATATTATAGAAATCGAAGCTCCAATGGGTGCTGTTAAATATAAAGTATTGGAAGTAAAGTAAAAGGGAAAAATGTCTGAAAAATTATACCTGACCCAATCGGGACACAAAAAATTAAAAGAAGAATTAAATCACCTTAGGGATGTTGCCAGAGTAGAAGTCGCAACAAAAATAAGAGATGCTCGTGACCTAGGAGATGTTTTAGAAAATACAGTATATGATTCATCTTTAGATGAACAGGCTTACATAGAAGGACGTATTGGCGAGATTGAAGCCACATTAGCAAATTCAAAAATAATTTCAGATAAAGATATAACACTTGATATTGTTGGTATTGGAAATGTTGTTGTTGTCGAATCAGATGGCCGAATTGATGAATTCACAATCGTAGGAAGTGCAGAGGCCGACCCTATGAAACGACTTATTTCAAATGAATCGCCAGTAGGAAAAGCACTTATCGGTGCAAAGAAAAATGAATTAGTTGAAGTTAAAACACCAATCTTTACTGTTATTTATAAAGTAATTGATATAAAATAAGTTTATGAATTATTACAAAGAATACACCGACGTTGATCTATCAACACTTTTAGATTGGGAAAAAGATGTTATTGAAAAGCTAAAAGAAGTTGTCAAAATTTGCGGGCAAATATACGCAAAGCAAAAAAATTCAGAATGTATAGGCGGAAACTTTTATCCATGCGACATACAAAAAGAACAAATCGAACTGGCTTCAAAATCTGATCCCGAAATACTCTCTTCTTATACTATGGTTGAAATTGGTGATAATGGAGAGCTTGTAGCGGTTAGGTATTCTGTAAAATTCAAAAAAGAAATTTCCAGAATGTGCCAAATAATTGAAGATGTTGCAAAAATCTACGAGTCAAACGGCTTTGACCTTTATTCAGTTTACTTAAAGCAGATGTCTTTGGATTTAAAAAATGATAATTATGAAGAAAGCGAAAAGTTGTGGTTGAAAATTGATTGGAAAGTCAAAGTTGATATCAAATTTGGGCCAATAGAAACATACCAAGACAAACTATTTGGAATAAAGAGAGCATTCCAGGCAAATTTAAGAATTACAGACGATGTCGACTCAAACAATATCGGCGAATACATTGACTTGGCGTATGCCTTAGCGGCTTACTCAAGGCAGAATAAGGCCGAGTCGGCGTCATCTCAGCGAAAAGTAATTGTAAGAGTTGATAAGGTTGTTGCCATGTCTGGTTGGCACGCGGACCTAACACCAAGGAGCAGTAATTATCCAGCAGATATTTCACAAATTGCTTCAGGTAGCAAAATATTAATTTACACAAATAATATTTTATTAATACAAGAGGCGATTTCTAGAATAATTTCGGACCTGTTTGTGTTAACTTCTAATGATTTGGCAAATAACTATGATCTTTCTGCAGTTAGAATATGTACGTTACACGAAATTGCCGAAACTGTATCAAAACAGGAACATCCTAAAGATTATGGTAATTTTGGCCAAATCGAAGATTCCTTCACCGAGTTAAATGCTGATATGGCAGGTCTTAAAATTGCTTCCCACCAGGTTTTGAAAGGTGTTTTTTCTGCGGGTGATTATAAACTTTTAATTATAGAATTTCTTGCAGATGCTTTAAGAGGATGGATTTACGGCAAAGCAAATGCAGGTGGGTTAAGAGTATTCAGTGATACTTATAAAGTAATACTAAATTACTTACTACAAGAAAGTGCATTAAAAATTAATAGCGATAGTAAGCTTGAGGTTGATTTAAGTGGCGTTTATACGTACGTAGATATCCTAAATAAAAATTTACATACTTATTTAGTTACACAAGACAAAGAGTCTGTTGAGAAATTATTTTCTAAATATTCATCTGAAGATATGTTAAGCAAATTGGAAAAACGATTAGAAGACATAGTTTTTAGAAAGGAGTAAAATGTACCAACAACCTGACAGAGGATAATTTTATTTAACTGCTTCCTAAACGAAAATGTCGACACACCTTGGTATTGAATCTTTAGGCATTTTTGGGAATGAAGTTGACTTAGCTGAAGTCGGCGTTTATGTTCCTGGTATTGATGAAGTCGATCTGTCGTCTGAAGATGAGAGGTCTCTTGAACTTATTGTGGATTTGCTTCCTTATATTTCTGATCTTCAAATTCTTAGCAACGCGAGTGAATTAGCAGGTTTGCCACATGAAGAATTTATTCAAGGGGAATATGTGGCACTTATTATACAAAAGGTCCGAGATGGTCTAATTACTTTGAGCGAGTTATCGGAGAGTATCTATTTAAAGACTTATTATTTGGCGCTTTCTGAAGATTTCGGCTTTGTAATAAAGCCTAATTCGCTTAGTGAAATTGCGTATGGCGAACTTATTGCAAATTCAGCTCCAGGACAGATGATTGTAAGGTTAGGTTTTCTCCACGATTATAATTATGAAAACAAGCGAACTGACAAAGACGGAAGCCGTCGTGACTTAGTATTCAATATTTGCAAAGTAGTTTCTTACAAGGATATTCCAGAAGGTTTTGTTCAATCTCTTAAAGAATTTTTTGACACACAAGAAAATCATCAAGTTACAATTGTTGAAGAAAAAGTTGTGCTTTTTGGTGCGTCTCAAGCTTCAAGAGTCGTATCAGATAATGTAGTCCCTACTGGTAGTAGCCATATTATGGATAGCGAGGGAAATGGGTATCGCATTGTAATAAGAAGGTACGTTAATACTTGGAATGAGAAAGTTAGATTGATGTCTATGACAGCAAAAAGTATATTTAGTAGTGAATTTTTTGGATCAATCGGAATTGATTTATCTGATGAAAGATCGCAAGAAACTTTACTACAGATGCTCTCTTATGGTCAGTACATTGATCTAATCTCCCATGAGATCGCTGAGGGGATGGGTACACGTGAGCTAACAGGTACTGATAGAGCGATTCAAGAGTGTTTATTTACAGCTGTTGGGTTTTCGACTTTAGCGTCTTTGGTAGGCAGAACTAGTGGTGTTTCCAATGAAAATCTAATAAATACAAGAACATACACTTTGTCAGAAATTTTTACTATGCTTGCAGGTGATTACACGGGTAATTATATACCCGGCTATGCATTAATGTATAAGCGGCTTATGGAGAATCGGGCTTTGACGTTTGATGAAGCTGGTTTTATTAGCAATGTTGATTGGGAAATTTTTGATAGTGTCATGAGTAATATAGCAGACGAAATGTATTCAGATTTAAAGAAGGGCGATGATTCGAAAGGACTCATTGATCATTTGCCAGTGGAGGTCAGAAAGGACAAATTTATTGTAGGTTTGAGTAAAAGATTCAAAGAGGCTTCATAATATAATTCAGTTACACCTAATTTTATAACGTGTTAAAATTTCGCATATATGCAAGAGGTAACAACCCAACTTCCAATTGAACAGTTAAGGCAGATTCGAATTGACAAGTTGAATAAACTTCGCAAACTTGGTGTTGATCCTTATCCAGCAAAGTCAAATAGAACAAATGTGATTTCGGATGTTATTGACTCGTTTGAAAATTTTGATTCTAAAAAGGTTATAGTTGCTGGACGTGTGCTTAGTATCAGGCATCACGGCAAGTTGATTTTTATTGATATAAAAGATCAAAGTGGTAAGTTGCAAGTTTATCTAAAAGAATCAGACTTAGAAGAAAATCCAAATAGAGAAAACAGTGAACTATCTTTCAGTGAAGTTACTGAACTTATAGATGTTTCTGATTTTGTTGAAATAAAGGGTATAGTTACAAAGACTCCAAGAGGAGAAATTTCTATTGTCCCAAGCTATTTTCGTGTATTAACAAAGGCGTTAAGGGCTATTCCGCAAGAGCTAAAAGACAAAGAAGTGCGATATCGAAAAAGATATTTAGACACAAATATTCACCAAGATGTTTTTGATAGATTTATTCGCAGAGCAAAATTTTGGGAAGCCCACCGTGATTTTTTTAGGCAAAACGGGTTTTTAGAAATGAATATCCCTGTTTTGGAAAGTGTAATAGGCGGAGGCGATGCAACTCCTTTTATAACTCATATGAATGCGATTGACGAAGATTTTTATCTAAGAATCTCACAAGAATTACCGCTAAAAAAATTAATCGGCGCGGGGTACGAAAAAATCTATGAGATTGGTCCAAGATTTCGAAATGAAGGTCTAAGCGATGAACATTTGCCAGAACACATGGCAATGGAATTTTATTGGGCATACGCCGATTGGGAAGATGGAATGAAGTTTATACAAGACTTAATTAACTATGTGATTGGTCAAGTCTATCCGGGCAAAACTAGCTTTGATATTAGAGGTTTTAAAGATATCAAGTTTAACGAAAAATGGGAAATATTAGATTTTAAAAAAGTCTTTAAAGAAAAGTTTGATATTGAAGATGTTTATAATATCACCCAAGCTGAAGTCGAGGAAAAAGTTAGAAAATATATAAAAAATGTTGATTTTAAAATTAATATACCAAGAGGTGTTGATAATTTATGGAAGCTCGTGCGAAAAGATGTTAAAGGGCCGGCATTTTTAATAAACCATCCGAAATACTTATCCCCACTTCAAAAACCAGACAAATTAAATCCCTTAATGGTAAATAGATTTCAGCCGATAATTGCTGGGAGCGAACTTGGCAATGGTTGGAGCGAAATAACAGATGCAATTGATCAGTATGAAAGATTTGCAGAACAAGAAAAATTAAGAAAATCTGGAGATAAAGAAGCCCAGATGATGGACATAGATTACGTCGAAATGCTTGAATACGGCATGCCCCCAACGTTTGGTTGGGGACATAGTGAAAGACTATTTTGGTTTTTAGAAAACATTAGCGCAAAAGAAGGCGTTATATTTCCGACCATGAAACATGAGATATCCGCAGAAACAAGAAGGATTTATGGAATGAAGGAAGAGATTGGAACAAAAGTTGTTGGAAAAAATGGTGTTAATGACTATTTAATTTCCAATGAGATTAAATCCGATTTCCCGGATATTTCATTTGCTTATACTACGATTTCTGGCGTTGATATTAAAAAGTCTAATAAGGATTTAGAAGAATTTAAAAAGTCTGTTGTTGACAGATCATCAAAGATTTTAATGGATGAGATTTCAAATATTCCTTCACTTGTTTCATATCGGGATTTGTTTAGAAAGTCAGGAACTGACTTTCATAGTAAAAGACCATCCCCCGAAGCGCTTTTAAGACGAGTGATTCAGGGAAAAGGAATTTATAATATAAATACAGCAGTTGATGCATATAATCTTGCCGTTTTAGAGTCCCATATAGGACTTGGTGGATTTGATTTCGATCAAATTTCAGAACCAGTTGTGCTTAGATATTCAAAAGATGGAGAGAAAATGAAATTGCTCGGCGACGATGATGTTACAACAACAAGAGAAGGTCAAGTGATTTACGCAGATTCAAACGGCCCAATAACACTTGACCTTAATTATAGAGATATAGATAAAACAAAAATTACTGAAAAAACAAAAAATGTGATCTTATTTGCAGATGGTGGAGTAGGTATTAGTGAAGATGATGTAATGTCTGCTCTTAAAAAAGGTGCAGAATACATACAGAAGTTTTGTGGCGGAACAATTAGCAAAATTGTTTTAGTAAATTGAAAATGAATAAACAACAAGCCCTCGATCTTTTACACAAGAGTATGCAAAATCAAAATTTAAGAAGGCATTGTTATGCTGTTGGTTTTGCGATGAAAGGTTTGCATGAGTATTTGAGTGAAGTTGGAAAAACTCCGGCCGAGGATTTTGAAATGTGGCATGTTTTAGGAATTATTCACGATGCCGACTATGAAATTACAAAAGCGGACGCCGCAAAGCACACGGTTTTGCTTTTGGAATGGCTGAAAGAGTCTAAAATGTCCGAAAACAACCCGATTTATTTGGCAGTAATGTCACATAATAATAAGATTACTGGGCTTCGTGAACCTACTACTCAAATGGAGTGGGCATTGGAATGTTGCGATGAATTAACTGGTTTTATAGTTGCTTGCGCTTTAGTAAAGGGCGGAAAATTAAGCGAAGTTTCTTTAGAAACTGTAAAAAAGAAATGGAAGCAAAAAGCTTTTGCGAGTGGTGTTGAAAGATCTCAAATTGAGCAGTGTCAAGAAAAACTTGATATAAGCTTAGATCAATTCATAGAAATAGTGTTAAAATCAATGCAAGAAAACTGTGACAAATTAGGTCTTTAATTTTAAAAAAGGGCTACCCTTATGTTAGACATCAAATTTATAAGAGAAAATCCCGAGATTGTTAAGAAAGCCATAAATGATAAGCAGCTTGTTGGAACTGTTGACATTGATGAACTTCTAAAAATTGATGAGGCTTTTCGTGTTGAATCCTCCTTACTTGATGAAAAGAGATTCCAACTAAACAGACTCTCGGAGAATGTATTTAAACTTGAAGGTGAGAGCAAACTTATAGAGGTGGCCAAAGCAAAAGTTATCAAGGGAGATATAAAACACTTAAGTGATAAGGTCATTTCTTTAAAAGAAAAATTCAATGAGCTCATGCTTTGGATTCCAAATGTCCCTGCAAGTGATGTTCCTTACGGTGAAGGTGAAGAAGGAAATGTTGAAATCAAAAAAGTTGGGGAGATCCCAAAATTTTCATTTATGCCAAAAGATCATTTAGATCTTGGTGAGGCTTTAGACATTATCGATGTGAAAAGAGGATCAAAAATTGGTGGCTTTAGAGCTTACTTTTTAAAAGGTAAAGGCATGGTTTTAGAGCAAGCAATTTTAAGATATGCATTAGATTTTATGATTGAAAATGGTTTTACGCCGATGAGCGTTCCTGTCATGGTGAATGATGATGCATTAATTGGAACTGGATATTTTCCGTGGGGAAAAGAAGATCATTATAAAACTCAAGACGATCAAGCACTAATTGGAACAGCAGAAGTTTCTTTGACTGCATACTATTCTGGCGAAGTACTAAAAGAGACTGATTTGCCTGTTAAATTTGTCGGACAGTCTCCATGTTTTAGACGCGAAGTTGGAAGTCATGGCAAAGATACAAAAGGGGTTTTTAGAGTTCACTACTTTAATAAAATTGAACAAGTTGTTTTGATTCCAGCAGATGAAAATTTATCGCGCGAGTGGCACGACAAAATGCTAGGATTTGCAGAATCGATTTTGCAAGGACTCGGACTTTCATATCATGTGCTTTTGATGTGTACTGGTGACATGGGACCTGGACAAAGAAGAAAGTATGATGTGGAAACTTGGTTTGCCGGCCAAAATAAATATAGAGAAACACATTCAGATTCGTATTTTAATGATTTTCAATCTAGAAGATTAAATATTAAATACATAGACTCAAACGGAGAGAAGAAATATGTATATACATTAAATAATACAGTTGTGGCAACTCCAAGATTACTTGCTGCAATTATGGAAAACTACCAAAACGAAAAGGGTGAAATTGTTGTTCCCGAAGTTTTGCGAAAATATACAGGATTTGATTTGATTACACATGAATAATCCATTAAATTATCTTGCCGATTTTCTTGTACTTGCTCATTTAGTTGGAATTTTGTTATATATTTTTTTAAATTATAAGTCTAGAATTTTAGATTACTTTTTCTCACTTCTATTAGCAGTTGCAACCTCGGAAGGTTTAAAGTTTTTCTTTGACAAACCAAGGCCAGTTTTAGATCTTGAAGGAGGAAGTTTCCCGTCTACTCATGCAGCACTTGCGTTTAACGCATTGTTCTTTGTTTTACTTGCTTGTCATACATTGTCAAAACATCAAAATAGGGAAGGTAGGTGGTTCCAGATATTAAATTACTTTGGAAGTATGACAAAATCGAAATTCTTGATACTTATTTCTACAACCGCGATATTAGTCGGAATACTTAGAATAGTTACAGGTGCGCATTATATAGAAGATGTTTTGGCTGGAATTCTAGTTGGGCTTTTGGCAGCTGGTGTATTTAGGTATTACGACGTTAGTGCTAGGAGATTAAAATGACAGTCTTACAGTCTATAGTGCTTGGAATTACCCAGGGAATTACAGAGTTTTTACCAATTTCCTCATCGGGTCACTTAATACTAATTCCAGCGATATTTGGTTGGGAGTTGCAGGACTTAAGTTTTGACGTGGCGTTACATTTAGGAACCGCAATTGCGGTTTTATTGTTTTTCTGGAGGGACTGGTTTGACATGATAAAGGCATTGAAATTAGATGTCATTGATTTTATTGCCGGAAAAACCCGCGACATAAATAAATTACGACGTGGGTCGGTGGGCCTTTTTACAATTGTTATTGTTTCAATTCCTGTTGGAATTGCAGGAGTAATGTTAGAAAACCAAGTCGAACAGCTTTTTAGGTCCCCTATTTTGGTTGCCTTAATGTTAATTATTGTTTCTATCTTTATGTATGTCGCTGACAACTATTCAGAATCAAATAAATCAGACAAAGAAATTGGATTTATGGATTCGCTAGTAATTTCTTTAAGCCAAATTGTGGCACTATTTCCTGGATCATCAAGGTCTGGGATGAGTATTTCAACTGGGCTTTTTCGCGGGCTTACCCGCGAAAAAGCTGCTAAGTTTTCTTTTCTTCTTGCAACACCAATAATCCTTGGAGCAAGTATAGTAAAACTTCCCGATTTATTTTCAGCATCAAGCGAGCAAATCCAGGTTATACTAATTGGCCTTGCCACTTCTTTTATTACAGGAATAATTTCAATTAAGTGGTTGTTGTCGTTTTTGAGAAATAGAAGTCTAAAAGTTTTTGTTGTATATCGTATTTTGTTAGGAGTGGTTATCCTGATACACTACTTCAGTTATGCTATCTAAGTTAATTGGACGATTCACAAATAATAACGAGAATAAGCTTTCAAATATAAAGCAAATTGTTGATGCAATAAATTCTTTAGAAGAAAAATATAAAAAGTTTTCAGATAAAGAGATAAAGGGTCAAACAGAAATTTGGCAAAAGCATTTAAGATCCAATGCTCTCCCCGACTCTGAAATTAAAGATTATCTAGATGCGATTTTACCTGATGCATATGCGTTGGTTCGTGAAGTAGCATCAAGGACAATGAAGGAACGTCATCGTGATGTTCAACTTTTGGCTGGAATTATTTTGCATCAAGGTAAAATCGCTGAACAAAAAACAGGCGAAGGAAAAACTTTAACTGCTACTCTTCCACTTTATTTAAATTCACTTGCAGGAAATGGTGTGCATCTTGTTACTCCGAATGACTACTTATCTAAGCATGGTGTTGGTTGGTATGGTCCTGTGTACAAGGCACTTGGAATTTCTGCTGGAGTTATTGTTCATGAATCTGCGTTTTTATATGATCCAACATACGATTCTCAAGATGCTACTGACAGTTATTCAAGACATTTAAGACCGTGTTCTAGAAGCGAAGCCTATAAATGCGATATTACTTACGGAACAAATCATGAATTTGGCTTTGATTATCTTCGCGATAATATGAGCATTTCAAAAGAACAAATTAGTCAAACAAGTCCAAATGAAAATTATGGTAAACATTTT
>Ga0209542_10016015_pt1 | contig 12493 bp, 8 predicted proteins | sample RifCSPhighO2_01_FD_184028 | JGI IMG/M metagenome (GOLD analysis project Ga0209542, IMG submission 184028) | Soil microbial communities from Rifle, Colorado - Rifle CSP2_plank highO2_0.1 (SPAdes) (version 2) | ecosystem: Environmental > Terrestrial > Deep subsurface > Rock core/Sediment ...
CTAGTGCATCTATCTCATCTATAAACACTATGCTTGGAGCTCTTTCTCTTGCTAATGCAAATAAATCTCTAACAAGTCTTGCTCCTTCCCCAATAAATTTCTGTACTAATTCAGAGGCAACAACTTCTATGAATGTAGCATTTGCACTTGTAGCTACTGCTTTTGCTAGTAATGTTTTTCCTGTTCCAGGTTCACCATATAATAATACTCCTTTAGGGGGGTCTATTCCTATTTTTTTGAATATTCCAGGATTTTTAAGTGGCAATTCTACAACTTCTTTTAATTCATTTATTTGATCTTTTAACCCGCCTATTGATTCCCATGAAATATTGGGTTTTTGAATGACTATAAAATCTTCAAGATCTAAATTTTTTGATTTTTCTATTTTTTGGACAATAGTTAATGATCTCTGTTCAGAAAGTACCATGTCACCCACACTCACATTTAAACCGCCGGATATGTTGACAAGAAATTGATTACCATTTGGGACTTTAATTACAGCTTTCTCGCCTATTGTCTTTTTAACTTCGCATACTAATAACGGAACTTCTTTAAATTTATTTAATTCCACTTTAAGATAATTTAAGCTACTTTTCAATAATTGATTTTCTTCATGCACCGAGATATCACTTTGTGTTTTAGGTTCATAAATATTTACTGTATCCTTTTTAGTTCTGCTTAATATAGACATAGTATAACAAGAGCAGATAGATTAATAAAAGTTACGATAAATATTTTATTTTTATTGTTGTTTTTTTCAGATTTTTTACATAAAACTTTATTAATTCTATCCAATAAATAATTATATGAAAGAAGAGAATATAATGAAGGGAGCAATGTTTTGTACAGTAATGGGTATTATAGGAATAATTTTAATCCAAAACTTTATAGACGTACCATTAGTAAGTATATCTAGTTTATCAAAATCCGATATTGACAAATATGTCCGCTTGAATGGAAATCCAACTAATGTTTTTTCTTCTGATAGTATTTCTGGTTTTGTTTTAGATGATGGAACTGGTTCTTTACCAATAGTTATTTTCTCTGAAACAATTAATATACAAAAATTGTCTAAGAATATTCAAGTTTTAGGTAAAGTTAGTTTTTATGATGGGAAACTTCAGGTTATTGCAGACTCCATAAATGATATTGAGTGATATATAATAAAATAATATCTATCTAGAAGAGATAAGTATTTAAATCAGTAACCCCAATCAAACAATAATAAAGGTGTTAAGAGTGGATCATATAAAAAGAGACGTAAATAGGATGGTTGAAGAGTTTTCTTCTAAAACAGATGAGAATCCATTTAGTAAAGTAATTCCTGCATTAATGAAAAAAGGTTTAGAGAATGTTAATCTTTCTATGTTTAGTGATGAAAAGAAAAGAGAATTATTAAACGCGGCAGCTGAAGAATATTTAAAAAGAAATCAAATTCTTGATGCTTTAAAATTATTCAAATCTACAGAGAATAGTGATAGATTAATTACTATTGGAAATGAATATTACACATTGGCTCAATTTTCTTATGCTATTGAAGCTTACAAATTAGCAGGCGCTAAAGATAAATTATTAAAAACGGGCGATAGATGTTTAGAAGAAGGACAACTTGCTGAAGCTATAGCCGCTTTCAAAATTGCAGGTGATCAGGATAAATTAAATAAAGTTGGAGACTATTGCTTAGAAAAGGGCAAAATAGAATTTGCTATTGAGGTATTTAGTGCACTAGATAACGATGAGAAACTTTTGAAACTGGGAGATCATTGCTTCAAAGAAAAACAGTTTGTTCTTTCAGCTAAAGCTTATGAATTAGCAGGCAATACAGATAAATTAAATGTTGTTGCAAGCGAATTCATGAAAATGGGATTACTAGCTAATGCCCTAAGAGCCTTTGAAGCTAGCGGTAACACTATGATGGTTCAATTTATTAGAGAAAACTTCGGTGAAAAAGAATTAGCATCGAGGGTTTACGTATAAATGGAAGATTTTAATCTTATTCTAAAAAGCTTAATTTCTAAAGATATAAATAAGGTTCATGCTGAACTTCTTTCTGAGAGTATGAAAAAGGAATTTGATAAAACCGCAGATGTTTATGTTGCCAATGGAAATTTCTCAAACGCAATAAAAGCTTATGCAATAACTGGTAACAAAGAAAAGTTAGTAGATACTAGTTTAAAATGCTTAGAAAATAATCAGCCTTATGATGCATTATTGGGTTTTTCTTTCGCAGAAGATGTTGATAATCTTAATAAGGTAGGTTTTATTTTATTACAAATTCCGGATGTAGATTCTGCACTAGTTGCTTTTAAAAAATCTAAAAACGAAGAGATGACTTCATTTATTAAAAGTAATTTCTAAAACAGAAAATATCTACAATATTTTTGAAAGATTTTCCATTTTTCTTGAAGAGAACTTATAAAAAATAAAATTAATAAATCGAGATGATAGAAATATTATTTGCTATAATTATAGGCTGTATTTTAGGGATATTTACTGGCTTAACACCTGGCGTTCATATAAATTTAGTGGCAGTGATAATATTTTCTATTTCTAGTACAATCACAAATTTATTTAGCGTTAATTTAATAGTTATTGCATTAATTTCAATGGGTATAGTCCATACATTTTTGGATATAATTCCAACAACTTTTTTAGGATTGCCTGACGAAGATAATATTATGGCTGCATTGCCTGCTCATAAATTAACTTTAGAAGGCAAAGCAAAGGTAGCTATAACTATTTCTGCTATAGGCGCGTTTAGCGGATTATTAATCATCTTATCATTATCCCCATTAGTTATGATTTACTTAAAAAATATTTATGAGGTAATAAATCCATTAATTGCTTATATCTTAATATGGGTCTCTATTATGAGTTTATATTCAAGCAATAATAAATTAAATTCACTATTCATATTTTTACTGTCAGGATTATTTGGCTACTTAATTTTAAATTCTAAAGTGATAATACAACCATTGCTTCCAATGTTGTCAGGATTATTTGGAGTCAGTGCCTTATTATTCAGTATAAATTTAAAAACTAAAATACCAAAACAGGTCAAGGATACAGAAATTAAATTTAAGGATCTCGGATTTTTTAGAAATTCATCTTCTGGAATAATATCTTGCCTATTAACAAGTTTCTTGCCAGGGTTAACTGCATCTCATACAACAATGATTGCAAGTTATTTAAGTAAAATAAAAAGTAGTATAGATTATTTATTCATTAATAGTTGTATAGGTACTGTTTCAATGTTCTTGAGTTTAATAGCAATTTATTCTATAGGGAAAGCAAGAAATGGAGTGATAATAGTAATATCTAATTTAGTGAACATAGACCAACAATTATTTTTAATATTGATTTGTTCAATTTTAATATCTAGTTCAATAGCTATTATTTTATTATTTAAATTAACAGATATATCAATAAAATTAATGGAAAAAATAAATTATTTAATATTATGTGGGGGATTAATAATATTTATTGTAATATTAGTTTTCTTAATTTCGGGATGGATTGGATTAGTAGTTTTAACAACTTCTACAGCAATAGGCATTTTACCATATGGATTAAATGTGGAAAAAATGCATACAATGGGAGTAATCTTAATTCCTGTTATAATATTCTTTTTATTTTGAAAACCATTTATCAAGATTATCTTGTTTATCTATTTCCTTCCCAAATAATGTATCAGTCATTTGTTTTGTTAGTTGTAATGTTTGTTGTAAATAAGCTGGAACATTATATTTTTCTGCTAAAGAAAGGCTTGGTTCTAAATATTTTAATACTGATCCTTCACTTATAGTAAATATTATTTTACCTTTACACTTAGTGCAATTTCCTCTTAATGGCGGTCTTCTAAATTTTTCATTGCATTTTACACATCTAAATTCTTGCATTGAAAATTTTCTTAAATTTCCTCTTATGTCTCTCATAAAATGTCTTTCTATTACTAATCTTGCAACATCACTTGTATCTACTGCTCTCAGTTTTTCGACTAAATACATTTGTTTCTCTACTTTCTCCTGCATTGTGGGTATTGTTTTATAACTACTGCATCTGACACCAACATTAAAGTCATCAGTATCGTGGGTAAATCCATACCCCTCATATTGTTTTTCAGATCTTAAGAATCCATTTAGTGTAACTATTTTTATTTCTGCTGGCATTTTATAATCTTCACATAATTCATAAAGTTCAAGAGGATACCTAAATGCAACGTCCATATCAAATACCATGTCATCTACTTCTGCTGGAACGATTATTGAAGTTAAAACTAATGGTTCATCCTGTGTTGCTCCACGATGATTGCTTAATAATTTAGGAGAAAAATTTAGCATTGCATCAAGGAGTAACATTACGCCCGCTTCATCTCCATCACAGTCACGACGCATAATACTATGATAAAGAGGGTGTGCAAGCATTGTTTGTGTTTTTGAGAATCCAATTATTCTACCAACTATTCCAGAAGCAGTATGCGGACTTAATCCTATAACTAAATGCCCAACTATATCTTCTTTCTTCTGTATGTTATAGAATTTTGGCAATTTGTAAAGTTTTTCTAATAAATCATCTAAAAATCTTGCAACTCTTGATAAAACATAATCTGCACCTTCATCTAATGATTCTTGGCAAGAGGGTAAAACTAAATCTTGACATCTTAATTCAAGTATTTGATTTTCTTCTTCAAGTTCTTTTTCATAAATATCATGCGTATATCCCATTTCTTTTAATTTTTGTATTGACGTACCAATTTCTTTTGGCTTGAAATGTGTCAATGGCATTTCTGTCATATCATATCTTATAGTCCCGTCTTTGTTTACATAAACTTCATGTATCGCTCTTAAAATTCCCTTGGCAAGATGTTCGGGTATATGTTCTTTATTTGCCGTTCCCCTTACACCTTTTATTAATTGTGGATAACTTCTTATTTCAAGATGATTTAATACTGAATCAAAATATTCTCTTATCGGTATTTCTCCATCAAAATAGTCTTTAGGATTATGTTCACAATCTTCTACATCGCCGCAGTCCCTACACTTTTTTAATTTAATTGTTTTTGATCCGCAGGTATGGCATAAAGGATACACTACTCTTTTATTACATTGAATGCATTTTCTATTTTGAAATTGTGCTGTAACTTTTCCTTTTTCTAATGTTTCTTGAAAGCATCTTAGTCTTCCTCCCTCTTTCCCAACAGGGAATAAAGAATGTGGACTTCCAGTGAGTTTTCTCATTTTTGCTTTCTCAGGGCGTCCCATTCTTGCGCCAACATATAACCCTGATTTGTCTCTTATTTTTATTAAAGAATTTTTATTAATAAAATTTAACAGATTAGTTGATTCTTCAAGATCTTTAAGTAACTGTTCTTTATTAAAATCTCTCAATTTCAGACATAATATAAATGATTCAGCCCAATCACCTTCTATAACTACATATTCATTACTTGCGACTTTATGGGGTAATCCAATCAATTCTAATACCCTTTTTGATTCTTGTAATCTGTCTATCAAAGGTAAGATTATTTTTTCAGGTTTTATAACTGCATATTCAGTCCATTCTATTATTGATTTCATTTGATCTTTTGTAATATCATTCCAGTGTAATGTATATCTTGGGTGTAATGGTATGCCAAATTTGTTTGATAGTTCTAAAGATTCAATAAATGGAGGATAATTTCTTGTATCTAAAATATATTTTTCATAACCTAATTTATTTTCTCCTAAAGCCTTCTCTAATTCTAATATCCACCAATCTTCATTATAGCCTACAGGCACTAAAGTATGTCCTCTGTTTAGCATGTCCCCATAATTCACAAGTATATCCCCTAAAAAAATTATTTCTTTTACTTCTTTTCTTACTTCAAGTGCTTTTGCTATTGTATCAACAAAAACAACATCTCCATTTTTTAATTTCACTATAGGCCCTTCTAATCTATCGCAGCTACTTAATGTCGTTGATTTTCCAGGTCTTTCTGTTTTTAGTTGCGTTCCTATAGCTAAAAAGTTATCAGATATAATCATTGTAGAAGGACTTATTGCATCAGAAGAAAATCCAGAAGTTCTTGCTCTTCCAAGTCTTAATCTAAATGACCCGGTTCGTAATGGATATCCTAAAACAGGTCTTCCTGCAACTATATCTTTTAAGTAAGTGTAGTCTGGTGTGATTTTGTCTCCTGAGGATTTTTTTGATTTTCCTTTTGCTTTTATTTCTTTTTGTAATTTTACAAATTCTTCTAAAAATATCCAATGATCCATCTCCATTTCTTTATACCATTTAGAAAATTTACCCCAAAACTTAGCAAATTTTTGTGTTAGTCCTTCAGCCATCACTAAGCAAAATCCATTTCTTAATTTATTTGTACTAACTCTAGGCAAATCTTTATAGTTTGGTACATCTAATTTTTCACTTGCATCTCCATCTATTTGTATTGGTAATTTCATTGTAATGAATTCAGCTTCTTTTTCTGAAGGGAAATATTGTAGATTTGTAATTCTTTCATGAAAATGTTCTAATTCTGTGAATGTTCTCTTTACTTCATTCTCCGTGGGATCATAAGGTGCGTATCCCATTTTTACTCTCACATAATCTGCTACTGCGACAAATATACAAGTAGCTGTAGTCCCTGCGCTTCTTATGGGCCCGCCAAAATATAAACAAAAATATTCTTTAGAGTCTTTTGTTTTTTTTAATTCTAGTCTAATAAATCCTTCTAATGGGGATGAAACAACACCGTTTGTAATATAAGCCAATCCTGCTCTTAGTGCTATTTCCATAGCTTCTAATTTATCTTTAAATTTACAAAAATTTTCTTTCGCTATTTCTTCTGCTATTAAAAATGCTATCCTCCAATTTTGACTGCCGTATTTTTCTTCAAGTTGTTTTATTCTTTGACTAACACCACTCCCTCTTATTTGCGGTGCAACTACAGCAATTAATCCTTCTACTCTTTCTGCCATATCTCTAGCTAATGGTATTTCCACTTTTGTATCTGGATCATAACCTTTTTGTCTTGCTTTTGTAGCAATGTCATAACAATTTTTTATTCCAAAATCCATACTATCAAAATATTGTTTTAGTTTGGGTGACATTTCATTCATTTATGTTGCCCCCATTCTTTCAGATAATAATACTTTTACATCATCACTTAAGAAATTCATTATTTTTACTTGTCTTGTTTTAAGATTTAATATGGGCACTTTAGCCGGACTAGGTACTATTCCTCTTTTTGCATTATCCTCACTTTGTACAACCCAACAAGCACTATTAATTAATGTTACATTTCTATAATTGGATACAGAAATTTGATGTATGTGCCCAGAAACGAATATATCTGGAACAGTATCTATAACAAGGCTATCTCCTCTTGGATCCGGAATATATTGATTTGAACCATGAGATGGTGCAAGATGTCTTTTTTGTAATAAATATTTCATTACCAGATCACATCTAAATATCCCGCCTGCAGCCCTTAAACTTGGAACATTATCTGCGTAATAAGGGAAACTAAACCCATGGTACATCATAACATTAAATCCTGGAAATATCTCAGATGAATGAATATTAACTATTGCAGGATTGCTGACTATATGCACATTTGGCATTTCATAAAACCCTTTTGTGATATTCTTATCAAATACTGGTTGCGGTTCTGATATCCTTACTGCATCATGGTTTCCTGCACAAATTATTATCTGTACTGATTCAGGTATCATTTTAAGATATCTTGTAGCTTCTTCATATTGTGCATAAATATCTTTTATTTCTAAATCTTCCTCCTGTCCGGGATAGATTCCAACACCTTCGACAACATCTCCTGTAATAAATAAGTATTTTACATTTCTAGCTATTTGTCTATGGGTTTCATTTCCAAATTCTCCTTTGAGCCATGCAACGAATTTCAAAAAATCTTCAGAAATAAAATTTTTTATTCCAAAGTGTATATCACTAATAAATACAGCATATGCTTCGTCTGGTGCTTTCTTTAATTCATGATTAAGGGGTATATCTGGGAGATATAATGAGTTACAAAATAATATATTTTTGCCCATAACTCCGGAGATACCTATTACTTCATCATTTACAAGATCTTTAGCAATATTAAATATTTCTTCTTTAGTTTTATTAACTAAAACCATGATAGTACCAGTAGAATCTTCTAATGTAAGTTTTATATTACCATTTTTTGTTTCATGCTTATCTAATACTAAACCAATTATACTCACTCTCTCTCCGCTTTGTTTTTTGCCCAACCTTACTATAGATATACTTTCCTGTAAATCCTGTCTAAATAATAATATCTTTCTTAATGATTCATATCTGCTCTTAAAATGATTAACGAATGTTTGTACATTTCTTTTATTTTCTTCTGCCACATAGGATTTTATTATTTTTACATTCGAACAAGTCTCTACTTCATTTTGAGTTTCCCGTTCTATAACAAGCTGAATGGGAGAATTGAGTGATTCATTTTCTTTATCAAAATAGTTATCCCCTAAAATTTTTTTTACTAAATCTTCATTTATCACAAATGGTTTTGAATTTAATTTTTGTTCTGCAGTGTTAAAAAAAGATATATAATCAAAATCTGTTGGTAATTTTTTAAATAAGTCAGAACTGATTATCACTCCAATTCCCATAAAATAATTCAAAATTTGTTTCTGATCCATAATTATAAATTAAGTGCTTCTTTCATTATTGATTTAATATTTGGAGTTGTTGAAGGAGGTATAGCCAATCTTATCTCTCTAGTCCTTCCGTATCTCCCTTTAGATATAACTTTTGCGTTTATTATCCCCAACATATCTAACTCTGCTATAATGTCAGATATTCTTCTTTGTGTTAATGCTTTTAATTTAACTTGTGTGCATAATTCTTTATAAATTTCGTATACGTCGCCTGTAAATATCGGCCCTTCAAAATTTTCATGAACATTTAATATTGCAAGTAATGTCAATTGAAATTGTTTTGGTTGTGTATTTACAATATCTAATACTTTGTCTTTTTCTATTTTTTCTTCTGCTGAATCTATATCTTCTATTGTTACAAATTGTTTATTTGATCTTTCAGCTAATTCTCCAGATACTCTTAATAATTCTAATGCTCTTCTAGCATCGCCATGTTCTCTTGCCGCATATGCAGCGCATTTTTCTATAACCCCATTTTGTATAACACCTTCCCTAAATGCAATTTGCGATCTATTTCTTAATATATCTTGTATTTGTAATGCATTATAGGGTGAAAAAACCAATTCCTCTTCACTTAATGAACTCTTAACTCTAGGATCTATATTATCCATAAATAACAAATCATTTGATATTCCAATAACTGTTAATTCTACATTTTTAAGTTCTGAATTCATTCTTGTAAGATTATATAATAACCCATCTCCTGCTTTTTTTATTAATTGATCTATTTCATCTAATATTAATATTATTAATTTTTTTTCTTGATCAATATATTTTAAAAATATTTTATAAACTTCATCTGTTGGTAACCCTGTTGGGGGTATATCTAATCCAAACTCTTTTGCTAATTGTGATATTAATCTATATTCCGTATCTGCTATTCTTTTTAATTTACAATTAATATATACCACTTCCAATGGCAATGCTTTTTCCCTAGCAACTTTAAGAATTTGACTTGATACATATTTTGTAACTACTGTTTTTCCTGTGTTATGTGAAATAAATCCATTAGCAATAAAATTATGATTTTTAGGAACTGTCAGATCATAAACAAATGGTTCATAAACTTTTTCTATGCTTTTTATTTTTAAAGTTTTGTAAGACTCTTTTGAAAACTCAAAATTTAAATTTTTATATTTATTTAACAAATTCAATAATTTTATCTCTTTTTCTTTATTATAAAAACCTATTTTATAATAAAATTTGATTAAATTCTCTCTCCCACAGATATACAATCTATAAGATTCAAATTTTTTATTATTTAATTTAGCATACTTAATTCTTATTTTACTTAATATACCTTCTTGGAGTAAAAGATAAGATATTTGTTGCAATAATTTTTTAGAGTTAGAATAATATTCCATTTCATAAGTATTTTTACTTACTGTACCATCACCAGAAAATAATGCTTTTAAAAATTCTTTTTGTATAACATTAGAAGATTCTAATATTAATGACGGAATTTCAACAATATAACTTTTTTTTCCAAAAGGAATGCCTATATTATTTAATAATAAACAAATTTCTTTGGATATTACTTGTACATGCGAACATCGATTTTTAGGATATTCTATTGAGGGGGTATAATAAAAAAGTTCTTTTAAATCTTTTTGTACTAATTGTAATAAATTATTATCCACACTAAAGTATCTATATCTTTGTCTATCAGAATTATAATAACTACCTTTACTATGTTTTACTCTTCTTTTCCTTCTATTTAGACTACCATCACTTATCGTAAATCCAATAAGTCTTGCTAAAGACAATGGAATAAGTTTAGTATTAATATTTGGGAGATCATATCCTAAAACAATTTCATCAAATATTTTTAATTCATCTGCCTTTTTCCATTTCATATTCGAAGAAAGTAAAGGATGATCTTTTGTTACTATTAATTCACATCCATTATCTAAGATTATTTTTAATAATTTACTTTTATTTTCAAATTTTAAAAATAAAAAATTAGACCATTCATATTTTTTATCTTTAATATTAAAGCTTATGACCTTATCTTTTAATACATCTACATCTTTTATCTTTTTCCATCCATTATTAGTATAAACTAAACTATCACCTGCAATACATCCAGTTTTTCCGTACAAAAATAAGTTTGAAGGTTTTTCTAATCTTAATGACGGCGCAAGTATTCCCGCAATATAATCTATTTGTTCATTTCTATGTGTAATATTCTCAGGAGTGTAATTTGATTGTAAAACTTTTTTATTAAGAAATAATGGCTGTTTTTCTAAATAACCATGAAAAAATTGTGTTAGATTGTCACCCCCCATATTCTAATTGAATTTATTGTTTATTTAAAGATTGTTATTATCAAAAATATACACCTACACCTCTACTTCATTTGGAATGTTTTTTTCAGGTTTTTTATAGATTTTTTCAAAATTTTGTATTAATTATTTATAATTTAAAAAATATAATATAATATAATGATTATTAAATATATATTATAATATAGAAAAATTTATATAATAAAATCAATAAAATAAAGAAATTTACATGTTTTCTACTTTAAGACCTTATAATCCTAAAATAAGTTAAAAATGAATATTTTTTAAATAACTATCTCTATACGAAACAGTAGGGGGGGAGTCCATATGAAACAAAGGTTATTATTTTTAAGTGATTTTAATTCATAAATTTTGTGATTATTATACCAGAAAATTCGTTTAGTAAAAAACAAAACTTTATAAATAAGTTTAATGATTAACATTCTAAAGGTGTTTAAAATATGGATGATGAGAAAAGAAATGCAAAATCATTGATGGGAAAAAAAGTTGTTTCTAAAACTGGTAAAGTTTTTGGTGAAGTAAATAATATTGTCTTTGAAACTAGAACAGGAGAACTTCTTCAGCTTGTTTTAAAAAATGCTACAGGTTACTGTGATGGTCTTGATTTAGAAAAGACTCCTCAAGGCGAAGTTTTATTGCCTTATGGATCTGTAGTTGCTTTAGGTGATTTTATTGTTGTTGATGAACAAGAAATTATTTAATAGATAAATTTATATCTTATTGTTTTTTTTATAATATATGCCTAAGAATGTTAAACCTAAATTATATGTAGGTTCTGAATTAAAATATAATAATACTTCTGAAATAGAAGTTTCTAAAAATATTTCTGAACAAATAATTGGGCAGGATGAAGCTTTAAAAATTGCAAAAAAAGCAGCAATTCAGCGTCGTAATATTTTACTTATAGGTGAGCCTGGAACTGGAAAATCATTAATTGGTCAAGCAATTGCAGAGAATGTTCCACCAAACAATTCTGTGGACATTTTATGTTTACCTAATGAGCAAGATGAAAATAATCCTCTAATTAGAATAATGCCAAAAGGTAAAGGAAAAATTCTTGTTAATAAATTGAGAATGCAAGCAAATGCTTCGTCCAAAGGACAAAATGTTTTATTTTTCTTATTATTAATTGTTGCAGTTATTTCTCCTTGGTGGATAAGAAAGCAATATGGAGATATTTTAGCTGCTGCTTCTTTAATTGGTTCAATGTTATTCTTGGCAGTTTTTGTTTTATTTATGGGATTAAACAAAAGGATGGGTGGAATTCGTGGTGTTAAAATTCCAAAATTATTAATTGATTCTTCTGAACTTAAGAAAGCCCCTTTTATAGATGCTACTGGTTCTAAAGCAGGCGCGTTACTTGGGGATGTGCTTCATGATCCTCTACAGTCTGGAGGTTTAGGTACTCCTTCACATGAACGTATTGTTCCGGGTATGCTTCATAAATCTAATGGCGGTGTTTTATTTATTGACGAAGTCGGATTATTAGATTATCATTCG
>Ga0209542_10016017_pt1 | contig 12492 bp, 15 predicted proteins | sample RifCSPhighO2_01_FD_184028 | JGI IMG/M metagenome (GOLD analysis project Ga0209542, IMG submission 184028) | Soil microbial communities from Rifle, Colorado - Rifle CSP2_plank highO2_0.1 (SPAdes) (version 2) | ecosystem: Environmental > Terrestrial > Deep subsurface > Rock core/Sediment ...
AGGAAAACGTCGTTAAGTTAATCCTTGAGATCAACTAATCGTGGGCATTAAATAATCATTTTAAGATAAAGGACACAATATCCAACATCTTTATAGATTATTAATCAACTTTATCTTCCAAATTTGTTGTTATTATATGACTATTAATTACTTCTTGTTCACTATTTCTAACATTAACATTATCTTTAACACCCATATACAAAAGACCAAAGCTGCTCAATACTAAACCTAAATAAATAACTCCTAATTCCATAGAGTAATCCATCCCTTTCTCTTTATTATTAAAATTTGCATAAGTCATTTTTACAACCATCCTCTCTTAATTATTCCTTCATTTACAATATCAAAATTGAATTCTTTTTCAGGAATGCTTCTATGCTTTCTTATAATTGCTTTTTTCTTCCCATTTTTGTTCTGCAATTCTATTATGCATTTACTCCAATATTTTAATATATCCCCTCCAACAAGATTTATCCCTGCCTCTTTTCCTGCTAAAAAATCTTCCTCCGATAAAAAGTCGCTATAAACCTGAGAAGTTATCAATATAGGGATATCTCTTTTTCTTGAAACTTCATATAATGATTTCATTTGTTTTGCCAAATCACTATTAACTGCCCTTACTTCCTCTATTCCACCTATTCTTGCGTCAGCAAGTGCAAGTCTATATAACATAGTCATACTATCAACAATAATCATTCCTATACTATCACTCTTTATTTCTTTCTCCATTCTCAAAAAAGATTTGTTTTGTTCTTCAAAATTAGTTGGTTTTAAAATTACAATATTTTTCAATATAAATTCAGGTATTCCTCCGGAAATCTGATTTATTCTATCAATTGAAAAACTTCCCTCACTATCAATAAAAATTATTTTTTTATCTTTTTTTGCCAGGTGACAGGCGGCAAGAAGGACAAAATTACTCTTCCCGCTTGCTGCAGGACCGTAGAACAAGGTTATAACCCCTGCCTCATATCCTCCCTCAAGCCATTTATTAACATCATAACTTCCAGTCATAACTTTAGTCGTAATATTTTTATTTTTCACCAAATCCAATTTTTCTAATTTTGCTTCATCCATAGATATTATAGAAATAATTTTAATCTATATAAGTATTATTAAAAATCAATATTATTTTGATTTTTTGAATTCTTCAGTATATTTTTTCAAATCTTTTTTAATATTTGAAATTGCGTCAGAAAGTGCCTTTTTAGCACTCTTTCCTTCAGTTGTTATCTTCATAACAACTGGTTTGCTATAATGTTCTCTTTTCCAAACCCCCAATTTAACATTTGAATCTTCATTTAAATAAACTCTTACAAGTTCAGCTATGGTAGGATTATTAATCTTGAACTCCAATTCATTCTTCTCATCCTTAACAATTGTAACTTCCATTAAAAAAAGAGAAAAAACAGCTTTTTAAAGATTTGGTTTTAAATTTTTGGAAGTTTTATAAGAAATATCAGAGGGGTCAATATTTTCATACCTAAGTTGATAAATATTTCTCCAAGGAGAAAGAGGGTTATTCAACAAGTCATTATTAGCAGTATCTATAAAAGCTTCTTCTATAGATATCTTTCCATCCTTATTCAAATCTGTATTTTTATCATATTTAGAAGGGTCTAAAAGTTTAGGGAAGAATCTTGTGGCCAAAATATCAACTGAATAAAGACCTATACTGTAAGCTATTCTATCTTCTGTAGTAGTAGAGATGGCTATAATATTGCCTTTTCCTAGCCTATTAGCAAATGCACCTGAAAAACACGGAGGAAAAACCATTAAAGATGTTTTTGGTTTTATAGGTTTAAGCTTTTCTTCCAGATCACTTACTTTAAGAGTCCTTTTATTTTTAAGTTTTACATATACTTCACTACTATTAGAATTTTTTTTATTTTTACCTCCATGATTGGTTAAATAAAGAATAAAATGATCATCTTTATCTATTTTATTGCTCAAATCTTTTATTGAATTATCTATTCCAGATAAGCTTGATGAAAAATTATTAGCTATTCTTTTGTTATTTTCTGCATCTATAATATAAATATTATCAGTTGAAACCCCTGCTTTAATTAAAGATTGATAAATTGAATCTATCTCTCCTGAAAAATTATGCAAGAAATCATTGTCCTTACTATTAATTAAAAGTGCATATATTTTTGAACTTTCAACTTCTACATTGTCCTCCTCTGAAACAACATTCACATTTCTTGATTGATGTCTTATTTCATATCTATTAGACATAGGATCTAAAAATGAGCTGAAAGAAACATATAATCCAAATAACCCAACTGTAACTGTTTTAGCAGTCTCTTTTAATAACTCTATCTTCCCCATAAACAAAAATACATAATAAATACTCATTTATAAATTTATATTTAGAATATCATACAATAGAATAAATCATTCCTTCTTCTTTTTATCTACTAATTCTTTTCCGCCAAGAATATTATCAAGCTCTTTTGATTCTTTTTCTCTTTTTAATCTTAATTCTTCTTTTCTTGCCTCAACAAGCATTTTATGTTGTTCTATGCTTTTCTGTTCCTTGATTTTTTCTTCTTTAAGAGCATCAACTTTCTTTCTGTGCATATCTCTTAAATCAGCTATCCTTACTGAACCTTTGTCTACTGCCCTTATATTAAAATCGCTATCCTGATTTTTTGCTTCTTCCCTTAAATCTAAATCCATATTCTCTGTTTTGGTCATTTCTTCAAATTCTTCTATTTCTATATTTTCAGAAACTTTTTTCTCTTCCTTTTTATTCCTTCCTGCACCCAAAAAATCTTTATAATAATCTCCAAATCCCTTTATTTTTCTTGGTTCTTCTTTTTTAGCTTCACTTTCTTCAGGAATTATTTCAAGTTCATTTCCTTCTACATCTAATAAAACAGGTTTGCTTCTTCTCTCCATCAAAATCCTTTCTGTTTCAGTGATTTTCCTGAATTTTCTCTGAAACATCTGCTCTAGCTTTATTATAACTGAATCTGCATTATCAGGAAGTTTTTCTTTTTCAATCATATTGATAACTACTTCTGATTCTCCTATTGCCTCAGCTAATTGTTTTTGGGATAATCCTCTTCTTCTGCGAAGTTTCATAATTTCCCAATAATAATGATCAACCAGATTCAAGTTCTGCCTAACTGGTCTTTCAAGTTCAGGTTTTAAATCAAGTTCTTTTAATCTATCTTCTGGAAAGAAAGTCTCTTCTTTTCTTTTATCATAAATCCCTGCAAGATTTTTCATTCTTTGATAAACTCTAATTGTATTTTCAGCTTCTTTTAATTGTATAGAATTAGGTTTTCTTATTATAGGGATATTCTCTATGATAGAACATCTTTCACACATACTTCCCATTCTCCCCTCGTAAATAGCATCAAAAAGCCTTACCTCATTTTCTTCTGCACCGCATCTCATACAATTTTCCATATAATAGAATAAAACAACCTATTTTTATTCTTATTTATTCTAAAAAATATATATAAAATTAATAAAAGAGGGCTTGTTACTCTTTTAAAATTGCACGATAAAATTTTAAATTATTACTTCCATAACCAAAACTTGCTTCTGTAATTACCTTCATAGCTTTATTTCCATCAACTAATATTTCTAAAAAACTTTCATTTTCCTTTCTTGAAGGAGTTCCATCTTCATCTTTTTCATTCCATATGCCTTCTTCATCTGCATCCCCCATTCCATGATAATAAACTCTATTTACAGAAAAATATTTATTTTCTTCTTTAGCATTTCTTGTCAAATCCGACAATGATTCATAAGTTTTATTGATTTTTTCTTCATCTAAATTTACCATATTTACCATAGTTTCTTTTTTAGAAGATAACTATTTAAAGATTATTGTTATCAAAAAATTTTAGAACTATTAGATTGATTCAAAAATATTAAATTTAATTAGAAATATTTAAGAATTTGATTCACATTTTCAAGTTCATATATCTTTCTCTTATCATCAATTAAAATAACAGGTAAGTTTTCCTTTGAAACATTGTATCTATTTAATAAAAGGTCAACTGAAGTAATATTGTTATTAGCAGCAATAGGTATTAATATTATATCATCTCCTTTTATCTTTTTCAATTCAACAAGTATTTTTGAGAAAGTATTTTGCTTTGCTTGTGCTTTTAAAGAAGGGTTTCTGTAGTTATAAAAATAAATAACATTATTATAACTGCTATTACATTTTTCTTTTATCTCTAAAGAATTTAATAATAAAGATACTCTTAAAAGATCATATTTTTTATGCTGGAAAAAAAGATCTTTTTCTGTCAGTTGATTTGAAGATTCATATCTATCTAATATTCTTGATTCTTCAAAAATTTTATCAGCAAATTTTATATTTTCTCTTACTGCATCCTCACATTTAAAATAATTCTGTGAATATATGTCTCCCTGAAGTTTTATATCAAGAAGATCTATTTCAGAATTCTGGTAAAAATTATCTACTTTACTAACTCTCCAATTTTCTAAAACCATGCCAAAAAACAAACCAATGACAAATATAGAAATAGTAACTATGAATGCCTGCCAAAAAATATGTTTTTGAGATTTAAACATATTAAATTAGATGTGTATTACCTCCATATTCTTTTTCCTCTAAATGCATGCCATATAGCAGTTATCATAATAAACGGATAAACTGTTAAATAAACAATCATATAAAAAGGTATGGTCAATATATTCTCTTTTTTTAAAATTTTTTCATTTAGAATTGAAAGCATTATTAATGTAAAGATGAGTCCAAAAAGAAATAAAATAATTCCAAGATAATTTAAAAAACTTGGAGTAATATAAAAATTTTCTATTGTTAAAATAGGGGTATTTGTTTCAATTGAATATACAGTCAAAAGATATCTTGATATGGTATTTCTTATTAAAAGATAAAAGAATATACTCAAACCAATAAGACCTAAAAATAATCCTATTATAAAAAAAGGTATAATAAATGCTCCTAACATTCCCTGTCTGCCTATTGATTTCCTATATTTATATATAGACTGTAAACCACCAACATTCCATCTTCTTCTCTGCTTAAACCAGGGCTTTATTGTTTGTGGAACTGTACTAGAAACACTTGCATCTAAACACATTCTTCTATGCCATCCTCTGCTTGCTAAATGCCAGGTAGCTTCAATATCCTCGGTCATACTATACTCATCAAAGCCATTTATATCCTCCAAAGCTTTTTTTCGGTATAGTGCTAAAGGGCCGGGAGTACACCATATTGCATCAACAAAATCCAAAAGCTTTCTTGTGAAAGCTATTACTTGATATTCAATCGCCTGCAACCTTTCAAAGAATTTATTTTTATTTCTCGATAAAATCTGGCAAGTTACTGCTCCAACATCTTTTTCTTCAAAAAAACCTACCATTTTTTTAAGAGAATCGGATGAAGGGTATGAATCCGCATCAACAACAGCAATTAATTCTCCTTTTGCAATTTTGAGGGCTCTATTCAAACCCCCTGCTTTACCCAAATTCTTTTTGTTGTTTAACAACTTTAATTTTTTGTATTTTTTTAATAAATTTTTAACTATTTTTGTTGTGTTATCCTTAGAACAATCATTAACAACAATAACCTCTTTTATGTTGTCATAATCTATATCAAATATATGTTTTAAAGTATCTTCTATTGTCTTTTCCTCATTATAAGCCGGAACTATAAAACTAACAGAATATTCTTTTTTAGAGTGTGGATAAGAAAAAAAATTATCCTTATTTCTGATATAAAGCATTAAAAACAGAATTAACATATAAAGAGAGATAAACATATATGTTAAGTAAACGTAAGGTAAGAATTCCATATTTATCTCCCCTCTAAATTATTTTCATTATTTATTTCATTTTCTATATTGCCCTCATTAATCTCTGCTTCCTCTTTTTCTTCTATAACTTCCTCTCTTACTTTATCTTTCTTTATCTCTTCTTTCATTTCTTTTTCAATTTCATTCTCACTTTCTTTATCTTCATTAGTTTCCTTACTCTCCTCTTCCTCATCTTCTACCTCTTCACTTTCAACATCTTCAACTTCACTTTCCTCAACCTCTTCAGCATTTTCACTTTCACTTGCTTCAAAATCAACACTCTTTTCTGATTTCTTCTGTAAATGGAAATAATTGAAAAAATCATCGCTTAAATTAAGTTCTTTAGTATGCCCTGCTTTTTTTGCATGTAATAAACCAATATCAATAAAGTGTTTTATATGCTCATAGGCCTTATTTCCTCTTATCTTTATTATAACAGACTGTTTTACAGGCTGTTTATATGCAATAACCGCCAATGTCTCCTGCTCTGCCTTGCTAAATTCACTGCTTCCAGTTGCAATTTTATTAACCATTGAAATATATTCAGAACCAATATCCATTTTCCATAAATTATTCTTGATTACAATTTCTATTGCAGAATTAGAACCATTATATTTCTGAATTAATTTCTCCAATAATTCGCGAAGCATTAAAGGATTTATATCAGTTAACATAACAAGCTCTTCCATACTCAAGAATTTAGCAGATAAAAAGAGGGCTGCCTCTATTTTCTTCATGTTTTCAATTTCAATCTCATTATCAAGCTCATCAGCAGTTTTAGAACTAACCTTAATTGGATTATTCATACCTTCTTTTACATTATAGTTATTATTCTCTTTTTCCTTTTCCATAAAAAGAACAATATTAAGAATATTTTAAAGGTTTCTTAGACCAATTTTATATAAATTCTTATAAACCTTTATTATATAACAAATAAATGGGTAATGAACAATATCCAGCTTTAGATGAATTATTTCTTTCTATACTTAACACATCAGAACCTAACGAAATTTATAGTGTAATGATATTTCCAGCAAAAAATGAAGAACGGGAGAAAGATTTAGAAAGAAGATTAGAAGGATTACCTGATAGACCTTCAAAAGAAAGACATGATATTATTGAAGAAGTTAATAAAAAGATGCTTAAACCTATAATAGATTATCTTTCTTCTAATGGTGCTAATAATATTCAAGAGAAGTATATGGATATTGATTGTGAATTAACAACTGAAAAAATACTTGATCTAGCAAAAAAAGATTATGTTGATTACATACATAATAAAGGAGATTTAAGACCGATAGCAGTTGTTTGTTAATAATGCTTCTCTTACTTAAATCCCAAACCTCAATATCGCTCCAACACCACCCAAATTCAGGAACTGGACTCCATCATCATTGTCAGTTGAAACAAATTCAACTTTTGCAGATGTCTTTTTGGATTTGTTTATAAAATATTCTGCATCCTCTTTAGGCAATTTCTTGGATATTAATAATGTATCAACTGCACCAAAATCAAGTGCTCTTTCAACATCTTTTTTCCCATAAGCAGCTTTATCTTTTTCCTTACCTAATGTATAAAAGAACTTTTCCATTAGTTTCTTTTCATAAACTATTTCTTGTTTTGATAAGACATCTTCAGAAACATCAACCAATAATTCCAAACCATGCATGTCTGCATATCCAATATCTTTTACAGCTAGAATCTTATCCATTAGAGAAGTAACTAACTGCCCCTCTTTCAAAAAATCCTCTTTAGTTGGACCAGGCCCTCCGACTAAAACTCCTTTTAGATTTTTCAATTCAAAAAATTCATCTTTTACAACATTTGCAACTTTTCTAAAAAATTCTTTTGCCATACCCTCCCTTATTCTTGCATAACGCGCAGAACTTTGTCCCCCTTTAGTCGTTTTTCCAGGAACAAATGAATCAAAATGCTGCAGCATCTTTATTTTCTTTCCAATCAATAGTCCAATTGCAGCCTCTTTTCTGTCTATTACAATTAAACCATAGATATCTTTTTCTTCAAGCATTTCTTCTAGTGGATCTAAAACAAATGTCTGGTCACATCTGTATAATCTCACCCCAAATTCTTCAGGAGGTTCAAATATTTCGCTTATAAAATTATCCTGCCCTTCAATCTGTGAAACATTTCCTGCAAACAATGCAACTCCATTAGGAGGAGTAGTTTTCATGCCTTTTGTTATTCTTGTTAAACTTTCAAGTGCTTCCTGAACATTTTTTCTTGTACCCGTTGATTTGATATTATTAGCAGTTGATTTTTCAGCTTCCAGTTGTTTTGTGATTAAATTTATATCAAAACCTTTGGGAACATAAACTGTTATTAACTCTGTATGCCTTGCTTTATAACCTTTCATAATATTATAAAATTCTTCCAAATCTTCACGTTGTTTTTCATCCATATCGTATGACACCAAGGTTTCCTAACAAGTCACCTTCCTTTATTTGATTTGAATTATATTTCATTTCTCTATCTTCACGGCAGACACCAAGGTTTCCTGTTTTATTATTTAGCTTATTATTCATTTTTTGATTAAACTTTTCCTAAAAGTTTATAGTCACCTTCCTTTATTTGATCTGATTTATTTGTCATTTTAAATATTAATCAAGAAAATCTATTTTAAATTTCCCTTCTTTTATTTTCGAAGCATTTGAAACATCTTTCAAATCATCTATTAAATCCTTTATTTTACTTAAACTTTCCTTCTCCAAACTTAATATAATCTCACTTTTCATTGATTTCTTATTGTTTGATTTTTCTTGTCTTATTTTGCTTAAAATTTCAAAGAATAATTCCAATTTATCTTCTCCACTCTTCATTTTTCCTGTTTCAAATTTTATTGGCCAATCAGTTAAATGTATAGAAATTTCTTTTTCATTTTCTCTGAAATATTTTTGGTACAATTCCTCAGTTATATAGGGGACAAAAGGAGAGAATAATTTTATTATTGTAAATAAGGTTTGATATAAAGTATATTGTGCAGATTCTTTCCCTATTTTATTTTCATAAATTCTTTTTTTAACAACTTCTAGATAATTATCACAAAAATCATTCCAAAAGAATTTCTCAATATCCTTTTTTGCATTTGAATATTCATAATTCTCAAAATATTTAGTTGAGATTTCAATTAATTTATTTAATCTATCCATAAATAAGCTGTCAAAAATCTCCAATTTCTGCTTTTTTTTGAATTCATAATCCCCAAGATTCATAAAAACAAAATTACTTGCATTCCACAGTTTTGTAAGAAGTTTTTTTCCAGTTACTAAATCCTTTTCCTGGTAATCCAAGTCTTCTCCCAATTTTGGGCCAGCAGCCCAATATCTCATGCAATCTGCACCATAATTTTCCAATACTTCTTGTGGATTTATTACATTCCCCTTGCTTTTCGACATTTTTTCTCCATCTTTTGTTGCAAAACCGGATATCATTATATTTTTCCATGGAATTTTATTCCCATGATAATAAGATCTGACTATTGTATAAAATGCCCAGGTTCTTATTATATCATGTCCCTGAGGTCTTAATGAAAAAGGAATTTTGATAACATTATTTTTATTATTTTTCCCCATTAAGCTAAGTGCAATTTGAGGAGTTAAAGAAGAGGTTACCCAGGTATCAAGTACTTTTTTTTCAGGCTCCATTTCTTTCTTGCATTTTGGACATTTCTTCTTTAATTGCATAGGATCAATAGGTAATTCTTTTTCACTTGCTATTATTATTTCCTTACAATCAGAACATTCCCAAACAGGTATTGGAATACCAAAATGCCGCTCTCTGGATATAGACCAATCCCATTCTAAACCAAGAACCCAATTTTTATATCTCTTAAACATATATTCAGGATACCATTTTATCTTTTCTGCTTGTTTTATAAATTCATTTCTTTTATCAAGAATTTTTATAAACCATTGTTCTGTTGTTAGAAATTCAATTTCAGTTCCGCATTTATCATGAACATTTACAGCATGATCTATATCTTTTTGTTCCTTTACAAGATTTTTATCTTTTAATTCACCAAGTATTTTTGTTCTTGCTTCTTTTACTTTTAATCCCTTATATTCTCCTGAATTTAATTTTCCATCCTTATCAAGAATTAATTTAGGTTCAAGTTTATGTCTATTTACTGCATCAACATCATATTTGTCCCCATAACTACAAACCATCAAAACCCCTGTTCCTTTTTCCATATCTGCTGATTTATCTGCAATAATTGGAACTTCAAAATCAAATAAAGGAACTTTTGCTTTTTTTCCAATCAAATTTTCATATCTTTTATCCTTTGGATTTACAAAAACACAAACACATGCTCCTAATAATTCAGGTCTTGTTGTAGCAATTAACAATTCTTTCCCTCCTGAACTAAATTTTAGTGTCAAAAACAAGCTTCTGTTTTCTTTATCTTCTAATTCAGCTTGTGCAATAGATGTTTGGCATTCTGGGCACCATATTGTGGGAAAATTTTTCTTATAAGCTAATCCTTTTTTATAAAGTTCAATAAAATACCTCTGCGATAATTTTCTTGAATTATTATCAATTGTTGAATATTTTATATCATAATCACATGATATGCCTAATTTTTTCCAGTCACTTATAAATTTAGGGGTTATTTCTTTTAAAGTCTTTAAACATGTTTTTATAAATTCATCGCGGATCATATCTTTGCTCTTTATATTTTTCAATTTTTCAATTAATCTTTCTGTAGGAAGCCCATTATCATCTGTCCCAAAAGGATAAAACAAATTTCCTTTCATTCTTCTATATCTTGCAATAAAATCCTGTTGTGAATAGGAAAATGCATGTCCCATATGCATATCACCAGAAACAGTTGGAGGAGGAGTATCTATACTATAAATCTCTTTATTTTTATTTCTTTTAGAATCAAATTTATACACATTATTTTTCTCCCAAAAATTTCTTATTTTTTCTTCAGTTTCTTGGATATTATATATATCTGCCATTATTCATAAATAACTATATCAATTCAAAAAAGGATTACCCATATTTTAAAACTTATGTTTACAAGAACTAATTTAAAACGACTGATGCTTCCTGCAAATATTTTTTAACTTTATTCATATTCAACAAATCATCTCCGTAATCGTCACTTATTTTATCCCTTAATCCTCCTTCAGCATCAATGCAAAAATCATCATTCTTGATTCTGTCCATTATATCCTTGACTCTTGAAACAACATTTTCTCCTCTAAAACCCCCTACAAATCCAACAGTTAAATTAGGAAAATTTTCTTTTAATTCATTATAGATATCAACAGAATGTTCTAAATCAAATTCCCTTCCTTTACCCCCACTTGGGTCTATTAAAACATAATCAACCAAGTTATTATAACCCTTAATACTTTTAGCTAATTGTTTTGATGTTTTTCCCTCTATCATACTATTTGAAATCTGGAAAACAATTCTTAAATAAGGCATTTTTGCTTTTGTTTTTATTATTTCTTTTATATCTGGATAAATAATATTCAACTGAACCGCCTTGCATAAATTATCATGATATAAAGAATAAAATAATTTATCTAACTGCTCGGATAAAGTTGTTTTTTCCCCGGAATTATAATGAACCATCGGAGAAACTTTATTTTTAGTCCTTTCAACTAAATGTCTTAGATTTTTAAATTTAGGATATCTTCTGTTAGAAGTTTCTTGTCCATTAAGGGTTTTTAATGATACAAGAAAACCAAGCATTGGCAAATGTCTTGATCTGAGGGTATAACCAGAATCTTCAAATTCTTTTATGACATTATCAACTTCCAATTGATTTGCTACTCCTGTTATTCCCACATAAGGTTTTGCTTTCATGAAAATAATTAATCAAATCAATTTAAATTAATTTGTATAAAAATACAGAATATAAATCCTTAAAAAAGAAAATAAACAATTTCTTCTATCAAAAAATTCCTCTATGTTATCTGGAATTTTAGGATGATCCAAAATCTAAAACACTAAATTTATTGACCATATATCTTTAAATAATATGTTTTAGATTTATGAACATGAAAAAAATAGTTGTAGGTTCATTAAATCCTATAAAGATAGAAGCTGTAAGAGAAGTTCTGCTAGATTATAGTAATTTATCTCAATTTAAAGTTACTGGAAAAGAAACAAGTTCAGGCGTATCAAAACAACCGTTATCTCTTGATGAAATAGTTAAGGGGGCAAATAACAGGGCAAAAAATTCTTTTGATGATGTTAAACATTATTTCAGCGTAGGTATAGAATCTGGATTAATGAAAGTTCCATATTCTAATAATGGATATATGGATGTTTGTGTATGTTCAATCTATGACGGACAGATTATTTATTCTGGCCTTTCACGTGCATTTCCTCTCCCTTCAAAAATAGCAAAGCTAGTATTAGAAAAAGGAAAGGATCTAGAAGAGGCATTCTATGAATGTGGGATAACAACTGAAAAAGATATGGGTTCAAAACAAGGTGCAATAGGATTGTTAACCAAAGGTAGAGTAACCAGAAAAGAGCAGATAAAAGATGCAATTCAAATGGCATTTATAGAACCAGGAAATAGAAGATTATATCAATAAAAAAAGGTGATTATAGGTAAAACGGACCAAATTTTAGATACTAATATTCGATAAAACAGGAAAAATTATGTCAAGACAATTAAATAGCGAACTTTTTATTACCT
>Ga0209542_10016019_pt1 | contig 12492 bp, 13 predicted proteins | sample RifCSPhighO2_01_FD_184028 | JGI IMG/M metagenome (GOLD analysis project Ga0209542, IMG submission 184028) | Soil microbial communities from Rifle, Colorado - Rifle CSP2_plank highO2_0.1 (SPAdes) (version 2) | ecosystem: Environmental > Terrestrial > Deep subsurface > Rock core/Sediment ...
GTGACGCTGCTGCTGGTTCCGTTCGCTAGGACATCTATCGCGAACATGGTGGAGTACCCGCCGCGAACCACAACGTTTCTCTGGGGCGTCCAGGCTCTGGGCGGCGGGTTTGGCGCCCTCGCGGCGCTGATCACCCTGCTGGGTGCGCCGATGGGCGAGCTCAGCCTCGCGCAAACCTGGCTCGGACCAACCGTGTCTATGGTCGTCGTCTCGTTCCTTGTGGACACCACGCTGCTCCTCCTCGTCGCGGTCATCGCGGGAGCCCACTGGTGTTTCACCGATGGCGTGAGAATACTCCTCAAGTGGGCTGACGCGCCGCTCGGCAAGAACGGCACCCCGTGAGGCGAACTTTTTGGCCGCGCACGACGTGCGCGGCCTTTTCTTTTTCCCCGCTCCCTACTGCGCAGCCGTACTGGTTGCTGGCGACAGGTACGCGAGCGTCGCCTCTGCCAGCGTCTCCACGTCGGTGAAGCGGCCAAGCTTGCTAGAGCCGAGGACGACGATGGCGATGGGGCTGTTGAGCCCGGGGTCAATGATTACCGCCAGGTTGCCGCCGGCGGTGTCGGTGAAGCCGGTCTTGCCGCCGACCAGGTTCGGCAGCTTCCCCGCTATCGCGTCGGTGTTGACTACCGTGAGCGGCCCCGCCGACGTCTGCACGGTGATCTGTTTTTTTGCGGTCGGCGCGAGCACCTCGGGCTCGACGCGCAGCATGTAGCCGAGCAGCACGGCGATGTCGCGGGTCGAGCCAACGGCAGAGGCCGCCGCGCCCTCATCGAGGCCGGTCGGGTTTCCGAACCGCGCGTTCCTCATTCCAATTTTTCGCGCGTAGTCGTTCATCCGCTCGGCGAACGGCAAATCACCCGGCTTCGTCGCAGCCTTCGCGAGCACCTCGGCGCCGGTGTTTGACGAGGAGACGAGGGTGTAGGAGAGCAGGTCTTTCGCCGAGAAGGTAGCCGACACCGAGCGGACGACGGGCGGCGGCGTCACGGTGTACGGCGTGCCGCTGGCGTCGAGCACCGAGAACGGCTCCTCGTCGAACGTCTCCGTGGTCGCGGCCGCTAGCACCACCCGAGTTTCCGGCGGCAGCGACTCGTGCACGACGACGGCGGTGACGAGCTTGGTGATGGAGGCGAGCGGCCGGGCGGTGTCGGCGTCCTTGGCGAAGAGCGTCTTGCCGGTGGCGAGGTCGACGACGATCGCCGAGGCGGCCTCAACGGAAACTGGCGGGAACGGGCGCTCCGGGACCGGCGTAGGAACGACCGGTTCGGGCACCGGCTCCGGCTGGAGGTTGAGCAGCGAGACGAGCGCCACGGCGGCCACGAGGCCCGCGACGGCGATCGGAAACCCCGGGGAGCGCCGGCGCTTCCTGCCGGATCGTGGCCGAGAGAAGCTGAGGTACGGCGAGAACGGCATCGCGGCGAGCTAGCTCGGCTCCGCTGCTGCGGCGGGGGCCGGGGTGACCGCCTGCTCCCGATCGGCCGCCGCGGCCGCTTCGAGCGCCTCGCGCAGCGACTTTCGGCTCTCGGCGTAGTTCGGCAGGTCCTCGATCTTCTCGACGCCCATATGCGCTAAGAGTTCGGCGGTAACGCGGTAGCGGCCGCGGTTGGTCCCCTTTTCTTCTCGCGCCACCAGACCGCGTAGCGAGAGGTGTCGCAGGGCGTACTGGCAGTTGACGCCGCGCAGGTAGTCGGCCTCCGAGCGGGCCAGGGGGCCGGCGTAGGCCACGGCGGTGAGCGTCTCGAGGGCAGACTTCGTGAGCTCGCGCGAGAGCTCCTCCTTGCGGAGCTTCTCGATTGCCGAGGCGGCCCCCGGCGCGGTTGCCAGCGCCACCTCCTCGCCCGCTCGGACGAGGCGCACGCCGCGGCCCGCGAGCGATGTCTCGAGCTCGTCAATCGCCGCATCAACGGCCTCGGGCGCAGCACCGGATGCCGCCGCGAGCTCCCAAATAGTCATCGGCTGGGCGCTCCAAAAAAGGATAGCTTCGAGCAGCGCGGCGAGCTTTCCCGAGGTTCCACCCAGGGAAGCTTCCCTGGGTGGAACCTCGGGAAGAGGAGTGTCGGCTGCCTGGTTTTGCTCGTCCATTTTGATCCTAGGCGTACTTCGGCGTATCCATCTCGGTGGTCTCCATATGAATCTCGCCGAACGTGTCGCCCTGGCGGGCGTGAATTGTACCCTGCTTCACGAGCTCGAGCAGCGCCAGGAAGCGCACGACCACCTCGACCTTCTCCGCCTTTCCCACCCCGGCGAACTCGCGGAAGGAAATTTTTAGCGCCTGCCTCACGCGCTCGGCGAGGCCGCGAATCGCCTCCTCGATAGTGATAATCTTCCGCACTATTGCCTCGGGCACGCGCTCGAGCTTCGGCGCGGCGCGGAGTATGGAGCTGACCATTTCCAGTAGTCGCGCCGGCACGCAGGAAAGTGCCGGCGCGAAAACGGGTTCCTGCGGTGCACGGCCCGAGCGAAACGCCAGCGGCTTCAGTAGCCAGTCGCGCGCCACACCCCTCGTGGCGTTCTTGAGCGCCTGGTACGCTCGCAGCCTTGCAGCGAGATCCGAGACCGACTGCTCCTCCTCGGCCGAGAGCTCGAAGCCCGGCAGCAGCGAGCGCGACTTGATCAGGAGCAGCGTCGAGGCAACGAACACGAACTGCGCCGCCTCCCCCATCGGCAGCTCCGGCAGCGACCGCGAGTAGGCGATGAACTCGTCGGCCACCGTCGCCAGCGAGACGTCAGAAATGGAGAGCCGCTTACGCTCGACCATCTCGAGCAGCGCCTCGAGCGGGCCCTCGAACGAGGCCGTTTTCACCGCGAATCCCGAACTCATTTCGAAACTGGCCGCCCCATTTTGAAACTAACCATGCGGCTCGGCGGCTGCGCGCCCCAGGAGCCGGCTACGCGCCTTCGAGCGTCGGCTCTGTCGTGCATCAGCACGCCTCGCCTCCTACTCGGCGCTCGCTCGGCTCCCGGACCGCTCGCCTGGCCGCCAGTTCCGAAATGAGTTCTAGCCATTAGCGGCATCGTAGCACGCGAACACTGAGTGTTTAGCGCCTTGAACACTCAGTGTTCGCGGGCCATCGGAAAACCCGCGGCGAGCGCGGGCTGGAAAATAAAACGTTGTCAGGTGCTAGACCAGCAGCGCCTGCCTGGCGCTGTCGTGCCCCCGCAGCATCAGGGTGCCGGAGCCTGGCCACGACCGGCCGGTGTAGGGCGCGAGCAGGGAGCCATCGAGAACCCCCCTGGCCCAGCCGAGGGCGTCGTGCGCCTCGGCGCCGGCGAACGAGCCGCCGGTCTCGACGGCGAGGACGCCGCCGCTGATGGGGTGCCTACAGATGACGAGGCCACCCGGGCCAAAGCCAATGAGCGAGGTTGCGTCGGAGCCGAAGACGCGCCGGAGCGCGGCTTGGCGGTGCGGGGGGAGTTCAGAGAACGTCATTGAGGGAGTGTAACGCCGCGCCGCCCTCGAGGCTTCGCTACCTGTGGACAACCGGCGAGCGCCGCGAAGCTACTTTTTCCGGTCGGCGATTCTGACCGCGAGCGCCGCTAGCTGATCCGGATCAGAGCGTGGCCCGTCTGCTGACGAAATCCAGCCCTCGTACTTATCGAACCAGTGCTCCTTGCCCGACAGCGTCTGACGCCACTCCCCTCGTCTGAGGTGCTCGGTGCCGTGCATGGGCACGAGCTTGATATGGGCGTGGTCGATGCCGGTTCCCTCGCCGATGACACCCACCCGGCCCACATCGGGAAAGGCACGCTCGAGCATGGCCGCGGCTTTCTGCGAGGCCTGAATGAGCGGCCACAGGACGTCGTCTGGCAGCTTGAGCACATCGCTGCCGTGGTGCGCTTTCGGTATGACGCACGAGAAGCCCTCCGTGTTCGGATCGAGGGTGAGGAAGGCCATGAAGCCCTCGTTCTGCCAGAAAACACCTGGCGTCGAGAGGTGCCCCGCGGCAATTTCGCAGAACGGGCAGGCGCCGGCAGTCGTGCGGGCCGCGTACTCAGCCATGGCTACGCCTTTCCCTGCCGTCGCTCGAGCCCCAGGTCGCGGAGCTGCTCCGCGGTGGCCAGCGCCGGCGCACCCGTGGTGAGGTCGCGGCCCTCGCCCGTCTTGGCGAAGGCGATGACCTCGCGGATGCTCGGCTCGTTGCAGAGGACGGTCATCAGCCGGTCGAAGCCCCAGGCGATGCCGCCGTGCGGCGGCGCGCCGTGCGAGAAGGCGTCGAGCATGTGGCCGAAGCTCGCCTGAATCTGCTCCGGCGTGCTGCCCATGATCTCGAGCACCTTGGTCAGCGCCTCCGGCGTGTGGTTGCGGATGCTGCCGCCGCCAATCTCGGAGCCGTTGAGGGCGATGTCGTACTGTGTAGTCAGAATCTCGCCAATGCGTTCGCCCGCCATTAGCCAAGCCATATGCTCGGGCTTCGGCGCAGAGAACGGGTTGTGCGTGAACGTCCAGCTGCCCTTCTCGGTCTTCTCGAAGAACGGAAAGTCGACGATCCAGCAGAACGCGAGCAGGTTCGGATCCTCCTTGCTCTCGCGGAGGTCCGGCTTGTCGCTGCCAAATTTCTCCATTGCCTCGGCGTGCGTGAAGCGCGGGAAGGGCACCTGCTGAATACGCATCTGAGGCACGACGGCTGCCACGAGCGCAATCAGGAGCCGCTCGTTGAGGGAAATAACATCTTCCGCCTCGACGAAGGCCATCTCCATATCGAGCTGCGTGAACTCCGGCTGGCGGTCGCCGCGGGTGTCCTCGTCGCGCATGCAGCGGGCGAACTGGAAGTACCGCTCGAAGCCCGCGGTCATCAGGAGCTGCTTGTACTGCTGGGGCGCCTGCGGGAGGGCGTAGACGTAGCCGGGATCGCGGCGGGACGGCACCAGGTAGTCGCGGGCGCCCTCCGGCGTCGCCTTGCCGAGGAGCGGCGTCTCGATTTCCACGAAGCGCTCGGCGGCGAGGAAGTTTCGGGCGAAGAGGGCGACCTCGGCGCGGCGGCGGATGTTGGCCTGCAGGCGCGGACGTCGGAGGTCGAGGTAGCGCTTCGAGAGGCGGACCTCCTCGCCAATTTCTCTGCCGTCGCCGCGCACATCAAACGGCGGCGTCTGCGCCTCGCTCAACACCTCGATGTCGGCGACCTCGAGCTCAATCGCGCCATTTAATTCGCCCGGCTTCACATTACGCTCTGGTCGGGCGTTCACCTTGCCGCTGACCCGCACGACCCACTCGGGTCGCACCCGCGAGCCAGCTTCGTGGGCATCCGTCGCGCTCGGCAGCACGACCCCCTGCACCCGGCCGGTTTCATCGCGGAAATCGAGGAAGATGAGCTTCCCCTGGTCGCGGCGTACGTCCACCCAGCCAGAGATGGAAACAGCCTCACCCACCTTGCCCGCTAGGTCGGCAATACTAGTTCGCTCCATAAGCGCGGGGCAGTTTAGCAGAAAGCCGGCCCCGCGGAAGCGGGGCCGGCTCTCTCTGTGGAAGGGGCTACCTCACTTCCCCGGCGAACTGGATGCGGACGTCCCGGTCGATGCCGATGTACTTGAAATCGAAGAACGTGGTGTCGAACTTGAAGTCTGCGGCGAAGGTGCTGCCGGTCGCGGTTGCGTCGAACTGGATCGGCTGCGTCTTGCCCCTGAAGGTGAGGTTGCCAGAAACAGAGTAGACGTTGGCACCTGAGCCAGCCTGAATCGATTTCAGATCGAAGACAATCTCCGGGTTCGCCGTGCAGTCAAAGAAATCTGGTGTGCAGAGGTGCCTGTCGAGCCCGTCTTTGCCGGTCGAAACGGTGGCAGTCTTGATGGTGAAGCGACCGGCAACGGGAAGCCCGTTCTGGCCAAACTGCACGCCGCTAACCGAGGTTTCTTTGAATGTTCCAGTTTCTATTTTTCCCGGACCGTACCCCGTGAAACTGAAGGATGTGAGCGTTGCCTGCTTGTTCGAGGGAACGGTAAGAGTTGTGGTGGAGGCGGTCGTGGTGGCAGCTTCATCACCAACCTTGGCAGCGGGCACGCTATCCGGAGCCTTTGTTTGGATGGCCCAAAGTACGATTACCCCAATTACGACGACCAGGACGAAGATGGATAGAGCTCGCATTTTTGTGGCGTTTAGTCTAATTTTTGGCCCCTCTGATTAATCTGGCTAAGCGCCCTTTTCGGAGCCGGCCGATTCTACCACTAATAAACCCAGCCTTAGCCTGGTTGTTTATTGTTTATCAGAGGCTAAGGCTGGGTTTATCGGCGCTTTAGGTGGAATAGATTAGGTTGGGAGAATGCCAAGAAAGGAGAAGTTTCGCCCTGGCGGCATTTACCACATTTGCAATCGCGGTACGGAAAAACGGACAGTTTTCGAAGACGAATTAGACTATGAGCGATGTCTTGCTGGTCTGTACATTGCGAATTCGACTACGAACATTGAGTTGAGCGAAAAGCCCGGACTGAGTCTTGGTGATCAACTTTGGCTAGAGCGAGGCAACCCACTCGTTGAAATTGGTCCCTATTGTTTGATGCCGAACCATTTACACTTAACCCTTAGAGAGGTTGAGCCGGGCGGTGTCGCCCGCTTCGTGCATAAATTTACTACTGGGTACAGCTGCTACTTCAATGCCCGCCACCGTCGAGGCGGCAGGCTATTTCAAGGACCCTATAGGGCCAAAGAGGTTAAAGATAATCGGTATCTACTCCACTTAGCCGGCTATATCCACGCAAACCCAAAAAAAATTTCCCAGCATACAAACTGTTCGCCGCAGGAAATATTCGAAGTGCTAAAAAGATATGGCTGGTCTAGCCTACCGGACTATCTTGCTGTTGAGAGGCCTGAACGGCGAATTCTTGGTGAAAAATTCATAGCCGATATCATTGCACTCGGCTTCACCCCAGAATGGTTTTTTGATTTTTTGAGCACCCCGCGTCCCGTCGGCGAGGCTAAGGCTGGGTTTATTGGGAATTTATTTTAGCGGAGGCCAACAGCTTTCCGTTCACCCCAGAATGGTTTTTTGATTTTTTGTCCCGTCGGCGAGGCTAAGGCTGGGTTTATTGGGAATTTATTTTAGCGGAGGCCAACAGCTTTCCGTACTCGGGAAAGAACTCCGCCAGCGACTTCGCGGGCGCGATTGGCACCAGAGGCGAGGCGAGACTCAAGGGCGGTGGGGTCGGCGGCGATGGCGGCGTAGCGCTCGCGGAGCGGCGCGAGGAAGGCACCGAGGTCCTCGAGCAGCGCCTCCTTGAGATCTTTGTACTTTCCTGCTTTCTCGGCGTAGAGGGTGTTGAGCTCGGCTTTTGGTTTGAGCAGTGCGTGAATAGCGTAGACGTTCTGCGGGACGTCGCCCGAGGAGTCGGTGACGATAGACATCACCTGTTTCGCCAGCTCATCACGCGTGGCCAAGAGTGGAATGACGTTGCCATAGCTCTTGCTCATTTTTCGGCCATCGGTGCCCGGAACAGTACCCACATCCTCCGAGATGAGACCCTCCGGCATCTTGAATGTCTCGCCATACGCGTTGTTGAACTTCTGCGCGAAGTCACGGGTGAACTCAATATGCTGCTGTTGGTCTTTACCCACCGGCACGAGGTCAGAATCCTCGGCGAGGATATCGGCGGCCATCAAGAGCGGGTAGTAGAAGGTGCCGGCGGAGGGCTCGACGCCCTTCGCCACCGCGTCTTTGTACGAGTGGGCTCGCATCAGGTACGGCACCGTGGTGAGGCAGGAGAGGTACCAGGCGAGCTCGGCGTGCTCGGGGACGTCGGACTGGCGGAAGAGGGCGACGTCGTCCTTGAGCCCGGCCGCGAGCAGGATGCCGGCAATCTCGGGGGTCGAGGCGCGAAGCTCGGCCGCGTCGCGCACGGTGGTCAGCGCGTGCTGGTCGGCAATCATCGCCCGCACCTCGCGCTCTTCGCCCTGTAGCCCCACCAGCGGCACGATAGTGCCGAAGTAGTTGCCGACGTGCAGCTGCCCCGAGGGCTGGATGCCGGTGAGGACGATTTTCTGAGCCATAGCTGGCCAATCCTAACCCGCGCTCGGCTAGGCTGCCAGGGGAATCTCGAAGGCAAACGTTGAGCCCTTCCCTTCCCCGTCTGACTTAACCGAGACGGCACCCTTGTGGTAGTCGACAATGGTCTTGGCGATGTAGAGGCCGAGGCCGGTGCCGCGGATATTGGACTTCGAGGCGTTCTGGGCGCGGGCGAACTTCTGGAAGAGGCCGGCGAGCGACTGCGGTGAGATGCCGAGGCCGTTGTCGCGCACCTCGAAGCGTGCCTTGCCGTTCTGCCGCGCGAGCGACACCTGCACCTCGCCCTGCGGCGTGTACTTCACCGCGTTGTCGATGAAGTTTCCGACCACCTGCTTGAGCTTGTTGCGGTCGCCAACGACATCGATCGAGTCGGCGCTGATGTTAATCGAGAGCTTAACCTTGTCGGCGGGAATGTTCGGGGCGATCTCCTTTGCCACCTCCTGCACCAAATCGCGCATCGAGAACCGCTCGCTGGTGTACTTCATTCGGCCGAGCTCGATTCGGCTGACGTCGAGGTAGTCGGTGATGAGCCTGGCCATGTCGTGCGCCGATATCTGAATGCGCTTGAGTATCTCTCCCACCTCCGATCCAATCGAACCGTAGTCCCCCTCCACCAGCATCGAGGCGTACCCCTTGATGGCGGTGAGTGGCCCACGCAGCTGGTGGCTGGCGAGCGACACGAACTCCGACTTCTGCTTATCGAGCTCTAGTAGCCGGACGTTCGTGGTCTCTAGGTTTTCGGCGAGGGTCTCAATTTTCTCTCTCTGCTGAATCTCTCGGCGCACACTTTTTACGAGAATAAGACCCACAATCGAGGTCAGAATAAGTGTTACCCCAACTAGAATTTGGTCTGTGAGGCTATTCGCAAAGGCAAGTTCTGATCCGAGAACTAACAAAAGGGCAGTGGTTAGTGCTTGAGCGCCAAACATTTTTATATTGAAAGCGCTATAACGAACAATGAGAAATACAAAGTACGCCAAGAAAATCGGCATACCGAAAAGGCCATAAATTTCGTAATTGTAGACGTACTCCCAGGCGTCGCTCTCAGCTAAGAGACTGACCAAGAAGGTAGAGGAGAAGAAGAAAAGAAGGAAAACAAGAGTTCCTATGCTCGCCAGAAAGACCTGTTTCCTAGCTTTACCCTTCGCTGTTTTTCGATATGTAGAAATAGCAAAAACAGCAATTGCAAGAATAAATATTGCCTCTGCAAAATAGGCGTATCTCGTGAGACTTTCATTTTCAACCGCCTCGCATATATTTGCATCGTAAAGAGGTAGATTGTTACCCGTAAGGGCAATGACAGCAGTAGGTAAAATTACAATGCATGCAGCCCATTTTTGCCACTTAGGCAAGTCTTTTCCTGTTATAAATACGTACAAGAACCAATATGTAAAAAAGAACATCAACACAGCCAGAAGGTCTAGAAGCGACCACGTGAAAAGGGTGTTGGCTGAACCAAAGAAAGAGAACCAACTACTCAAGTCTAAGACACACCACAGGGCGAATGTGAAGCAAATAGAAAAGAACAGGACACTAGAAAGGTCTTTGGCTTTAATTAGTATGAAGACACCGAGAGCCAGCGCAATTACTGCTGCGGGTAGGTGTGAATAGAGAAGTAGCCCAAAAGAAATTTGGTTGACGGTGTAGTCGTAGCAGTACTGGAGGTTAATTAAATCAGCCATTTCTAGTTGAAGAAGCCTCAACATCACCCGTGCACCCCTCCCCTTCTTCTAGAGACTCTGTCGAGCAGTAAGTTATTTCACAGAGGTCTGCGTCTGGGGGACATTCAAAATTTTGACATACATGTTCTTCGAGACACAGAGGAGCGTCAGCTGCAGATATTAAAATTTTCATGTAAGGCTCCTGTTGGAAATCGCTATCGGCAGACTCTTCGTCGGCAATAAAACAATTGTGTTTTTCTTGGTCGCAATCCGCATAAACCGTTAGAGGATAATCACGTTCGATATAATCTTTCTGAAATCTGCGGGCACCAATAAGAAGAACAGTGGCGACGATCATAAACAAGAAAACGGGTACTCGTCTTGGGGTTTTCATATTTTGCGCCTCTCCATACTCGTACCGCTCTATTGTATCTGACTCTTCTGTGTCACGCGCGGGTGAGCAACAGCCTCCCGTCTTTTCTCAAGCGAGCACTTTGTTTCGAGGGCCTGTCCCACCTCTGGTGGGTAGCAGGTCCAAAATTGGGCGTCTTCGATGCCGGTTGGATTTAAAGGTACGATTAATGGCGCTACCCCGAACGATCTGACCGACTCGTCTATGGCGGGTTGCACTATTTTCTCAGTGAACTCTATTTCCTCGCGAGAATAGGAGAAACTTTCAAATAGGATGGCGTGTGCAACAAACAGACTAAGAAAGGGTGAGTAATATATTTCTGCTTTTCCTCCCGCCGAACGATACCAAGAGGAGAGGTCGAGTGAGTTTGCGAGGGACGAAAAGTTTACGGCCCGGAAGAGGTCCTTATGTAGTTCGGGCAGTGATTGGCCGGTACATGTGGTGATGTCGTTAAGACGTAGTCTCTTGTTAATTAAAGTGTGGGGAATAACCCACTCGTTTTTATAGTTTAGGCACCCACGCAGGCTAATTTTTCTAATTACTGGTAGCCGAACAAGTGATTTTTTGAATACATTCGCCATTGAGTGGAGATCGTCGTGATATTCCAGAATTAGTGGTTCTAGCCCAAACCCACTAGCAATACTTAAGAAGCGTAAGGTTTCGTAGTTCGGAGTAGCTACCTGTCGATGGAAAATAGCTAGCGGCTTGCCCTTACAAAGCTCGGGGCTCCAAGGGAGCCCCACTCCACGATCAAGCAATAGAGCCTCTACCTTGGGCCTTAAATGCTTGCGTTTCTCTAACTGATCAAGCGCCTCGGAGAGCCTTGTGTATTTGATCATCTCGATGACGCAAGGCTAGCACGGCTGGGAAAAGGAAAACCTAGCGCCACGGTCACGGCGCTAGGTACTGGAAGAGGCTGCTCGCCGCCTCGGCGAGCGGGGCGCCAAAGCGTTTCCACAGGGCAATGGCGATTTCGACGATAACACCCCACCGGACGGTCCAGTAAATGTTCGAAATCACCAGGCTAGCGAGGAAGATTTTCCAGTCGCTGCGGTCTAGCGGGCCGGTCTTCCCATGCCTGAAGTAGGCGGTGGTGACGAAGGAATCCTGGAAGATGCTCAGCACAACGAAGGCCGTTCCGTGGCCGCGGTTGATTGCCCACAGGATTATTTTCGCCACAGCTACGGGCAACGCCACGATGACCCTGTAAATCCAGGTGAGCGGCGGAAACCTGAAGCGTTTGCCCCAGAAGTGGTCAATGATGGAGTGCTCCTCGGTTGCCAGCGCGGCGGTTTTGATGGCGGAAATCCCGAGCCAGTCAATGCCGGTTTTCTGGTGAATCAGCAGGTAGGTGCTGTTGAGCGCCGCCGATGCCAGCGTCATCACCGCGAAAGCTTTCACGGGGCCAAAGTAGACAATGGCTGCCACGTAGAGCGGATTGTCGAACAGCCAATCCACGACCTGGTAGAGGCCACGCACAACGGTCAGGAGCCAGAGGGGGGCTCCGGTGTGCTCCTTAACTTTTTCGTTGATGCGCTTGAGCATGGAAGAAGGGTTCATTTATCATAACGATACAAGGAGTATCAAAAAAAGCAAGGCAGGTTACTGCCGGAGGTGTCGCGCCCTGATTCTCGTTACCCCCTACTCCGTACCCGAGCAGTCCGCCTCTTCCGCATCGCAAGGAACAGCCTCGCAGGCAATTTCACCCGAGGTACACTCGGCGTCGCAAGAATCATCTGCGCAGCGCCCAAAATCGGCGGCACTGAGCTGCCAAACCTTGTACGTAGCCAACCCGTTTGGCGGGCAGTAGTCCTCACAGTCGCGCACGTAGCAGACCTCGAGTGTTTCATCGCACGGAGCCTCCACGTAGAAGTCGTAGTTTTTTGTAGCTACGAACTTGTGGTAGTTGAACCAGACAATGTAAACAATTGCCAAAAAAACCACTACCCAAATTAGTCGCCCGTGTCGCGTCTCCTCTGCCATAGCCGCATTCTACTCCTCAAGCTAACCGAGTCACCAACAGGACAACCGGTACTAAGAGCAACCCCCCGTACCCCACAAACTGGGCGGCGTTGGTGATGGTCGGGGCCAGCGCGAGGATAGTGCCGAGGGTGGGGACGGTGAAGACCCAGAGGGCGATTAGGAGGGCCAGGGCTCCAATTGCGAGACCAACGGTTCGGGCGAATCCCCCGCCCCACTCGCCGGAGACGTGGCGGCTGATTGCCCACCAGCAGACTCCCAGTAGTACCACGAACGTCCCCATCGCCGCGAAGTTCGATGTGGGCGCGAAGAAGGGAAGGTTGCCGTAGATCAGCGCCGCCGGGTAGAACGCCAGCACGCCGCCCAGGAGCCAGCGGCGGTGCATCATCCCGAGCGCGATGAAGAGCCCCAGGGCGATGACGAGCGCGAATATGGAACCTGGCAGTCC
>Ga0209542_10016020_pt1 | contig 12492 bp, 12 predicted proteins | sample RifCSPhighO2_01_FD_184028 | JGI IMG/M metagenome (GOLD analysis project Ga0209542, IMG submission 184028) | Soil microbial communities from Rifle, Colorado - Rifle CSP2_plank highO2_0.1 (SPAdes) (version 2) | ecosystem: Environmental > Terrestrial > Deep subsurface > Rock core/Sediment ...
CGGCCTGCCATATTGGTTGCCACGGTAATTAGGCCCCTTTGCCCGGCTTTGGCTATTTTTTCGCTTTCCGCCTTATGGTCTTTTGCGGTCAGAAGCTGGTAGGGTAAATTTTGCGCGTCCAAAATTTGCGCGACTAAATGCGCGGTTTCCACGTTGCGCGCGCCTATAAGAATTGGCTGTCCCTTTTGATTAATGTGATGAATTTTTTTTATTAAACCTTCGAACTTGCCTTTTTGGGTTTTAAAGAACAAATCATTATGGTCAACTCTCACTAAAGGCCGATTGGTGGGAATTTGCACCACGTCAAGTTTGTACACGCGGTTAAATTCGTCCCTGGCCTGCATAACTGTGCCGCTCATGCCTGAAAGCTTTTCGTACATAGGAAAAAAATTCTGGAAAGTAATGCTCGCGGCTGTACGGTCCGCGTCTTTTACCTTGACTTTTTCCTTGGCCTCAATAGCCTGGTGCACGCCGTCGGTAAAACGCCGGCCCGGCAATACCCTGCCTGTAAATTCATCGACTATTTCCACGCCTTCTTCCGTAATAATGTAATCGCGGTCTCGTTCAAATAATACCCTCGCCCTTAAGCACACGTCCAAATAAAACGCGTTCATGGGGTTCTCTTTGGAAAACACGGCGCTGCCTAAAAGCTTTTCCACCCTATCCAGCCCGCTTTCCGTAAAGCCCGTGCTCTTATTTTTATAATCCGCGGTAAAATCCGCTTCTTCTTTAAGCTCGGAAACTATTTGGGTGAACTTGTCATAAAAATTCCTTTCTTCTTTTAAAGGTTCAGCCACAATCAAGGGCGTGCGGGATTCGTCTATTAATATGCTGTCAATTTCATCCACTATCCCAAAATGCAAAGGATGCTCCGGCCTTAACACCCGTTCGCTTCTCGCGTAAACCAAATTGTCGCGCAAATAATCGAAACCCACTTCCTGGTTGGTCACGTAAGTAATGTCCTTGAGGTAGGCCTTTTTCCTTTCGTCGTTTTTCATGGTCGAGGTTACATGTCCCACGCTCATGCCCAAGAGTTCAAACAATTTCCCGTTCCATTTAGCATCCCTTTCCGCCAAATAATCATTAGTGGTAACAATATGGACGCCTTGCCCGAGCAGCGCGTTTAAATAAACCGGCATGGTTTCAGTTAAGGTTTTGCCTTCCCCGGCTTTCATTTCCACCACCCTGCCTTGGTGGATAATTATGCCGGCTAAAATTTGGACGTCAAAAGGCACTTGGCCAAGCACCCTACGCGCCGCCTCGTTAACCACGGCAAAAGCCGGCACCAGCAAACGGTCCAAAGTCTTGCCTTTTTTTAAATCGTCCTTAAAGGCGTCTGCCGCCAGGCGCAATTCCTTTCCGCTCCAGCCCGTAAGCTCTTCGCGCTCTTTGGCAATCAGCTTAACTTTGTCCTCCAGACGGTGAATAAAATGATTATCCAAAACCGCGTCAAATTTTTGTTTTAGGTTTTCTATAAACGCCATTTTGTTTCTAATTTGCTTTGAAATTTGCAATTCATTATACCACAATTCCGCCCAAAACAAAAACCGGCGGGTTATTGCCCAGCCGGTTTTTGTGCTACATAATCGCTTAAGAAACTTTTTCTAAATCTTCCAGATCAACCTTTACACCGGTTTTCTCGCCGATTTCTTTTACCCAATTGGCTAAAATATTTTGCCTGGCCTTTAGTTCCAAATACCGCTTGTCAGATAATTCAAGATAATTATTCACGCTTGAGCGCAAGCCCTCCATGGAGGTTTCTAGGCTACCAAGTCTGCCTTCCACTGTACTAAGCCTATCCTCAACTTTTTCAAGTTTGCCTTCAACTATGCCTAACCTTCCTTCTACTTTGTCCAGCCGCTTATTTACCCCCTCAAAACCCCCGGCTACCATGACAGCCAAGTCATCAATTGTTACATTTTTTTTGGGCGCATCCATACTCAAATTATACTCCGCTTAACATAGTTGTCAAACAACGACAAAACAAAAACCGGCGGACTATTCCTCCGCCGCTAATTTTTTAGGTATCTAATTACTTTTTGGACGCATCTTTGTGGATTCTTTTTTATTTCATGCTCCCAAACTCTTAAAACTTTCCAACCATTCCTTATTAAGTATTTTGTAGTTTTTAGGTCTCTTTTACGATTGTTTTCTATTTTTTTTCGCCAAAAATCATCTTTTAGCAAATGCTTCCACCTTGGGTACTGCCAACCGTGCCAAAAATCACTGTCAAGAAAGACGCAAATCCTCTTTTTTCTAAATACTATATCCGGCTTGCCTCTGATTGAAGAAACATTGGTCTGAAATTTATTTTTTGAGCTTTTCCTTAATTTTAAAATAAAATCAAGTTCAAATTTTGTACCTCTTGAACGAATTTTTGACATCTGATATGAACGAATTTTTCTACTTAGTTTATCAGGCGTTCTTACTTTTTTAAAATTTCTTCCTTGATAATTTTTGTATAACTTTTTCATTTTAAACCAGCCTCAAAGACATCAAAAGGTGCAATGCGATCTTCTCTCCAAAGACATCTGGCATTCAACAGCCTCTTCCAAATTTTTAACCTTGATTCTTTTAAATGTTTTATTTGCCAATAGTGTATTAAGTCTTCTTCTGAAACTCTATTTAAAAAATCTTCTATTGCTTTTGCGTTAGAAAATAGTTTATATATTACTTTCGGGACTAAAATTTCTTTATTTTTAATAATAACTTTTTTCTGACCTCCTCCTGAAAATATATCTCTAAAGCTCGCGTTATAAGAATCATGTTTAACAATCAAATAAGCAGCAGCATTTTGATATTTTTTATTTCTTCTATCTCTAGAGCGATCGACATCTAATACTTCGGGGAATAAAACAATGGCCTCAGTTATAAATGCCTCCCTTAAAAATTTGTCTAAATTTTTGTAAGGCACAATTTTAATATTTGCTGTAGATTCTTTGCCGTTATCAATCCACCACAACTCTTCACCTGGGCTTAAATTTTTTCTTAAAAATTCTTTTACTTTCATTATTGGATTTTTTTCTCTCCTTAATGAATCGTAATCAACTCCCATTTTGTCAAAAATTGATTTTCCTTTAGGCAATTCCATGTCAATTTTATAGCGAGGCGAATGAGTTACCACCACTTCTGGTAAACATTCTTGATAGGGTTTAAACTTAATCCCAGGAGTACCGCCCAATTTTCCAAAAAACATATAAATACGACCGACATCATCAACTCGGGTACCTTCCGCAACGCTATTGCCCGTGGAAACCCATTTATCTTCAGCTGTAACTTTTACCTCAATTCCAAAGTATTTATTGGCGATGATGTCAGGAAACGTCTGCTTACCAGTCTGAGCAATAGAGCCTTCAAATTTTGTGTCTTTTGCGGCTAAACACATCTGCTCAAACACAAAAAACTCAAAAGACACCCCGTCCATTTTTTGGGTGGGTGTCTTTTTAATTTTTTCCAAACACAAAACCCTAGTTTTTTCTAACAGGCTCTTGAACTCGTCTTGCGTTATTTCTTGACTCTGAATGTAGACCATTCTCTTTGGAATTAAGATGTGTATCTAAAAATTCTTCGACACTTTTAGCAATGTTCCAAGCTAGTACTGGAGGAACGGCATTGCCTATTTGTCTATAAGCGCTAGACGTGGAAGGTAAGAATTCAAAATCATCTGGGAAGGATTGAATACGCGCCGCTTCACGAGCGGATAGTCTTCTCTTTCCATTCCAATGATATTCAATATTTCCGTGATGCTCAGTCCTCATTGTTGGACCTGGCTTATCAGCGGAAACTAAATTATTACCCTGGCCTTTATTTTTTTTCGCTTTAGACCAGTAATGGTTTGGCAATGCTCCTTCGGGCTTTTTCTCCAAATCTCCAATAGCTTCTTTTAAAGTGACCCAGTTAGTCTTGTCCAATAAGGGCTTCGGATGTTCAAAAGGAGACAACGCATCCTTACGAGTACCTACTATAATAACTCTTTCTCTTTTTTGGGGCACTCCATAGTCGGCCGCTAACAAAAGTTTATAACGAACATGGTAACCTATATCCTCAAAGTCTTTTACTATAGTTGCAATGGCGTTACCCATTGTTAGCAAACCTTTAACATTTTCAGCTATGAAAACTAATGGCGAGGTCCTCTTCACAACTTCTACCATGCTTTTATATAAAACCCCTCTTCTACCTTCAAAACCCATTCTCTTACCAGCATGGCTGAAATCTTGACAGGGAAAACCACCAAGCACCACATCTACATGTTTAGGCAGAGATCTATCAAAAATTGTTCCGGAATGCTTATTAGCCAAAATTTGCGTAATATCTCCACAAATAATTTCGTGTCTAAAATATTTTCTAAAAGATTCGCAAGCGGATTCATCTATATCGTTAGCCCATTGTACCTCAAAGTTCCTTTTTGAATACCTTTTTCCTAAAAAGGAAAAACCTCCCGTAAACCCTAAATCAAGTCCTCCACAACCGGTAAAAAGTGAGGCTATGGAATATTTTTGTTTTTGCATAAAATTATTATATTAGTCTTTGCTGTATATTCATAGTACACTATCGTTCACCTATAGTCAAAACCCCTTTAAATTGGCTATTTTTGATGTTTTTTTAAACTTATCCACAACTATCTTTTCCAATCTTTAATCAAAATTCAGCCCCTGACTTTTTTTACTAAAACTTTCTGCTTTTCTTTCCATTTCAATTTTTTGACCATCTCTACTGGCAAAGTTACGGCAAGGGATTTGTTGCCCAATTTGGTTAGTTTACGAATATTTTGTTCGCTTTGTTTTCGTACTCCCATGGAAATATGTAATTAATTATGTAATTAAAATAAGTCTGCCTTTAGGCTTATTTTACCACCCCCGATTAACTTTTACCAGAGTTAACGGGGTAAATTTTTTTACATTTTAGCTATAATTCCGCCCAAAACAAAAACCGGCGAGTTTTTATCCCGCCGGTCTTCTTCTTTCAATTTCTTGATATATTTCGTTCATTTTTATATTTTTCTCTGCCAACAAGACAAGCAAATGATAAACCAAATCAACGCTCTCTTCAATAAGCCTTCTTTTTGACTCCTTAGTCGCAGCTTTTATAACCTCGCCCGACTCTTCCGCGAGCTTACTGCAAATTTTAAACAAACCTTCTTTAAACAAAGAAGTTGTATAAGAGCCTTTAGGCATATTAAGTTTGCGATCTTCAATAAGCGAATATAATCCCTCAAAAGCTTGCAGTTTAGACGGTGCTGGTCCAAAACACGATTTCAAACCGGTGTGGCAAGTTGGCCCCTGCGGCATGGCCTGAATGAGCAAAACATCCGCATCGCAGTCTTGAAGAATTCTCATCAGCTTGAGATAATTCCCGCTGGTCTCCCCTTTCATCCAGAGTCGTTTTTTTGTTCTGCTGTAAAACCAAACCTTTTTAGTTTTTAGGGTTTTTTTCAGTGCCTGTTTGTTCATATAGCCCAGCATCAAAACCATATTAGTATTGGCGTCTTGAACAATCGCAGGCACTAAGTTGCGGCCCTTTGCCCAATCAATTTTTTTAAGTAAGTTTTTCACCCCGTTAGAAATTTTCATAATTTTTATCACTTTCCATTCCCGATTGATTTCACCCGATGAAATTGGCAACGAGCCTAAATTTCTAACGGGGTTCATAATCGTGCGGGGATATTATTTTTTAAGAGATACTCTTTAACTTCGCTGATTTTTATTTGCTTATAGTGGAACAAGCTTGCTATTAATGCCGCGTCTGCCTTTCCTTGAATGAAAGCTGATTTAATATCCTCCAAAGACCCTGCGCCGCCAGAAGCAATAACCGGAATATTCACAGCTTCTGATACATTTTTTAAAAGCTCTAAGTTGTAGCCGGATTTTTTGCCGTCATTCTCCATAGAAGTCAGCAAAATTTCTCCTGCACCTCTTTTTTCCGCTTCCTTTGCCCAAGCTACAGCCTCAAGGGGTGTTTCTTCGCTTCCGCCCTTTAAAAAAACCTTAAACTTATTTTTCACCTTTTTCGCGTCTATCGCGACCACCACGCACTGCTGGCCAAAAGCCTTTGCCGCTTGGGTAATTAATCTTGGATTTAATATGGCTGCTGAATTCAGTGAAATTTTATCCGCACCCAATTTCAATAATTTTCTAATCTCCTCAATATTCTTAATCCCCCCGCCAACCGTAAAGGGAATAAATACATTTCGGGCGACTTTGGAAATAAGATCAAACAGTGTCTCGCGATTTTCTTTCGAGGCCATAATATCCAAGAACACTAACTCATCAGCTCCTTGTTCGGAATATTCTGTGGCCAGTTCAACCGGGTCACCTGCGTCTTTCAACTTTTGGAAAGCCACGCCTTTAACAACTCTACCATTCATTACATCAAGGCAAGAAATAATCCTTTTAGTTAAATTGGACCGAGGCTCTATCAAATCTTTTAAGCTCAACCTGCCCTCATACAAAGCTTTGCCAATAATAGCTCCGTAAATCCCTTGGGATTTTAGCTTCTTGATAGATGAACTGCTTGCCACTCCCCCAGACGCGACAACATTAAACCCCATATCAACTAATTTTTGGATTGCTTGAAAGTTAGGTTTGGACATTGTGCCGTCTTTGTTTACATCGGTAAACAAAATTTCCAACACGCCTAACTCTTTCAACTCTTTGGCGAAATCCAAATATTTTTTTTCAATTACCTCCTGCCAGCCCTTAATTGCGATTGTGTCATTTTTAATCTCAATCGCAACAACAATTCTGTCCTTGCCAAATTCATCTATAAGTGATTTGACTAATTTAGGATTGGATAATGCCAAAGTACCCAAAACTACCCGCTCAATGCCTCGCTTCAGGTAGGTTCTCGCAAGCTTTAGACTTCGAATTCCTCCGCCAACTTGCACAGGAATTTTTATCTCACGCCTGATTCGTAAAATAATATCCTGGTTCACCGGCTTTCCTGTCCTGGCCGCGTCTAAATCCACAATATGCAGCATTTTCGCGCCCTCCTGTTCAAATTTTTTCGCCACTGCTAAAGGACTGGCAGAATATATTTTTGCCGTTTTAAATTCGCCCTTAGTTAGGCGCACCACTTTGCCGCCTAAAATATCAATAGCCGGGATTATAATCATAGTTCGCAGAAGTTACTTAATATTTTCATTCCCCACTTCCCGGACTTTTCAGGGTGGAACTGGGTTGCGTAAAAATTTTTCCTTTGAATGATTGTCGGAAAAGTTACATCGTAATCCGTTTTTCCGATGATGTACCGAAAGTCGGTTTCAAGATAATAAGAATGCACGAAGTAAAAATAACTTCCGTTCGGAATCCCGGCAGCTAATTTAGATGCTTTGATAAGCTCAACTTTATTCCAACCCATCTGTGGCACTTTCAAGGTTGTGCGGAATCTTTTCACTTTACCAGTAATTATAGACAGGCACTTAGTGTCATCTTCTTCCGAATAATCAGCGAATAATTGTAAGCCCAGACAAATTCCCAGAACCGGGATTTTTAACTTAGGCAAAACATCAGCAAAGCCGCTTTGTTTTAATTTTTCCATTGCGCTCCCTGCGGCGCCCACGCCGGGCAGGATAACTTTATCAAATGCTGATAATTTTTTAGGATCATCGACAATCTCAAAAGACCTGCCCAGCGTGCGTAAAGCATTAGCCACGCTCTGCAAATTCCCCGCGCCGTAATTTATAATTGCGATTTTCATACCAATCGGTCTCTATCCCCAAAATGTGACGGCCGTCACATTTTGGGGATACGTAATTAATTTTTTACAATACTCCCTTAGTCGAAGGTAATGTCTCTTTTTGCCTTATATCGGCTTCTACTGCCATTCTCAAAGTTTTGGCAAATGCTTTGAATATTGACTCAATTTTGTGGTGCTCATTTCTGCCGTACTTCAGATTAATGTGAATATTAGCCCTTAGGCCTTGGGAAACTGAACGGAAAAAGTCCTCGACCATCTCTGTCGGCAAGTCCCCCACTTTTTCTCTTTCAAACTGGCAATTAAACACCAAATAAGGCCTACCTCCCAGGTCTATAGCTACTTCAGCTAATGTCTCGTCCATGGGCAGCAAAAAGCCATATCTGCTAATGCCTTTTCGCTCACCTAAAGCCTTTGAAAGCGCCTCGCCCAAAGCCAACCCAACATCTTCTATTATGTGGTGATTATCCACTTGCAAATCTCCTTTGGCTTTAATTGCCAAATCAACCAGCGAGTGCTTAGAAAGCTGCTCAAGCATGTGGTCAAAAAACCTAACCCCGGTCTCAATTCTAAAATTCCCTTGCCCGTCAAGATTGCACTGCACGGAAATTTGGGTTTCTTTGGTTGACCGTTCCACTACCGCCAGTCTGGGAAAATAAGAATTGGTCTCCATTCGATAAAATCTTACGCCTAAATTCTCGGCAAATTCCGCGTCGCAGCTGCGGTCTCCTACAATTAGTGAATTTTCATAATCAATTTTTGATGCCTTTAGGAATTTTTTCACCAGGCCAATTGCGGGTTTTCTGCAATCACAATTATCCTTGGCAAAATGCGGACAAACCAAGACCTGTTCAAAAATAATTCTTTGATCTTTGAACATTTCCAATAGTCGTTTTTGCACCTTTACGAAATCTCTCATTGGAAAAGCCTTGGTTCCAAGTCCGTCCTGGTTTGAAACCATTATCAATTTATAGCCTTGATCTAATAAGGCTTTGAGTGCGATATTTACACCAGGCAAAATTCGCAATTTTTCCAAACTGTCAACTTGCTTGGTGTCCGGCGGCTCATAAATTAATGTGCCGTCACGATCCAAAAAGGCTATTTTGATTTTTTGGGCATACTTGTTCATATAATTTTTGATAGTGCTTTAATTAATAAGTTATTTTCTCCGGGTGTTCCTACGGAAATTCGAACGCAGTCTTTTAAGAGCGGTCTGTCGTCGAAATTTCTGACAATTACGCCAAAATCTTTTCCGAGTTTCTCGGCCAATTTTGATGCTTGGGGTTTGCGTACGAGCAGAAAATTCGCTTCGCTGGGGAATACTTCAAAACCTAAATCCGCCAAATCACCGGCTAATTTATCCCGCTGCCGCAAGATTGCTTCTTTAAACTTAATCATTTTTGCATACTGGTTTAAAGCCTTAATGGCAAATTTTGCGGAAATTCGATTAAGGTTGTAAGGCACTTTAATTTTGTTTAAATATTCAATCACAATTTCTTTTGCCACCGCATAGCCCACTCGAATTCCGGCAAGCCCCCAAGCTTTGGAAAAAGTCCGTAAAACTACCAAATTTTCTAATTCTGCTGCTTTGCTTACCAAAGAGCCTGCCGAAGCGAATTCAATATAGGCTTCATCTACAACGACTATGCCTTTAAAGTTTTTACAGAGCCTTGCTATATTTGTTTTCTCGATTACACCTCCGGTAGGGTTATTCGGCGAACAGACGAAGATGATTTTGGTTTTTTTGCTTATATTCTCAATTAGCTTCCCGAAATCAACGCTAAAATCTTTTTCCATCAAGAAGCTTTTGACTTTCACTCCTGCCAAATTGGCCGCGACGCGATACATACCATAAGTAGGTTCAACAACCATAATTTCCTCACCTGCCTCTACAAGTAGCCGGATTAATAAGTCTATCGCCTCATCAGAGCCATTGCCCACAAAGATATTTTTTTCTGAAATGCCCAAAAATTTTCCCAAGGCTTTTCTTAAATCCAGATTATTCGGGTCTGGGTAGCGGTTGAGATTGGCATCAATTGATGTCTTAATTACACTGCCTATTGAATTTTCATTGGCATCCAGAAATACGCCTTTTTGGCTTGCCCCGTACCCTTTTAGCGGTGCGGGGTAAAGGCTTCGAGCCGTACGATACGGCTTGAAATTCCTAAGATTGGAACGAATTAAAGAGGTAATCATAAATTTGAGTTAAACCCAGCTCCACTTTTATTAATTTAATTCTCTTTTAGATTGTCTATTTATTTGTTGAGGCGCTGATGCCGCATGCCGACAAAATCAAAAGTGGGGCTGGGTAAACCTAATACTAATGGCATTTTTGTGGGCACCCAGCCCTTCTCTGGATGCAAGAACTTCCACGGTAGTTTTTAGATTTTTTATGCCTATTTTTGATACTTTCTGCACTTGTATTTTTTTGCCAAAATCTTCCACGGAAAGTCCGGAAAACATTTTGGCGTATCCAGCGGTAGGGAGAGTGTGATTGCTACCGGTCGCATAATCGCCCAAAGGCTCGCTGGAGTATTTACCCAAAAATACTGAGCCAACATTGTTAATTTTCTTAAGCACTTCGGCTTCACCTTTGCTTACAACCTCTAAGTGCTCTGGTGCATATTGGTTGATCAGATTGCTTGCCTCGTCTAAATTTTTAACGATAATGATAAAGCTGTTTTTTAAGGATTTTTTAACAATCTCCCGTCTACTAAGCAGAACAGATTGTTTAAAGATTTCTATTTCTACTCTTTTTGCTAATTTTTTAGATTCAGTAATCAGAATAGCTTGTGAATCTGCGCCGTGTTCTAATTGAGAAAGCAAATCAGCCGCAACCCACGCTGGCTTTGCACTCTCGTCGGCATATATCAAAACCTCCGAGGGTCCCGCCGGCATATCTATGCCAACTTCCCCGTAAACCAACATTTTCGCAGTAGTCACATAATTATTGCCTGGTCCGAAAATTTTATAAACCTTTGGGATAGTTTCCGTGCCATATGCCATGGCTGCAATGGCTTGCGCGCCGCCGACTTTATAAATTTTGGAAATTCCGCAAAGATCAGCGGCAATTAAAACCGCGCCTTGAACCTTGCCAGTTTTATCAGGCGGGACACAGAGTACAATTTCTTTACAGCCTGCGATTTTTGCCGGAATACCCAGCATTAATACTGTGGAAAGATAGGCCGCCTGCCCCCCTGGAATGTATAACCCCACTTTTTCAACGGGTCTAAATTCACGCCAAACTTGTACACCTTTTGTTGTTTGAACTTTTTCTTCCTTTCTTTGCAAACAGCTTTTCTGGAACTTTTCAATATTATTCTTAGCTTTTTTCAACGCTTTAATAACCTCTGCATTTTCTTTTGAATAAGCTTCAATAATTTCTTTTTTTGACACCCCAAGCCTTTTTAAAGCCACGCCATCAAATTTTTTAGTCAAAGCAAATAACGCCTTGTCCTTATTTTTACGAACAAATTTTATTATTCGCTTTACAGTCTTTTCCACTTTTACCGTATTGCTCTGCCTGTTTCTTATTAAGCGCATAATCTTCTCTAAAGAATATTTTCGTGTGGATAATATTTTCATAACATTGCCTCCAACAATTCCTTATTTTGCTTTAATGTAGGGCTTTCAATAAATACAGCTTGAGATTTTAGGATAGTTTTAATCGGAACCAAATTAAACTGTTTTAAAGTGCTTCCGGTTTGGGTAATGTCGCACACAGCGTCCGCAGCTTTCAAATAAGGCGCCAGTTCAACCGAACCTTCTACTACAACAACTTCCGATGATATGCCTTTGCGCCTTAAAAAAGCCTTTAATATATTTGGGTAGCTCGTGGCGATTCTTTCCCCTTCTAAATCTTTTGTCGATTTGATTGCGGATCCAGATGGTACGGCAATTACCAATTTACACCCGCAAAAATCCAATTTCTGGACAACCTTTACCCTTTGTCCGCTCTCTTTAAGTACATCCAATCCCACTATCCCAAAATCAACAATTGATTGGCTTACATATTTCGGAATGTCATTGTCGCGCATTTTAATAATGTCCACGGCTTTGTTTTTACAAATAATTGATAATTTTTTATCGTCATCGAAAAAACGCAAACCCAAAGACGCCAAAAATTTTTTGCTCGGCTCATTCAACCGTCCCTTTTTTTGAATTGCGATTTTTAAATTATTCATAAACTTTAATTACTAAAAAACTCCTTCTCTTTTCCGAGAAGGAGTTGAGTGATAAATATTATACGAGCATTATCAAGCCAACTCTTTCGCGGAAAAAGAGTTATTATGATGATTCATTCTTTTCAGCATAAGTTTATACCCGCCGCGGCCGCGCTTGAGCCATTTGGAAATGCGGGCGATGGTGGTGGTGGAAAGGCCGGTTTCTCTGACTATGCGGTTATAAGATACTTTTTCGTTAAGCATCTGAGCGGCTTGCCAGCGGTTGCCGAATTCTTCCAGTTCGCTTGGAGTTAAAAGGTCGCGAAAAAAAGCCTTGGCTTCTTTTAGGTCTTCTATCCCTAAAATAGTTTCAAGCAAATTCTCGGTTTTTAAATTGTCCATCAATTTAGCCATAAAAAATCACAGATATATTAATAAACGCAAATCACGCGGATCGCATATCACTTTAGTTAACTAAAGTGATATTAACATATCCAAATTTTGATGTCAAGCCCAAAATGTGCTATAATCACTGCAAATTGAACTCATAGTGAGTAGTAATCACTTTCTCTTTAAAAACCAGCGCAGGTTAATCAGGGAATAGGCAAGATACTTAAAGCCCATATGGGTATCGGCT
>Ga0209542_10016021_pt1 | contig 12491 bp, 12 predicted proteins | sample RifCSPhighO2_01_FD_184028 | JGI IMG/M metagenome (GOLD analysis project Ga0209542, IMG submission 184028) | Soil microbial communities from Rifle, Colorado - Rifle CSP2_plank highO2_0.1 (SPAdes) (version 2) | ecosystem: Environmental > Terrestrial > Deep subsurface > Rock core/Sediment ...
AGGAAAATCCTGCCCCCACTCCCACAATTTTAACGTTTAAATTCTGATAACAAATATCATTTCTTATTTGCTCAAAATTACGCATTGTGGCAAAAGGCACAATAGAATAAATCACCGGAATTCTCCCCTCCACTGCCATTCCGGCCGCAACTCCTGTCATATTCTGTTCTGCAACTCCCATATTGAGATATCGCTTAGGCAACTCTTCAATATATTTTTCAAACACTGAAAAACCCAAATCACCGGTTAAAAGTATAACGCGTTTATCCTTTTTGGCCATCTCAAATAAAGTATTTACAAATGCAACTCTCATCCTATTTTTAATTTTTTAATTGCCTCTATAGCTTCTTTTTCGCTTGGCGGTCTATATTGTGACGAGACTTTATTCACATAAATCGGGACACCGCCTAGCCCTTTGATCGTATGGGCAATAATTACGGAAGGCTTGCCAGTTTTTAATGGCAACTTAGATAGTATACCGACAATCTCTTTGAAATTATGACCATTTATTTCTTTCACTTCCCAACCAAAACTTAACCACTTCGCTGCAAACGGCTCAAGATCTAATACATCTTTGGTAAAACCAAATCCCTGCAATTTATTATAATCAACGATGGCCGTTAAATTATCCAACTTGTGATGTCCTGCAAATAAAATTGCCTCCCAGGTTGAACCTTCGTTGCATTCTCCATCGGAGAGAATCGCAAAGACTCGAAATTTCTTGTTGTCTTGCTTTCCGACATATGCCATTCCCGCAGCCATTGATAATCCATGTCCCAAACCGCCGGCTGACACTTCAACTCCGGGCACACAATGACGAGTTGTATGACCGGGAAGCCTTCCGCCATCCAACTCATACCCCTCAAGAATTTTTCTGCCAAAAAAACCACGCTCTGCTAAGGTTGCATACAAAGTCTTAGCGTCATGAGCTTTGCTAAAAATTAAACGATCGCGCTCTTGGTTTTCCGGGTCTTTTGGAAAAACTTTCATTATTTTAAAATAAAGCGCAACCAAAATTTCCACACAAGATAAAGATCCTCCCATGTGAGCGCTTTTTGCGCGCAGACTCATTCGAATAATGTCTTCCCTAACTACTTTTGCTAACTTTTTCAATGATTCTAATTCTTTAGAATTAAGCATAAAGATGGGAATATTGTCTAAACCATTCTATTATCTTTTTTAGGCCAATCTGTAATTCATGTTCCGGTGTCCATTTTAAGATCTCTTGGGCTTTAAATATGTCCGCCTCCCATTTCTTGGGCTCTATCTGTCTTGCCTGCTTTTTAACTTTACCCCAAACAACTTTTGAATTACTATTCGTTATTTGTAAAACAAGACTAACCACATCCGATATTCGATGCTGCTTCCCGGTACCGATATTGAATATTTCTCCCGGATTACTCTTACTTTCTGTCGCTTTTATATATGCATTTACCACGTCTTCAATGAAGATGAAGTCCCTTACATTATTCGGAAAAGATAATTCTATTGGTTGGTTTTTAAGAGCATTAACTATAATCGAAGGAATTAATCTACTTTTATCTTCAAAATACCCATACGGCGAAAATAAACGAAGGGTAATGATTGGAAGGTTATTGCGAATTGCTTCTTTCTGACAAAATAGGGTGACAGCTGTTTTTATTATTCCATAATCATTAATTGGAGCAAGGATATCAGTCTCTTTCATCTTCTTATTTTTAATACCGTATTCGGACGAACTTCCCGTATTAATAAAAAGCTTGAATTTGTTTTTTTTGACTGCATTTATAAGATTCATTGTTCCCTTGATGTTAACGTCTATCATTTGTCCTGTAATATCTTCAAAAGGAAGAGATCCATAGGAAGCAAAATGAAAAATATAAGAAGGAATAATTTTTCCAACTACGGTATTCAATGAGTTGCCAAGAAGATCACATTCATAAATATCTAATTTTGAAAGAATATCCCGTAACCTCCAGTTATTTTTCTTATCATGAACTATAATGCTTACGTGTTTTTTTTGTCGAACCAGCTCTCTTGTTACGCAACTGCCTATAAATCCGGTTGCGCCGGTTATTAAATAAGTATCTTGCATATTAGCTATCCCTCTTTGCTAAAATATTCCCATGGTAAACAATAAATCTTTTCGCATGATCTCCTTTACGGCAGGCTTCATAAATACAGCAATCCTCTATTTAATTACCGCTGCAAAAAGCCAGCAACATTATAATTTTGCTGAAAGCGTTTGCAGGCCAATTTTCATTCGTTTTAATCCTTCTTCTAAATTTTCCATATTCGTGGCATAAGAAATTCTTAAATATCCTTCGCCAGACTTACCAAATGCTGTTCCATCAAGAAGCGCTACGCCAAAATCCCTTAACAAATAATCAGCTATTTCTTGGGATCTCTTGTGAAAAGATTTTACGTTTGGGAATGCATAAAATGCACCGCTTGGAGCTGCGCAAGTTATGCCTGGAATTTCATTTAATTTTTCTACGACAAAGTCACGTCGGCGGCGTAACTCCCTAACCATACTCCTTACATCCCTTTGAGACCCTTTTAAGGCAACTAGTCCTGCTTCCTGAGTAAAGGATGCCGTACAGGATACTGCATTATTGAGAAGATAATCAATGTGCGTTTCCATACTTTCTGGCATTATTAAATATCCCAGCCTCCATCCTGTCATTGCATAAATTTTTGAAAAACCATCTACTATAAATGTCCTCCCTTTCATTCCCGGAATACTGTAAATACTTTCATATCTCTTATCCGAATAAATAATTCCGCTATAAATTTCGTCTGTAATTACCCAAATATCATTTTTCTTGGCAATGTCCGCAATTTCAATAAGATCTTCTTTTGGAATAATTGTTCCTGTTGGATTTCCGGGAGAATTGATTATGATGGCGCGAGTTTTATTGGAAACTTTTTTTTTGAATGCTTGCATATCAAAACTAAACTTGCGTTCTTCAAGCAGCGGGATCGGCACTGCTTCTCCTCCAAAGAAATCTATAAGAATTTTATATGCAGGAAACGATGGGTCGGGATAAATAACTTCATCTCCTCTATCTACAACTGACGCAAGAGCTGCGAATATTGCCGGCTTACAACCGGGAGTCACAGCTACATTCCTATACGAGAGTTTCACGCCTCTTTGTTCGGAGACTGTCTTCGCAAGCTCTTTCCGAAGCGTCATTGTGCCAAGAGATGGCGTATATTTCGTTTTTCCTGAATTAATTGCATCAATTCCGGCTTCTTTAATGTAGGAAAAAGTATTGAAATCAGGCTGACCAATTTCAAAATGAACTATAGACTTCCCCTGACGTTCTAGTTCCTCAGCGGCTGCAAGCACCTTAAATGCCCCTTCGGGGCCCAATTTAGATAATCTTTGTGCAATTCTCATCATAGATATTATTTGTCAGGATCAACAATCATGTTTCCTAGAAATTCTTTTCGGGGCAACAGCGGAGAAAGATCTTCGATTGGTTTTCCAAATTCAAGCTTAGGAATCAGTTTGGAATCATCCGGAATTATAACATCGCAAAGAATTGAGCCTTTGCAGGCTAATACTTTTTTTATTTTTGGGTAAAGCTCTTTGTGGTTTCTAATAGTTTCCGTAGCAACGCCATAGGCTTTTGCAATTTTGATAAAGTCAGGGACACTATACCCTGACTCAGGAGTTGTTGCAACGTATTTTCCATGAAAATACATTTCTTGAAATTGCTTAATAATTCCATATGAATGATTGTTGATAATAAATATTTTAATCGGTAATTTATGGTAAATCATTGTCTGAAGTTCTTGAATATTCATTTGGAATCCACCATCGCCAATAATACAAACTACAGGTTTTTTATTTAATGCTATGGAAGCGCCGATACTTGCAGGAAAAGCATAAGCCATAGGAGAATTGCCCATTGCCGAAAACAGACGCAATCCGCGCTTAACATTAAATCCTTGAATAGTCCATGTTAAATTTGCTCCGCAATCGGTAACAACGATATCCTTTCCCGAAAGACTATTGGATAACGCTTCCATAAAAACGTATGGATCAACTTTACTCTTTCTCCTTCTCCATGAAGAAAGCACTTGAGGATATTTATTTTTCCATTCTAAAGTTTTTTTCTTCCAGGAAGTCACATCGGGAATTTTTATTTTTTCTGCAGACTTAATTAATAGTGGAATAACCTGAGCAACATTAGAGCATAGACCAACATCAGGAGTGAGCCCGCGATTTTTATACAATTCTGCACGATCTATATCTACGACAATTTTTTTAGCAGATTTTGCAAAAGTCTCAGGTTTTCCGCCGGTAATACGAGTGTCAAGGCGAGACCCAATGCTTATTATACAATCGCTATTCTGAATCGTAAAATTCGCTCCGCGCGCCCCATAAACACCTATTTGTCCACGATACAATGGATGGTCATGAGGCAAGACATCTATCCCGCTCCATGTCGCAACAACCGGAAATCCCAAAATATCTATAAGATTCTCAAATTTGTCAACTTGATCCGCATAGCGGATGGCTCCACCCGCAATGACTACAGGACGCTTTGCTTTCTGAATTAGCTCTATTGTCTGCAATATTTTATCTTCAATAGTTTTTATATCATCTAAATCTTCTTTTAGCTCGCTGCCATTAAAACTCTTGAGTTTTTTGGGATCTATTTCAGCGCGCTGTATATCCATTGGTATATCAATAAGCACAGGTCCCGGACGACCGGACTTTGCAATCGCAACAGCCTTTTCAAGCAAATACTTAAGATCGTCCGGATCCGTTACTTGAACAGAAAATTTAGTAATTGGCTTTACCATTTTAACAATATCTGTTTCCTGAAAACCAATCTGGCGAGCCCTACTTTTCCCTTTTGATTCAAATGTATTTACCTGTCCCGTGATGCAAATAATGGGTATTGAATCGAAATATGCGCAGCCAATACCTGTTATAAGATTTGTCATTCCTGGTCCGCTTGTTGCCATTGCGGCACCCATATTCTTGGTCATTCTTGCATACGCTTCTGCTGCCATTGTGGCGGCCTGTTCATGATTTACACAAATATAATTCATTCCCTTTTGATCGTCTAAAGAATTAACCATGTGAACTGAAGCCCCCCCGATGACTTGAAAAACATGATGGATTCCGTTTTTCACAAGAAAAGCAGCAAGATAATCAGAAGCTTTCATCTACGTATAGCTACTTTAATACAAACGCGCTACAGAGTCAATATGAGCTTGCGGCAAAAAATTCACCAAAAACAGAATGACAGATAATGCTATTTTCTATATTTCATATAGACATTGTACCTCTGGATGTTTCTTTTCTTACCGACATCCTCTATCCATGAAACTCGACCATCCTGCTCTTCCTTTCTTAAGGGTACTCTTTTTATCTCAATAAAATCACATCGCTGATAAAGCTTGAGAGCCCTGCTATTATCAGAGAAAACTTCAAGATAGATATTTTTTACTTTCAAATACTTTTTTGCCCAATTGATGAGAGTTATTATTGCCGATGTCATAATGCCCGGAAGATATGCTTCCCCCCGAATAACATTGTCAATTTCGCATGCAAATTCTGAAAAGTTGAACCTGAACAGCCCAACATGACCAATTGGCTTTCCGCTTGGTGTCTCTATAAAAAAAAGAATTCTATCTTCCGCATCGATAAGTTTTTTTTGGACCCAATCCCTTGTCCCTTCTTCTGTTACCGTAAATTGAGCAGGAAACCACGCTTGACTCGCATAACGCCATTTCGCTAAAAGTCGTATTTCTCCTCTATCATCATACGCAGATTGAGAAACAACTCGGAGGTAACCAATAAAATTTGCTTGGTTGTAGATAGGAATTATGGGAGCTGCTACAGTTATTTGTTCCTGCTTTAACAGTCTGAGGATTTTCAGGATCTTATTTTTAAAGACTTGCCTTTCTTCTGTTTTCCTCATGCTGCAGAAAGTGTTTGCTTAACTTCTCCGGCGATATAATCAACCACTTCTTCCTTTAAGTTAACTCCGCTTGGCAAATTGATCCCATTTAGTCCAATATAATGAGCAACCGGCGTTTTTTGCTCTTCATACATTGGGAACATGCTTACCGGATAGAAAAAAGGTCTCGTATCAATAAGCCTCTTTTTTAATTCATCCCGTATTTGATCTCTTGTTTTGCCAAAATTTTTATTCAGGACAATCGAGGACATCCAGTAAATATTTTTTGTTCCTTTTCTTTCCGTATTTAATGAAATACCGTCAATATCACCTAGTCTTTTATTATACCAATTAAAAATTTTTCTTTTCTTCTCAACAAATTCATCATTTCTCTCCAGCTGCGCAAGTCCAAGCGCTGCCTGAGTATTAGACATACGATTCATGTATCCAATGTCTGTATGCCAGAATATCCTATTTGGGTCTTTGGCGTCATTGGAATAATATTTTGCGAGTTTATAAATTTCCTCATTATTAGTTACGAGCATTCCTCCTTCTCCTGCAACAGCAATTTTCGCGCCTTGAAAACTGAATGCCGCCACATCGCTAAGATTTCCTGTTTTTTTACCATTATATGTTGCGCCAAGCGATGGACATGCGTCTTCAACCAGAAAAAGCTTATGTTTTTTTGCAATTTTTTGAATAGGATTCATATCGGAAACATTACCGTATATGTGTACCGGCATAATTGCTTTCGTATGCTTTGTGATAAGTTTTTCGATTTTTTTCGGATCGATACACCACGAGTCTCTTTCAACATCGACAAAAACCGGCTTTGCGCCAACATATCTGACAACATTGGCACTGGCAACAAACGTAGTCTCCGGTACGATTACTTCGTCTCCCCGTCCGATACCAAGACCAAGCATTGACATATGCAAAGCAGCTGTACCGCTTGAAAGTGTTAACGCATATTTCACTCCGATATATCGCGCGAATGCATTTTCAAGTCTTTCGATGTAATCTCGAAAATGAAAGTTCCAGCCGTTTTTTACCGCATCCGTAACGTATCTAACTTCGAGACCGCTAATTGAGGGACCTGCAGTTAATATTATTTTTTTTGGTTTATACATAACGCACAATTATATCATAAAATTGTCCTATACCACTTTAATGTTTGTAAAAACGTCTGATTAAGAGAATGCTTGGGGTTCCACCCAATACTTTTTATTTTTGAATCTTCAAGATGCTGATAGGGAATTTCGTTTTGGGCAATATTTAATATTTTATAAGGAATTTTTGCCTTCAATATTTTTTCTGCTTTTTTAACAACGTCAACAACCGAAAGCGTATCTCTTGAAGAAAAATTAAACGCTTCTCCTTTAATCTTATTCATATTTTTAAGCAAAAGCAGATATCCGTCAACAACATCTCCAACATAAAGATAATCTCTTATATAAGTCCCATCACTTCTGATATCTAATGCTTCATTTTTAACTATTGCCCTGCAAATGCCCGGTATAATCCTGTCAAAATGCAAATCTCCCTCCCCATACACATTGCCAAAACGAGTAATCGCAATAGGAAGATTATATGTCATAAAATATGATTGACAAATAAGATCCATACAGGATTTGGAGACATCATAGGGATGATCTCCCCTCAGAGGACTGTTTTCCTTATAAGCTTTTTTTGTTTTTCCATATGCTTTATCCGATGATGCGGCAATGATACCTTTTATTTTTTTATTTCCTCTAATCCCTTCCAGTATATTTATTGTGCCCATAATATTTGTTTCAAACGCAGAATAAGGATTCTTAAACGCCTCTTCAACAATGGGTTCCGCTGCAAGGTGAAAGATGTAATCAAAATTGGATTTATCAAAATACTTAAATACTTTTTCCTTATCTCTGATATCTAAGATGCCCAGTGAAACGTGCGAAGATAAATTCTGTAAAGCAAAGAATGATTTAGGGTCAACCTCTATATCTAAAACGGAAACTTCTGCACCAATTTCTATTAATTTTAGAACTAAATGCCCTCCGATGAATCCTGCTCCGCCCGTAACCAACACTCTCATATCATTTTACTTGAAGATTTCCATCTACGCCCACACTTTCCATTTTGGATCTTCTTTCCAATATTTATTGAGATTTTCAACATCGGGATAAGTATCCATGGAATGCCAAAAACTTTCATGAGTATATAAAGAAAGTTCGCGTTCGTCAATTAATCTTTTTAAGCCCTCATGCTCCATTTCATTTTCTCTTAAATAATCAAAAAAAGCTTTTTTGAAAACCATAAATCCGCCATTTACCCATCCTCTTAGAACGGGTTTTTCGATAAACGAATTTACTATTTTATTTCTGCCGGTATTGAGCAGTCCATATTTACTGCGCGGATGGACACCTGTTACTGTTCCTATTTTCCCCTGTTTTTTATGAAACTTTACTAATTCTTTTATGTTAATGTCCGACACTCCGTCGCCATAAGTAACCATAAAATTTTCATCTTCTTTTGGAATATATTGTTTAACTCTTAATATTCTTTCCCCGGGAAGAGTTTCCTCTCCCGTATTAACAAATGTTATTTCAAAGTTATCGGAATCAATATTTTTTTTATGTATCTTCGTGCTACCTGTTAAGGTATTTAGAGTAAAATCATGAATCATGTTCTTTTCATTAAGAAAGTACTGCTTTATGTAATCGCCCTTGTACCCCAGGGCAATAATGAATTCGTTAAAACCATAATACGCATATATTTTCATAATATGCCATAGAATGGGCTTTCCCCCAATGTTTACCATTGGCTTTGGCTTAAATTCCGTCTCCTCTTTCAATCTATAGCCTATTCCCCCACAGAGAATAACTGTCTTCATAAGAAGATATTATATACCTTTTATCTTATTTTCTACAAGTTGGCTATTTCTTTTCAATGGATAGAAAAGCTTCAAGCATCCAAAAAACTTCATAATAAATAAAAAATATGGCAATGAAAGGAAGCAGGACAATTCTTGGGTTTGTAATCGTATCTTTTGTTCTATACATAATATTCATTGAAGCGATTCCATACAAAAATAGCACTATTAAGCTAAGAGGGAAAAATATTGGAAGAAAAGATACCAGAACTAACATTGGCTTTATTCCCAAAAGAAGAGCTTTGCTGCCAAACAGTTTTCGCCCCTGAATCCTCAGTAATCTGCCATAAGATCTTCCCATAAATTTTCTGTTATTTATCCAGCTCCAAAAAGAATAATCTTTACTTAAATTATGCAGATGAATAACTTTTGCCTTCGATACTACAATCGAACCTACGTCCCGAAGTCTAATATATAAATCCGCATCTTCTGACCCAATACCAATATTATGTCCGTAATTAACAACATCGTAACCTCCAATTAACAAAAACGTATCTTTTCTGTAACAATCGAATTTTCCGTTACCGGAGGATACCTCCTTATCAACGACTCGAGCAAACAGGCATTTTTGCCAAAAGTTATATTTATTCCAAATTTCCTTTGGATGCAGCATGATCGGAGCCGATGCAACAATACCTGAATTTTTAGCAATAGGCTCCATCAGTTTTCTTAATTCGTTTTCTGAAGGAAGCACGCTATCCGAGTGCATGAAGACAGCATAATTAGTTTTTATCACTTTTACGCCTTCATTGTAACTTCCTCCAACACCCATGTTCTGCTTATGTTTAATAAGACGAATAGGGAATTCCCCATTGTTTTCTTTAAATTCTTGAACAATCTCAACAGAAGAATCCGTAGATACGTTATCTATCACAATAATTTCTTTTATAGGATATTTCTGGGCTATTAAGCTCTCTAACGCAGAAACAATTGTGGTAGAGGCATTGCACATTGGAACAATAACACTTACGGGAATTAATGTTTCTTTATAATCTATCATATCTTCATAACTAAATATTCTCCAAAAATGCAAACGATTCTTTATAATATTTTTCGTAATAAAAGAACCTGCTGAAATCCTCTATGCCTTTTTTATATAAGGGGTAATTACTGCTAATTGCAATAATCGCCTTCTCCAACGATATTTCGTCTAACTTAACAATCTCGCCTGCTTTAAATTTACTTATGTATGGAACTATTGCAGAAGTGTCTGACATAATAATCGGCAAACCCATCTCCGCATACGCTTTTACTTTCCCGGGATCGGTATAATAAGTCGCGCTTCGTTTACTAACCTTATACAAAGCGACTCCTACATGACAGCTTTTTGAAATTTCGTCTAATTCTTTTTTTGAGAAAAATTTATTGGGAAAATATACTTGACTGATAATATCATAATCCTTAATTAGCTTCTGATGTTTTTTATATAGTGCCTCATCACAAATACCGATAATTTTTATTGAATATTCCTTATGAGATTTAAGAAATTCATAAAAAAAATCTAAACCTTGAGAATCTGTTATCTGGCCAACAAAAAGAAAAGAAAAATTATGTCTATTAGTTTCCCTTCTTATGGGTCTTGCGTTTACACCCCACATTACAGTTTTCCTAAAAGGGGTATCAAGAATAATCCCATTAAGCTTTCTATTAATTCTGTCACTTAAATAACATGTGTAACGTATTCGATCATGATAATATTTCTTTAATTTCTCAAATAGCCAGAGAGATAGGCTTACAGGAGGAAAATAATCTCCTACAAAGTAAACAAAAATAATATTTCTAAATAATTTTTGTATGCTCATGCCAAAAAAAGAAATTGGATGGCCAGAGTATACGATCAATTTCTCATTACGCGAAAAGTATTTAAAAATAAAGCACATATAGAAAAAATACCAAAAGCCATAATAGAGAAAAATGTTTTCAGAGGACCAAATTTTTTTTTCTTCGATAAGTTTTCCCCGCTCGTATACTCGCAAAAGGTTACCCTTATTTTTAAGACGGGGCATAACGATAAAAGCGACTAATTTTTTTGCATGTTTTGCAAAGTATTCTTCAATATTCCCTGCAAATTGCAGACTTGAGTATAAAAAAATATTTTTATAACGATGTCTTTTCTCCATAAAGCATGAAATCTATTTACTTTCAAATAATACAATTATGTTGCTTGCCCCATACCTCTTATTCTCCTGCTTAATATCGATTTTTTCAAAAAAATTACTAATTTTTTGGTTCTTTACAAAAAAAGCCATTATGACGCTAATAACTTTAAGTAAATGCCCGGTATAGAAAACTTTTGAGACTTTTAAGCTGAACTTTGCTTGCAAACTTTGCAAATCATACCTTCGTAAATGCCCTATGCGTTTATCGTGCAAATAATTAACCAACCACAAAAATGGCCATACATATCGCAGCTTCAAAGGAACTGTAATGAGCATTTTTCCATGAGGCTTTAATATGCGTTTCCATTCATTAATCGCCTCTTTTTCGTTGGGAATATGCTCCAAAATAGCGTTTGCTACGATAAAATCAACGCTTTTATCCGGTAATGGAATTTTTTCCGCAAAGCATTTTTTAATAGTTAAGCTATGAAGAGAAAATTGCTTTTTATATTTATTTAAATTATTAATGGCCTCAGGCGTAAGATCAATTGCAATCACATTAAGACCAAATTTTGCCATTTCAATCGCTACATATCCGCTGCCGCTCGCAATATCTATTAGCACTTTTTTACGACTTTTTCCAAGCATATATTTTTTAATCTTTTCTATATAACTTTTCTGCCAAGATTCTAATTCATATTTATCCACATGACCAAACTCATATCCAAAATAAGAGAGCTGTTTTGTATGATGAGGATGTAGATTTTTCATGCGCTATTTGTTAATCACTGCTACATTGTATGAAAGTAAATTATTCAAAAACGGGGTTTTCTCCATAAAAAATTGAAACAATTTTAGAAAACCTTGAACTAATTCATTTGGATAATAATGACTTTCGAAATGGTAAAAGGCAGCATTCGCAAATCTTTCCCCTATAAGTTTTTTAAATTGTTTTCGCGTTAAATGTTCATGTTTCAAAATCTTTGTCATGTGAATATAAAATAACGGGTTGTACCTATTTGCTTCGATTAAAATAATTATTGATCCCCCTACTGCAACTCTATCTATTTCTTTTAAGACTTTTTCAGGTTTTCCTACATGATGCAAAACGTCTTTTAATAAAACTCCATCAAACATTTTGTTTTTAAAAGGCATGCATTGGGCATCCGCAATTTCAAAAGATAATTTTGGGTTTTTATATTTTTCCCACTCTTGAAATTTTTTAACATCGAAAGCAGTTACTTTTTTTGCGATTTTGGAGAGATTAAACGCATCCTCACCGTTTCCACAACCAATATCGAGAACTAGCCTATTTCTTAATAGATTGAAATGTATTTTTTCGTAAAGACGTCCTATGTATTTTTTCTTTAACTCGCTTTGTGTTGTAATAATTCACTCTCCTTAAACGCTTTATCAAAGATATTGCTCCATTCGTACCTATTTGCCACACTAATTGCATTTTTCCTATATTCTTGAAGTTTCTTTAAATCTCCCATTAATTTTACTATTGTTTCTGCTACGCTTTTCGTTTCGTAATCAACAATTATACCACACTTTTCTTCTTGAATTTCCAAA
>Ga0209542_10016022_pt1 | contig 12491 bp, 8 predicted proteins | sample RifCSPhighO2_01_FD_184028 | JGI IMG/M metagenome (GOLD analysis project Ga0209542, IMG submission 184028) | Soil microbial communities from Rifle, Colorado - Rifle CSP2_plank highO2_0.1 (SPAdes) (version 2) | ecosystem: Environmental > Terrestrial > Deep subsurface > Rock core/Sediment ...
AGACAGACGCGACGCCGTCGCCGCGGATAGTTGTTGTTGCTGTTCGGCCAACATAGAGCGCGTCAAGTGCGGAGAGTTGGGTTGTTGATGCTCCGAGGGTGAAGCTCTGAAGCGCCGTCCACGTGTTCCCATTGCCGACATTGAGCGCGAGTTGTCCGCCGGAGAGCGAGAGCGAGCCGCCGATTGTTGCGGCGGTGAGCTGTTGTGATGAATTGTTATACAGCAACGAGTCTGCCGATATTGATTGCAAAGTTGCCGTTCCCGACAGATTGAACGCAGTCGTTGATGCGGTTCCGAAATATCCGATTCCCGAGACAGAAAATGCCGTCGAACTCGCGTACGGCGCGGTAAGAAGTGCGGCGGACGGAAGCGTGATTGAACCGATATTGCTGATTGTGGTGGTCGAAGTGCCGCCGAAGTACGCGGTGTCAAATACCGAAAGCCTGGTCGTTGAGGCTTGGATGAAAGAACTTGCGGTCGTGGAGGTCGCGGTAAGGTACGGAATCGTGATCGCACCGGAAAGCGTTTGCGCACCGGAGACCGTGAGATCGCCCGAGAGGGTGAGCGAAGTTCCGGTGAGGCCGCCGGTCAGCGTCCCGCCTGTGAGCGCCAAGTAGTTGCTGGCGGTGATGGTGTCGGGGATGTTGGCGTCGGTTAGGTCGGAGAGGGCTAAGCCAGTTGAAATGTTTTCTACCGAGCCACCGACCGAGTTGCCGACAATGGTGGTGAAGTCGCTGCGAATGTCTTTGTTGAGCTCGCCCAAAATAACCGCAAGAACATCGACCGAGAGGCCGCCGACCAATTTGGTTTCGGTAACACGTTCGATGACTGGGTAAGTGTTGTTGACTACAGTGGGTGATGCAGGGGTAGTTCCATATATGGAACTGCCTGTTGACTGCATCGAGTCTTCTCGCTCAGTATGATATATCATACTGCTCTCCGCCGGAGGCGCCGGAGCTTCTGTGACCGGAGTTTTTGCGACAAGGGTCGAAGCATCTTCTTGCGGGCAAAAAAGGTTGAACCTGCTGCAGAAGAAGTTTTGAATGGGAGCAAGGGAGAGTGCGGCGGTGTTCGCAGACTTTTGCAGATTAAGAATCGACAACGCTGAAGAAAGCTCAGGAAGCGCGGAGAGCGCCTTTTGGTAACTGGCTTTAAACTCGGCAACGAGTGGCAGCTCCCTCTCTGTCGCGTACACCGTGCCTGAAATTATGAGAGCCATCGCCGCGGAGAGCGCGAGCACTTGGTGTGCGAAGAGTGAGCCGAGTGATGATACAGACTTCACCGGCGCGGGCGGTAGTGCTGCAGGTACAACAACTTCATACTTAAGAATTTTTTCTTCAGGCGCGGCAACTAATACCTGCTTAGCTTTGTACTCTTGTTTTAACTGCTCGGCCCGGGCGGCACGATTCGCAACACTTTCCGCACGCGCGTGTGTTAAATACCGTTCAAGCGATTCGGGTTCAACATGCCATACTCGCCCCACTAACGAACCCATTACCACCTTTCGACGACAAAGCTGGGTGATGTAGTCGTTGGTTACGCCAAACCTCCCCGCCGCGGTGGTCGAAGTGACCAGCGGCTTTGGGTCTTGTTCTTGTAGTTCGTTTGGCGAAGCGTTCATATGCAGAAAGGCCAGTTCGCCTTTCGGCGAACTGGCCCTGTTGACCTAATAGTACGAACCTATTTGACTACCTGCAAAGGGTGGGGTGTGTATAACCAGTATATAAGCGAAGCAAAACAAGCCTTCAGGCTTGGTTTTGTGAAGCTTCATCAGCCGAGATTTGTTGTAGTAAAGCCAGATCTCGGCTGGATTAATCCCCCTTAATCATCTTTAAAAATACTTCTTCAGGGATGTTGACCCTGCCCCGCTCTTTCATCTTGGCCTTGCCCTCTTTCTGCTTCTTCCAGAGCTTCATCTTGCGGGTGCGGTCGCCTCCGTACATGTGCTGGGTGACGTTTTTGCTCATGGCGGGGAGGGTCTTTGACGACAATATGCGGCCCAAGGCTATCCCTTGGATTTTCGTAGCGAACATTTGCCGCGGCAAAATATTGTAAAGTTTTTCTACCGCGGCCACCGCCTCTTCATATGCGCGGTGTGATGCCACTATCCGCGTAAACGCCGCAACCGATTCTTCCGCTACCAGCAAGTCGAGTCGTGCTACATCGGCCTCTTTAAGCTCGCGCAGTTCGTACGAAACGCTCGCGTAGCCCTGAGACACGCTTTTTAGCTTATCAAAAAATCCGCGCATGAGCTCTCTCAAAGGCATTACCACTTTTATTATTATCCGCTCTTCTGAAAAATTTTCCGTAGACTCGGGAGTAGCCTCGTGCTCGTAGAGGAGTGAAGTGACAACGCCGACATAACTCGCAGGCACGATTACCTGCGCCGCAACCATCGGCTCCCACACACGTGCAATATTGCCGTACTCCGGAAACTGCGATGGCGAGTAAACGGAGATGCGCTTGCCGTCTTTTAACTCGACTTCGTACGTGATGCTCGGCGTCGTCACAACCAGTGTCAAATTAAATTCGCGGCGCAGACGTTCGGTAACAATCTCCAAGTGGAGCATGCCGAGGAGCCCGCAACGAAATCCGCGGCCCAACACTCCCGACGACTCTTCCTCAAACGAAAGCGAAGAGTCGCTTAAACGCAAACGAGTGAGTGCCTGGCGAAGCGCGGTAAAGTCGTCCTGCGACTCCGAATACACGCTCGCCCACACAACCGGCTTTGGCTCCGCGTACCCGGCAAGCGGTGTTGCGTGCGATGCGCGCGTGCGAATGGTGTCCCCTACCCGCGCCGTACCTGGCTCCTTGATGCCGGTTACGATGTAACCGATCGAACCTTCGCCCAAAAATTCTGCGGGTTTTGGCTGGGGAGAAAACGTACCGACCTCGAGGCACACAAATCGTTTGCCGCTTGCGGCAAACTCAAGTGCGTCGCCTTTTGCTACCTTGCCCTCCACAACGCGCAGGTACACGATGACCCCCTGATGGTCGGAATATTGAAAGTCGAAGATGAGCGCGCGTAACTCCGCAACCGAAGCCGTGCCTGTCGTATGAGCGAGTGGCTCTCGAAGAGGACTAAGGAGCGAAGGAGACAGGCACGGCGGAGGGACCCTTTCTATGACTGCCTTGAGCAACTCTTCAACGCCCTCACCTGTTTTGCCGGAGCATAACAAAATTTGATCCGGCGAAATCTCCAGCAGTTTTGAAACCTGTTCTTTTACTTGCTCCACCTCCGCCAAGGGTGAGTCGATTTTTGAAATCGCAGGAACTATAACGAGTCCGAGCTCCCGCGCGGTGCGCAACACGCTCAAGGTCTGCGCCTGCACGCCCTGTGTCGCATCGACAAGCAATATCGCCCCCTCCACTGCCGAGAGCGCTCGCGACACTTCGTACGAAAAATCGATATGGCCGGGAGTATCTATTAAATTTAATTCATATTCTGACAGAAGGGCACCTTCTGTATCAGATACAGAAGGTGCCCTTCTGTATGTCATACGCACAGGTTGCATCTTGATAGTGATTCCCCGCTCGCGCTCAAGCTCCATCGAGTCTAAGACCTGCTCGCGCATCTTGCGCTTTTCTATCGTACGAGTGACCTCTAAAAAGCGGTCGGCAAGCGTTGACTTGCCGTGGTCGATATGCGCGATGATGGAGAAGTTGCGTATGTGTTCCATAGGATAGACAGCACTGTAGCATTTATATGGCTCTATGCCACGTCGGTAGGCTCTACCGCGACCACCTCCTCCTTTGTGAGCTTCCTCTTAAACGAGCCTGTAATTTCAGCCAATTCTTTGTTTTTAAGGAAGAAAAGCGTGCCCCCCGCAGCCATGAGGCCTGTCACCCCGGCAGCTCCTCCTTGTGCCACAACGCCAAGCACGGTTTGGAGGTCTACAACCGGTACAAAGAGCTGGAGCGTCGCATAAGCAGCAGCGCCCCCCACCACCGCAGCCGCGAAACTCTGCAAGGTCAGCCGCGAGAGTTCTGCAAGCGGTACCTGGAAGTCTCTTACAATCCACAGCAACCCCAGCCCGGCGCGCACAAGCGCTCCTATCGAGAACGCAAGTGCTAAGCACAACACGATGGTGCCCGGCACATCTTCAACGCGCAGCAGCGACTCTATAAACGCCCTGAAAAACGGCGAGCTGTTAAATATGCTGACAAGTACTACCATGGCGCCGACCGAGAGTACAACCTCGATCATGGCAAGCGTGAGCGGTTTTCTGGTATTACCTGCAGCATAGTAGGCACGTGCTATTAAGAGCGAAATGCTCTGCGCAAGAAGTGCCACAACAAAAAGGGCGAGAGCTGCAGCAGTGAGCCGCGTTGCCGTCCAGTCAAAGACGCCTGCGCCGAGGATGACACGCACTAGATGTGCCCGCAGGACGATGATGAGAAACAGCGCAGGGATCGACCAGAAGATGATGTGCTTGAGGGCCGCCTCAACATGCCGCACGAACTCAACACGGTTGTTGCCAGCAAAAAAACGAGCGAGAGTCGGAAACGCGGCTACAGAGTAGGAAACGCCGATAATCGTAAGCGGTACGGCCTGCAGGTTCCACGCAAAGGTAAATATGGCTATCGAGCCTTCGGGGAAAAGCGAGGCAAGCGCCACCGCGACAAGGAGTGAAATCTGTCCCGCGGCAAGCGCTGCGGTTCTGGGCACCGAGAGTGCAAGCGTCTCTCGCGCATATACAACTACCTTGCGCCACGGGAGCTCTCCTCCCGTACGCTCCAAGGTAAAAAATGGCACTTGCACGAAGAGGTGAAGCGCGGCTCCAGCAATGACGCCCCATGCCAAACCTGTGAGGCCGAATTGCGGGTAGAGAAACACGATACCGCCGATAATGCCAAGGTTGTAGAGAAGGGGTGAAATAGAGTAAAGCACAAAACGGTGTTTAAGCTGGGTTAAGTTGGCGAGGAGGTTTGAGGCGCCGAGAAGTACAGGCTGGAGCAGAAGAATTTTTGTCAGCATCACGAGCGTGGGGTTATGAGCCAGACCCGGAGCAATCAACCTAATGAGCTCGGGCACGAAGAAGAACGCTACAAGAGACGCCGCTCCCATCCCGACAAAAAACAGGAGCAGGAGCCGGCGCAGGAAGGAAATCGCGAACCCGGGGTTTTCGGCCTCAATCTTAGAAAGTATGGGGAGGAGCGCATAAATAGAGAGGAGCGAGGCAACTCCAACAAACAGGAGGTCAGGGAGCCTGAACGCCGCGTAGTAGAGGTCTAAAGTCTCCGTGGCCCCAAAGCTCGAGGCAAGGAGCCTGTCGCGCACGAGGGCTAAGAGCTGCGAACCCAAGGCAAAGGCGGCGAGTATATACGCCGCCTGGTGCATGCCTCGGACCTCTAGTCCTACAACCGCAAGGAAGAATGATCTGACCATCCCCCTACTTTACTCCGAAACCGGAGCTTCCTCACGTTCTTCGGGAGGGGTGGGTGGGGGTTCGACTCCCTCAAACGGCGGTTTACCAAGGCGCAGGTTGCCGAGGATTATCTGAACTTCTGCGTTGTCCGGGTTGGTACGCTGGATATCTTCGAACTGCCGTGTAGCCTCTTCGGTGCGTCCGGCAGCGGCATATGAGAGGCCGAGGAAATACTTGGCGTTTGCGTAATCCGGTACGAGGATAACCGCCTGCTCGAGCGCCGGAATGGCGTTGGCGGTGTCTCCACCCGCGTACAAGAGGAGCCCGAGCTGGAACCAAATTGGAGCCACACCAGGAGCGGTCTGCGCCGCGGCAAATGCCGCATTGACCGCATTCGGGAGGTCGTTTTGCGCTACGCTGAGCTGCACTACAAACAGCATTGCATCGGTGTAGTTGGTTTTAAGCGTCAAGGCTTTTGTGATGTGCGTCTCGGCACCTGCGAGGTCGTTTTGTGAGGCAGCGAGCCGCGCAAGCGCAAGCGCAATAGCAGGGTTGGTCGGGTTTAGAGTTGCGGCAATTTCGTAAGCGGTGCGGGAGCTCTCGAGCGCACCTTGCACGTTGAGCGCCGTCAGGAGCTCATACACGCGCGCAAGCGCGAGATGAGAGCGATAGTCGGAGCCGCTTAGTGCAACCAATTGCTGGCCTAGGTCCACGGTTTCTTGCACGAGTGCTGCGAACTGAGCTTGGAGCGTAGCGGTATTTTCAGGCGTTGCTTCGGTGTTTGCAATCTGCTCCAGCTTTAGGGAGCCTGCATTCACCCCGATGCGCAGAGTGTCGGCATTTTCTTCGACTCCGCGCGCACGCGCGGCACGGGCCACTCCCCTGTCGTAGTCTCCTGCCGCAAGCGCCGCGGCAGAGCTCTGCACAAGCGATGCGGCGACCGCGCGGCGCGCTACTGTTCCTGCACCCCACAGCGACAAGAGCATCAATGCGAGCGCAAACACGCCTGCAAGGAGCCCGCCGAGGCGAGAGGGTTTAGCCGGTACGTCAGAAGTTGAACGGCCCTGCCGCCAAAGGAAGCCGAACGCGGCGCCGCATAGTGTCAACATCAGCAGAATGATGTTTTGGCTCGGCACGTAGAGCACGAGAGCGGCCACAAGAAAGAGCGCTCCGATGCCAAGCATAGTCGCAACTACTCGCTCCTCTCGCGAGAGAACACCCATGCGTATGGCGCGTATCAGCGCCGCAATGACGAGAAAGAGCGGGATAAGCCATGCCACAACTCCAAGGAAGCCTACCGAGCCAAAAGCAGTGAGTAGAGTTGAAAACCCGACGTTGAAGTCAAGACTCCAGAATGGAGTTTGGTTAACCTCTGCCGGCTTGTGTGCAAGCCATACGTCACCAAAGGTATTCGGCCCGCTGCCGATAAGAATCTCTTTGACAGAACCTTCGTGCGAAGCGTTGATAACGTCAAAGGTAGACGAGTATGACGGCCTCACCTCAAGGGAAGAGACGGGAAAGATCGAGGTTACTGCGGTGTTGAACGACGTTCCCAAGAAGAGGAAGATGACCGCAATGGCACTCATGGCAAGTGCGTACCAGGGAATGATACTCGGAGATGCGTTTGCGTAGGGGTCGTTCGACTGGCCGCGTGCTTTTTTCTGGCTTATGAATTTTACAAGCGCAAGGGCAAGGGAGAACCCGAGTATGAGACCCCACACAAGCGCAAAATTAATGACGCCAAGGAGAACCGCGAGCACAACGAGGAAGCCTGCTGTGACAACTCGGCGCAGACCAGAGGCCGGCGAGAGTTCTAATATCGTAAGCGTCATTAGCACCAGGAGGCCTACAAGAAGACCGAGGTCGTTCCACTTGCCTACAAGATTGACCGAGCGGTCGGCAAATGCCTCAAACGGCAGGAGTCCGGTACCGAACACCACCGCAATCAGCTGAAAGACAGACGCTACCACCAAGCCCCAAAACACCACGCGGGTTAAGAGATGCGCGGTACGAAGGGTCTGAAAGAACCCGAACGACAGCAAAAACGCCAAGAAGCCCAGCGCCACAAATATGACGGTGTCGGTCTCGACACTAAAACCGGTCATACCAATGCCCGGATTCTGCGAGAAGTACCAGGACACAAGGTACGCAATAGGAAGCAGGCCCGCCAAGAGCGCGAGGCGGAACCCGTGCGAGCGCAGAAGCATGGCGTTACCGCCTCCTGCTGTAAAGAGAATGACGGCCGGCAGGAGAAGCAGTGCAAAGACTGCCACCTTGCCTAATTGAAACGGAAACCAAGCAGTCGGGATGACCAGTACCAGGGCAAGCACTATGCCTGCGAGATACAGCCACCGCGACCAGCTACCTAGTCGTGTGTGCATAACTATTATGCTTAATGGAGCACAATGCCCCTAAATAATACGAACTACCAGTAAGTATATCCCTTCGTTTGCCGTCAATCATAAGATATACACAGGTTAAAAATTGTGCTAAAGTGCGGTTAGCGCGTTGAGTAATAGCTCCGCCAAGCGCGGAGAGGAAAGTCCGAACACGTGCTTCTGCTTTATGCGGAAGGGAGGTAACAGGTAACGCCTGTCGTTTGCTCTCTGCGGGCAAAAGAGGTGCGAACAGAGACGAGTCCTTGCAGGTTTGGGGTTTACCCCGAGCTTGTCGAGGGGTGAAACGGCTAAATCCTTATCTCTAAGTGCAAGGCCGTGCTCCACATATGTGGAGAGTGCCGCTTGAGGTTTTTGGCGACAAGGACCCCAGATAAATTATTGCTCACGACAGAATTCGGCTTACAGACGCGCGCGCAGAATGTGAAAGCCCCGGCTAAACCGGGGCTTTTGCCTATTCAAACTCAAGCACCATCCCCTCTTGAATTCCTGATTTCTCCACAAACCCCGCAGGCACCTCAAGCACATAGCGGGCTGCCAGTGAGCTTGCCTGAAAACTCTGCGGATAGGTGTCGGGTGAAATCCGCTCTTCAATCGTGAGTATAGTGCCGTCATCGGCGGCCCAGATAATGTCTATAGAGAAGCGCATATCTTTCATCCAGATGCCGTGAACTCCCGCCTCATCAAATATAAAAAGCATTCCCTCCCCTTCTGCGAGACCGGCGCGCCCCGAGAGCCCGCGGGTTTGCAGGGCGAGCGTATCGGCGACCTCGGCGTGAACTATATGCTCTCCTACCTGCACGGTTGTGCGTGAGATGTTCATCGTTTGGGCGAGCGGACCGTTACGTTGATATTGCATAGCGGCAACAAGCGTAAGCGCGACGAGCGCAAGCGCCCATACAAGTATTAACGTTTGCTGTACGGACATACAAGCTACTATACCAAGGTTATGCACAGGTTGACATGAGAGACTGAGGGCTTATAACTTGCGTGGGCAGTACTTTTTGGCTGGGCTCTTGGTACAAACCCCAATTTAGAAGGACGGGGACAATGCAGACACAGTGTGTCAGAAGCGGCAATGACCAGAACCGAAATGCAATTCAGGTTCGCGACGATCTCCTCGGAGACGTGGTGAAGAAGATGTGCGTTTTGGAAAGCTCTTTTCGCAATCTGAAATACGACAAGGCTGCAAGTACGGAGCGAATGAAGCGGGTTCTCCGAAGTTCGCGTATCGCGGAGGCCACCAGCATACTTATCAAGTTGCGGGACAGGCGCAAAGTGAGTTATGGGGAGGCGCTGGCGTCATTTATTACGCGCCTTGCGACCCATGACAAGTACACGGTACTCAACAGCCTCAAGAGGAACGATCACAACGTCAAACGAATTCCGCGGACTGAGGTGCTGCTTCAACAGTGCGAGGGAAATCAGCCTGGTACATTCATTTTTCTCCCCTTCGTCGAAGACAGGGACATAAAAGCGGTCCGTCGCCCCCTCAACACCTTCAAAAACGGTCAGTTCCCCGCCGGAAGTGTCGAGATTCTCTGTGAGATGATGGAGAATCCCGGCAGATTCGTCGGCAGGAGGTTCCTCGCCGACGGCGACGAGGTGACAATCGACGAAGATCGGTATGTGCCGTCTTTCAGTATCCGTGAAGACGGTACCTGGGTTATCGAGCCCGTGCACGACAAGGCCCTACCGACTCCAAACGACCGAGCTCTTACGCTCATTCTCCCTGACTAAGGGGGCCCATACCCCGCGCAGCCAGGCTGCGCGGGGTGTCTTCTTTAGCGGAGGCGGAGAGATTCGAACTCTCGAGAGGTTTCCCCCTACGCGCTTTCCAAGCGCGCGCACTAGACCACTATGCGACGCCTCCAGGTTGGTCCAATTGCGAGACTATAGCACAAAATTATTATCGGCCTATGAGCGCTGCGATGCGCTCCTCGACCGGCGGATGCGTCATAAAAAGCTTGGCGAGTGCACTTGTTTTGGCGCGTGCGCCGAACGGATTTGAAATGTAAAGATGCGCGGTTGCGTTGTTGGCACGCTTCATAGGCGCTGCGTAGCTCCCGATTTTCTGCAGTGCGCTTGCAAGCCCCTCGGGGTAGCGGGTTAAAAGCGCGCCGGAGGCGTCGGCTAAAAACTCGCGCTTGCGGGAAATCGCCAGCTGCAAGAGCGAGGCCATGATGGGGGTTAGTACAATAAACGCAATCGCGAGTATTGCGATAAACGGATGGCTTTTGTTATTGTTGTTGTCTCCCCCGCCAAACAGCATCCCCCGCAGCACAAAGTCGGAAACGATTGTGACAAACCCAACCAAAACGACCGCCACAGTTGATACCAGCATGTCTTTATTGCCGATATGCGAGAGTTCATGTGCAAGTACGCCCTCAAGCTCGCTGCGGTTCATCATGGCCAAGAGCCCGGTAGTAACTGCCACGACCGCATGCTCTTTGTTGCGCCCGGTGGCAAAAGCGTTAGGCGCCGGGTCCTGTATCACATAGATTTTCGGCTTTGGCAGCCCTGCCGTGATAGCCAAGTTCTCCACAATATTATGCAGCTCGCTAAAGGCACGTTCGTCTGCCGGGTGAGCACCTGCCATTTTGACGACGATTTTGTCCGAAAACCAGTAGCTCGTAACATTCATCACGACGGCAAAGATTACGGCAAAGACCAGCAGCCCGGGGTTGTTGAAGTACCATGACACTGCCCAGCCCACGCCGATGACCACGCAGAAAAATAGGAACATAAGTACCCAGGTCTTGGCGACATTTTGATCCTGGTGTGTGTAGAGAGATGCCATGTTAGGTGATCAAAAAAATCCTTTTTTTGAAACTTCCACGTTTTGCACGTTTGATGTTTTTAATCTTTGTAATAGTGCTGCGTTTGAGTTTATATATTTTGCACAACGCGTCAATAATCTCCTCTATGTCCGCAAGCTCTTCGGGTAGAGAAAGGTGCGTTGCTTTTGATGCTTCAGACGCTTCTTCCACTAACTTCTTACGCAACTCGCGCTCAAACTCCCTGCGAGAGAGCTTTTTGGTACGTGGCTTTCGTTTATCGTTTTTTTCAATTATCTCCGGGATTCTGTCGCGTACCAACTTTCCTTTCATTTAAAACTTTACCGCAACCGGCTGACGTGCAGCCTCCTCTCCTGCCTCTAACTCAAAGAATTCGCGCTCTCCGAAACGAAACATGCCTGCAATGACGTTGTTGGGAAATGTTTGTACAGCGGTGTTGAGGTCGCGCACGTTGGTGTTGTAGAAGCGGCGCGCCGCCTGGATCTTATTTTCGGTGTCAGACAGCTCGCGCTGGAGCTCAAGGAAGTTCGTATTGGCCTTCAAATCGGGGTATGCTTCCGCAACGGCAAAGAGCGACTTCAAGGTTTCGGACAAAAAGTTTTCTGCCTTGCCTTTTTCTGCAACGCCGCCTGCGTCCATTGCGGCAGTACGAGCAGCAGTCACTTTTTCCAATGTTCCGGCCTCGTGCTTCATGTAGCCGCGCACCGTCTCAACCAAGTTTGGGATCAAGTCGTAGCGGCGCTTAAGTTGCACATCGATGTCGGCCCACGCCTCTTTGGCGCGCTGGATAAGGGTGATAAAGCGGTTGTAGGCAACAATAGCCCACAGCACGAGTACCGCTAAAATGCCCAATACAATGTAGAATCCCGTCATGCCCTTATGTTATCACAGAGGACCTAGTAGTCCATACCGTCCATTCCTCCCATTCCGGCAGGTGGGGCGTCTTTTTTCTCTTCCGGCTCTTCGGCAATCGCCACTTCGGTCGTGAGGAGTATTGCGGCTGCGGATGCGGCACGCTCAAGTGCAGTGCGGGTAACCTTAACCGGATCGATAATTCCTGCCGTTATCATATCGGGTATTAATTTCCCCGAAACAGCATCAAACCCTGCATTACCCTTCCCTTCATACACTTTAAGCACAGCAACTCCTGCATCAAAACCGGCATTCTGCGCAATCTGACGGAGTGGCATCTCAAGAGATTTGAGAAGAACTGTAAAACCTACCGTTTCATCAGCACTCATTTTATCTTTTTGTTTTTCGAGAATTTCGGCAAGTTTTTGTTCGACTTTAATGAGCGCCGTGCCGCCGCCCGCGACAATCCCTTCTTCAATCGCGGCCTTGGTGGCATTGACCGCATCTTCGATCTTGAGCTTCAAATATTTCATTTCGGTCTCGGTTGCAGCGCCGACGCGGATAATTGCAACACCACCGGTGAGCTTAGCGAGGCGCTCCTCGAGTTTCTCTTTATCGAATTTCGACGTTGTGTCGGCAATCTGCTTGCGGATCTGTGCCACACGCGCATCAATATCTTTTTTGGCGCCCTTGCCGCCCACAATCACCGTCTTGTCTTTGGTCGCAATGACTTTCTGGGCGCGGCCGAGCATATCCATGGTCGCGTTTTCAAACTTGATGCCTTTTTTCTCGGTAATAACCTCGCCGCCTGTCATAGTGGCGATGTCCTGAAGTATCTCGTCCTTGCGGTCGCCGTAGCCGGGAGCCTTAACTGCAAGCACATTAAAAGTGCCGCGCATTTTGTTGACTATAAATGTTGCGAGTGCTTCGCCTTCGACATCGTCTGCGATAATCACGAGCTCTTTTTTACCAGACTCCGCTATTTTCTGAAGTACCGGCAACACCTCAGCCACACTCGAGATCTTTTTGTCGGTGATAAGCACCAGGGGGTCCTTAAGAGTTGATTCCATGCGCGA
>Ga0209542_10016023_pt1 | contig 12491 bp, 11 predicted proteins | sample RifCSPhighO2_01_FD_184028 | JGI IMG/M metagenome (GOLD analysis project Ga0209542, IMG submission 184028) | Soil microbial communities from Rifle, Colorado - Rifle CSP2_plank highO2_0.1 (SPAdes) (version 2) | ecosystem: Environmental > Terrestrial > Deep subsurface > Rock core/Sediment ...
AGCCATAGCAGAGATTACAGAGAGATTGTTTTCAGTGTTTTCATCTTTCCCGTGTTCACTTTTGATTTTATCCCTTACCTGATGTACGAAATGATTTCTACTATCCATTTCATTTGTGCGTCCATGTTCATGGCGTAACTGTGCTGCTATTATAGGGTTTTAACACCACTTCCTCAAGTACAAACAAAGTGATAGAATACGAAGATTATTAACAGATCATATGAGCAAAGAAACTTCGGGATTTAGTATTGCCGCAAATATAACTGAAGCTGTTATGGATGAAGCTGACAGTTATGATGAAACACTTGAATACGCAAAACTCACAATGGCGAAGGCACGAACGCAGCATCCAGATCTATACAGGTACTTAGCAGAAACTGCAAAAGAGCAAGGAGAGTACTGGTTTTCATATGGAATCGCATCAGCAATTGCTTATGCCGTAGTTACAAAACAGCTAGAGGCAAATGGAACAACAATCGAGATCACGCCGGATGATGTAACTGTTCATAAAAGTATTGCAGATAGGGTTTTTGGTGATCCAAGATGGGACGATGAAGTCTGGGTATTTGAAAGAGTCAGTACGAGGGATGGGGTAGAAGCAGATTCAGGATTAGGCTTTTTTCTCAATGTCGTAGATAGTGTAGCCCCGGAATTTGCTGGTTATATTGCTGATTTTACTCCCCAGATAGAAACACCAATTAACCGAAGACACACGCTGAGGGGATTTTATGATGGGTTCATGCCATTCTATGGCAAAATAAGGCGCGCAATGGAAATTGTCCCTAGTGATTGAGATAACAGCATCTCAGCAACTACAACTTTTTAAAATTTTACTGCGGATTTCTGAGCAGTCTTATTAGTAAAAGCGGGAGGGTCAACTTGGGTGGTACCGGGGGTCATGCTCTCGGACGGTGGGTTTTTATGTACGGCGCTCTCGCCTTCACCACTTGTCCCAGTCTATTTCTTTCGATGATGAGCCTTGCCTTGCGTAGTGGTGGAAATGCTATTCTGAAGCTAAATGGGACAAAAACTGTGTTTGGGTCTCGCAAGTTCCTACTGACAGGTTCATATCAAGGGATTATACCATCAGCAAAACGCAACCCGGGATATTTCAGGCAATGAGGGATTAATAACTGAGAGTCATGGAGCCTTCGTGGGTGAGCCCGGCGCCTTGGCCGGTAAAGTTAATCGGCACACTGTTACTATCTTTATTTACTATCCCGCCAAATTCTGCACTAGCGGGAACATTGACGAAAAACGGGCTGCAACTTCCAATGATTGTGCCGCTGATTGCCCCGTTATCCTGACCGTCAAATGAACCTTTCAGTTTACCATCGCAGGTTCCGGACATAGAGCCGGTGACTGCTCCTCCTTCAAGAGGAATGTTTGCCGTTACGGTCACCGAATAATCCTTGTAACTATATACACCGGTGGCCGTTACGGCGCCCTCTGGTTCAGGATCTTCAACCCTGTTAAGTAAACAATCAAAAAGTTCTTCCCCGCCGCAATGCGTCAGATAGTAACCAAACGCTTCATTACTACCGAGCGATACAAGTATTACCAGGATAATGCCAAACGCGATCAATGGCCCGCATCCCATTTTGCCCGTTTTCGCTGCAGTTGCTGCTGTCGGTTGGCTCTTTTCTTCCATAGGACTAATGTAATCTGAAAGCATATAAAAGTCAACTGCATCAAAGCTTCCCAACAGTCATATTCGTGTATGTTTGACATCATGCCCGTTTTCGGGATGCAATAAAAGGGTGGTATAAATGTTGTCATGGAATTCGTATAATAACTACATGAGTTCTGATAAAAAAGTAGCCATTGTTACGGGTGGTGCGATGGGATATAAAGCCGGGGGCGATTCTATTGGCGGCGCGATATCTATCAGATTAGCGAAAGACGGACATAAAGTTGTCGTCGTTGACCTCGGAGACATGGGTCAAAGAACTGTAGACATCATAAAAGAAAGCGGCGGAGAGGCGGTATTTATAAGAACTGATGTTACGAAAACCGATGAAGTCCAAAAAATACTACAGGAAACCAAGAAATTGTACGGCGGACTTACATGTCTAGTAAACTGCGTCGCACGATATTCGGCCGGAATGGCAAAGAATGTCGCCGAAATATCTGAAGAGGAATGGAATAATAACTTAGAAGTGAACCTAAATGGATACTTCAAGATGTGCAAGTACTCAATTCCTCTAATACTGGAATCAGGCGGAGGGACAATAATAAATATATCTTCAGTTGGAAGCCTGTCCGCTTTACCAGATTTCAGTGTCTATTCGGTTTCAAAAGCGGCGATAGATGCTCTTACCAGAACTATGGCAGTTGATTTTGCTCCAAAGATCCGAAGCAACTTGTAATGCCAGGGTTTGTAAAAATCGCTAACTCGGAAAATAATAGAACCCCTGAACAACTTGAAGCCTGGTACAAAGACATTGCTAAGCAGTATCCCATGCGCCGAGTCTGTGAAGTAGACGAAATAGCCAACGTCGTCTCATTTCTTGCCAGCGACCAGTCCTCATATATAAACGGGCAAAGTATCGTTGTTGACGGCGGGAAAACTATTGCAGACACTCACGAGTTTTGAGTCACATCCATTTTGTTATTGTAACAGTTATTGTAACAGTGTTCTAGAGCTTGACAAATGAATTGTAAAAGAGCACCCTTAGTACAAGGTCAACATGAAGCAGTTAGTAAAAATTGGTAATGTTGTCATAGTAAGTGCGGTGTTTTTGTTTCTCTTGTTAGTTTCACCAACGTACTCCAATTCTCATCCCAGAATTACAAAAATCACCACTGCCCAACTTCATGAAGAAAACGATCCTGTTCATCGATACCAACTGGAAGTGGTGGTTGACAACCCAGCAGGTGAAAGAATCGAGGGATTTTGGCAGGTCAGCTGTGGAAGTTTAGAACAAGATAAAGGCTTAAAAGTAATCTTAAGCTATACCGGTGATTGCTCTGATGCTTCGGTTACCGTCACGGTGGTAAACAACCAGCTCTACGGACAAAAACTAACGCAACCGGTTTTTATCCCGGGTGAAAAGAGACTGGTCGATGTAAAACCAAAAGCAGATGAGCCGACCATTACCTCTATTCAGCCAACTATCCCCTATGCGCACGAGCCCCGGGCGTTTAGCGTAGAAGACATCGTTCTCGTAGCGGCAGTTGTTTTGATTATATTGATAGCGGTGTTCTTGACGTTAAAAAAGAAAGGCCTTTTAGTTTTGCCAACATCAACAGTGCACTCCGAGGAGGCTTGCAGAAGTGGTGATACAAGAGGGTGTAAATTTATTGGCATGAAATATTCGATTTTCGGCAGGAGGCCGCATGAGGATGAAGAATTAGACCTATTTCTTGATTTATCAGCAGATGCAGTTGATATTGTCAAATCACTTATTCCAACAAAAGGTACCACACCGGCAATTAAAATGCTCCCCACTTTTTTAAGACAGGTTGCGGAAATTCATAAAAGGATGAACAAAATTGCAAAACTACGTGACGGTGTTGATATGTGGGGAACCATCCAGTGGGAAGAGTGTGAACAGCAGGGATTTTGGCTGTGGGCAAAAAATTCGTGGGTTATTAAAACAAAAGATGTTAAAATAACCCCTCCACTTTATTCCTACCAGTTGAGGAAAGAAGCCTGGAATCCAGAGTATATGTTAAATCAGAAGTTCATACTGAGTAAATTAAAAGAGATTCTGACGTACATTCGGGAAAAAGCCCTCAAAGAGTGTCCGGTAAAACAGAAAAAAATTTAATGACGACTTTCCTGATGATAAACTAAGCGGAAACGAGCTGTCTTGACTTTCCTCCCCTCTCCCTGCTATGCTGATATCCAGCGTGAGAAACGTACTTCTGATCTTCTTTTTGGTAGCAACTGGATATTTCTTTGTTACGGAAATCCATGCACAAACAAGCGTAGACTGTCGTAAGGCATATGATATGGAAGACTACAAATGCTTCGACGTTTTTAATGATTGCCAATCAATATGCTCTAAAGAGACGAAGAAACCAGATGGAACCACCTATTTTAATTCAGGCGAGATTTATCCAAAATGTATTAAGGAAAACCAATGTCATGAAAAAAGCGATGCCTGTCACGAGCAGGCACTCGTAAACTATCGTAGCTGTTTGGACGCTCTACCTGATGATGAAGAAGATCAGACAGAAGACCTGTCCGGGAAAGTAATCCCTGGGTATGATCATTACGGCGGCGGGCAAAAAATCTCCTGTGAAGAGTTAAAGGAATTTAACTCCGGATCATCCAAGCAATGTTCCTATTTACTTGTTCAGGAAATTGGTTATGTGGGGAGCAAATCGTATAACGTCTGGTGTCAAAAGAGTGCTGGGGAACACCAGTCAGCCATTGACGAAGGTATCTCTTATGGTCTCAGACACCGTCCGCGCTACTATTTCATGTTTGACTTCGAAGACTGTTTGGCAGGCGGCATCAAGGAAGACGAGCCAACTGATATTGAGATGGATAAGGAAACACGTCGAGTTGCTGAAGCCATTGGTGCGTTTGCCGATAAAATCTGGGACATGTATGGGGTACCCCTTTCTGAGTCAGATGTAATGCTGCCAAGTGATTATCTCGAACCGCAGATTACTGAAGAAGTCGAAGAGGAAGCCTGGAAGATGCCGGTTACCGCAGGTGAACGTGTGACGGATGTGCCCGGGACAACAGACACCAAAAGGTATTCCTGGGATTCCGATTCCGGCGCGGTGATACGATCGACCAACTGGGAACAGACCGAAGTCAAACCACCGGTGATAAACAATGGCGATTTTTTCATTCGGGATGTCAAGTTTAAACAGGGCGAGGTAGAAGTAAAGCTAAGAAACGACCGGCCGGCAGAAAACAGATTTAAAGTTGAAGCGGCAGACTTCTTAGACGCGGTTACTATTGAAACCCACTTTTTAGTCAGTTACAACCCTGATGCCAGACAAAGTACTGTGATCGTTTACGAGGGTAAAGTAGAAGTGAAAACAAATGATGGGAAAACACACCTTGTTTCTCCCGTTGGCGACAAGCCGGGAGTGCTGATCGTTACTCAAAAACTATCATTTGTTAAATTGACAATCAGTATAGCAGTTATTTCGACGATCATCGTCGTTGTTGCAGGGCTAAAGTCGTTCAAGAAAAAATCAAAAACATGAGTTCATCACAATTCTGGGTCGGGATGCTGGTACCTCCCTTTTTAAAATGGGCAAGTCCCCGGTTGAGAAAGTTTTTCAAGCTTGAAGAGTTTGATGCTCACACACGGGAAAGAATTACTACCAAACAATATCCTTCTTATTTTTCTTTTTTGTATGGTCTGTGGATTCTGGCACTTCTGGCAAGCGGAATAATCGTGCTGCTCTCCTTCATGATCTATGGTCAGACTCTTTTTCCGGATAAAAATTATGCGGTGCCTGTTTTTCTGGGACTGATTAATATGATAGGAGTCTGGTTTATTTTTGGAGCAATTCTTGATGCTGTATTCTGGCGGATTTCTTCAGAACATTTCAGAGACTACGTCATGTTTAGACAACTCAAATCAGGATGGGGATACGATATAAAACAACAGATCGTCACATTGTTCAAAATCGGGTTTGTCTATTATCTCGTCATGTTTCCCCTTATACTCCTCCTTCTTTTTATATGACTATACTTGCATTGACTCTTCTGTTTATGCTACTCTCAATATAGCTCACTATGCCTGCCCAAAAAAAAGATGAGACTGTAACCAATCAAAAAGTCTCCGTAAAAAAGGATATGCCGTTTCTGCAGAGATTGCAGGCGGTAAAAAAGAAATGGTTATTTATTGGCGGAGGCATTCTGCTTCTCCTCCTTGTTGGCATTATAATAAACATATCCTCCAACACTTCTCCTGACAATATTCTTCCCTCAGAACCGCAAGAAGGAGAATCGGTTGTCACCGGAAGTGTTTCTGATGAAGGAGGAAATCCGGTGGACGGAGCGCGCGTAGTCAGCAAAAATCATATGGTTACAACCGCTCCGGACGGAAGCTTTGCCATACCGGCAGAAGCGGATGAAAATCTTACGGTTTCGGCATTTGGGTATGAAAGTACGACCATGTCCGTATCCGATCCCAACGTGCGACTAACCGTGCTTCCGGGAGGAACGGTGCGTATCTCAGTGATCGATACGGATAGAAACCCATTGGAAGACTCGCTGGTCGTGCGTCTCGATCCAAACACTTCAGCGCCGGTTTCAGAAGCGATTACCGATCAGTATGGTAGCGTCTTTTTTGCAGATATTCCTTCGGGGCAGGCGGCATTTATTGTGCTTCGCCCGGGATACGGTGTCGGATGGGCAGAACTTGCGGTAGCTCCCGGTTCAACAGAACAGCAAGTTATCGTACTCTCGGAAATGTCTGAGGGAGAGAAGCTCTCATCATCGACTGATTGGTGGCCAGTTAAACCAGTCTATGCTCAAGAGAGAGACGGCCTGTCCTGGAGCGTCGATAAGGATTCTGACACCTCTTCGTACATTCAGATTATTCGTGACAATGAGCAGCTCCAAATTCTGATACACTCACTCAATCAGGCGGCAAGCAGTCAGAAAGGAGTCCCGTTTGATCCGGTGTTAGTCCGGGATCTTCTCTCACAGAAAGGCCTGGATATTCCCGTTAGTACGGTTCGTATTCTTCGAGACGACGGACAAGGAGCCAGGAGAATCACCTATCAAAACGGCACGGAACAGTCAACAGTACCTGCAGATTCAATCTCCATTCCCATCAGTCAGCCTCCGGTCAATGCCTCAATGGCATTCTTGCAACGCCAATATCAGCAAAACCTGACACATGCACTTTCTGATCCGGGCACCGTTGTTGCAACCAGTTGGACAGAAGCCGAGGCAGCAGAGCTAAGTGGCGCACACTACGTTCTTCTTGACAGTCCGAATCGTTCGGTTTGTTGTCATCGGCCGGATGTTGAAGGAAGCGGTTCGGCAGCGGCTGGAGATATTTCCTCTTCAGTATCATCCAATACCACAGAACCGGCAGGTATACAGATTACGTCGGCCGCCGGTGAATCCCGGTATACCCCATCGTATGATACGTCGATAACGACGGGCGCATTGGTTTCGGCAGCTGAAGAAGCACGGAAGAATGCCCGTGATTTCAGTCTGGCAAAAGAAATACCGGCGCCGGATCCGGCATACGCGCCCCCGGATTTCTTACATGATTTTATTGAAGAAGGTCTACGTCCCTCTGTTATGTACGATCGGGGAAGCACACACTATCAATACTTCTGGGAAAATTATCTGCTGTACAAAACACAGTATGCTTCAGATCGTGCCCAGTCGATTGACGGCTTACGAGATTCAATCGATCAGAGCATTGCTGACCAGAAAGTCCGGCATACTGCGGCCCAGGCAGCAGCACAAGCGTTCTCGGGAGCAGCGGGAATGACCGGAGGAATTCCGGGAGCCGCAGGGGCTGCGGGTGCTGGCATGATGAACTACGGTGATCAATCGTCAAATGCCAACGACCAGGACTACAATAATTATGAAGACGACGATTATGAAACAGGTATCACACCACCGGACGATGGTGATGGCGAGGATGGATCGACAGACTATGACACAACCACTCCTGATACAAATACGAGCGGTTCCGCAGGAGGATCTACCCAGTCTAATCCTCAAGGTGGCAGTTACGGCCCGGGTGCGGTAGGATCACGATGAAAACAAAAAAACATAAACGAGTATTTCAATGGTGGTGGGTTGTTGTCCCGGCAGTGTTTGTGGTAGCTCTTGTGGCATATGGTATGGTGCGCAGGTCAACTCAACAATTTACCAACAGCAGTTACCAAGTTTATGAAGATTCCCGGTATGGGTTTACCGTTGAATATCCCCGGAACTGGGAGGTAGCAAAAGATACCCACGTTTTTGAAAATGGTGACGTCGTCGCATTTCAAATAAAAGGCCCAACTCAGAAACGGTATACGGAATTCATTGATGGCGCGCGATTTATCGTCTCAAAACCCTTCACCATTGATACCGATCTTGAAATCTGGATGAAAGGCTATTTTGATGATCAGGCAAAGTTCTCAAAGCTTACACTTGCCAAGTATCCGTTTGAGGCGGTGGAAGATTGTTCACAATTCGGTTGTATGCAGTATGTATTTACGACGATCAATGGAGAAACGTATGGCGTGGTACTTTTCGCGCAAGGCACCAGCAAAGAGAAAGCCGCCTACGAAAACGCGTTGCTTTACATGCTCAAATCGCTTACGTTTACAAAAGATTATTGATTTTAATTCTTAATAACTCTCCCATGTATCATTTACCCCATCATAGCGATAGATCTTGCTATTTTCATCAACAGCGTAGCGTCCAAATGTCGTCTGATGATCCGGAAATACTTCAAAGACCCGGATTGCCGTTGTCCCCTGTGGCGCGCCACCAAAATTCTCTCTTTCGACATGAAACGTTGATCTTCCACCCTCTTCAACGGCATTTTTAAACTCGATCACTTCTGGAAGCTGGGAAACTTGCGTGATAGCATCTCCACTTTGAGTCTTTGAGTCTTCCATCATACTCGTCTCTTGTCTGGGTGCATAAAGATTGAGCACGTCATTCAAAGACCGGGAAACCATGACAAAAACTCCAGCTATGATAAGAACTACAGCCAGCCACAATATTTTGTTATTGTCAAATATCTTTAAAGGGCTCATGTTTTTCCTCTATACTTGGTTGTTTCAATATACGCTGTTCATCTCAACAGTCTTTCTACCTCGACTCTGTCCATGGTCCGCAATTTTTACACCCTTCATATTCAGACGGGCCCGAGGTGCCTGTCGTATCATCATATACGGCGTCATCCTGATCTTCTGAAATCGTAGGAGTCGGTGTCGGAGTAAACGTGGGCGTTGGCGTCAATGTTAAAGTTGGTGTAACGGATACAGACGGTGTCGGAGTAGGCGTTCCTGATGGAACAACAGCCAGCATTGCCTTTTTCCAAGCATCAGATATAAATATTCCATTCCGAGGAGGCAAAGGGATCGGTTGAGCATACCAAGTAGGGTCTAGATCAAATTGGGCAAATAGATTATCTTTATAGAGGGGATCAGAAAGAGTTATCCTTACCCAAGTATGCGTCGGAGAGAAAATCTGCTCACTTTTTATTCCATATTCTTCCAAAGATTCCTGAAGTATTGTCGCCATATGCCGGCACATTCCAACGTTCTCTTTTAAACAAGCAGCCGGGCTATCATCCGATGGCACTCCAAAACGGACGACTCTGCTTGTTATTTGTTCGTAGATATCCTTGATTATCTCAAGCTCCGTCTCCTTACCGCTTGTTAGTTTGTATTCACCCGCAAATTGCGTTCCCCCAGCTAGTCCGCGCCAGAATGCGCCTTTCCCGGATTCCTCATCAAAATACGCTTTGGCAAATTCTATATCTTTCATTCCGTTTTCATCCGGATCCGTATCCAACGAAGGGCCTAGTCTGGCACGATCTTCGGTCGCAAGAACTTGTTGGGGAGTAATTGGCGCGGGATAAAAAAACTTAGTCCCCTCTGTCGTTTCCCGAAACATCCATTCGCTGGGATCGCCTGCCAAAGCCCTCTGTATGTCGGCAAAATCCTGCAATGTATCTGCGCTCTGAGCAAAAGCCGCGTGTGAGAACCAGAAAAAAAGTAATACAAAGATAAATACCCGTAGCTTATTCATTGATACATACCCCTTCCTGTAAAGAATCTAACACTGTCGAAAGAATCTGCTTTGCCTGCTCTTCATTGCCGGTCGTATAAAATACCGATACGAGAAACCTGCCTTTTTCCCGGCTTAATCCGAACGTTTTCTCATCTTCTGTGTCAGCATTGCCATCTACTGACATTTCATACATATATATGTCTCCTTCTTTTGTAAAACGCATTCCAAATTCGGCAAGTTTTTCTTCAATACTTTCCCCATTTGCCGAGACAGTCACGAACCTGCTATCTGTCGTCAGTGCCATACTAATTTCATCATCCGACAAAATAGCATACGGCGTATCCAGCTTAAACGAAAATTTATTTTCACCGAAACAGACTACTCCTGGGGCGTGCTGGCTAAATACCTCAATTCCCTCCTTGGGATCTACAACAACACCCTGTTCATCCGTATAGTCCACCGATGTTATATTGGTGTCCGAACCCCCGGATACAATCAGGTATGCTCCGAGAATAAGGATAACTGCTGAAATTATGCCCGCGTTTATCTTCTTCCTCATATCTGGTACTACTTCGTCCTTTTTCAAAAGCTGCATCTGTTGCCAGAGGAGGAAAACAGCAACGTTCAAAGTAAGGAGTATTAAAACAGCTACAATTGGAGCGATGTCGTAAAGAGAAAGGGTAAATGTTCCTGGCCTGATAATCACCATCAATGCAAAAAGGGCAAGGGTGGCAAGCACTGTTAAAACAGCGGCAATTTTGAGAAACAGGTACTCTTTCTGGAAAAAAAATATGAGTGAGATGATTAGTAAAACGAAAAGTAATATTGCAAGTGTATTACCGCCAAGCGCCAGAGAAACGGCGTTTGCCCCTCCCAGGAATGGCGGCAGCCAGGGTAAAAGCGTGAGCACGAGTACTGAAGCGGTTAGGCCAACACTCGTTTTCCGCAGTCTCTCAAGCTTCTCTTTTGAGAAAGAAAAGTAAAACGTCCGAAGCGCCCAGACTGAAATAATTCCCCATGCAATCCAAAAAAAGAGTGTTTCCATAATTTATTGTGTAAACGTTGCAATTAGCATGCCATCTTTATCATACGCAGAAAGTGTCAAGTTGGTAAAGTCTCCAGGTATTTGAGGCCCGTCAACACTACATCCCGTGGCTCCGCGACAGACAACTGATGGATCGCCTGATATCGTCCCCGTCCAGACCTGCTGCCCATCCACTGTCAGACGCAACGTAATTGGCAGCAAATTTTGTATATCGGGACTGCCACTCGAAGCGACAATGATGTGCGGTTGCCTGCCGGCAATATTCGTCATGTTTTCTCCTGTTGCAAGGTCAATAAACTCAAAAAATCCGGACTTATTATCCGATGCTGTGGCCGTCGTTGACGTCGTATCTTTTTGAGGAGTAGTGACGTTTACTTGGTCCATTCCTTTGGGACATTTCGGACCATCTACACCTTTTGACCCAACCGCATTTTCTCCAAAGCCATCTTTTCCGGCCACATCCTCACTGCCTTCTGTTCTTTGTACGCCGGCTGGCACACGAAGCGAAACCTGTCCGCCTTTCCCCGGCGTCGCCACCCCCCGTCCACCTTTCCCCCCGGGACAATCGCACTTGTTGGCATCCCCTCCTTTTCCAGGGTGAACTTCTGCATCTCCTCCATCCCCACCGTAGATCGATCCTATGAAAATGTTCTGCAAACCTTGGACATTTCCCTGTGCCCGAAGAACCCTGGGATTTGCCGCTCCATTGCCGCCGGTTGCAAATGCATCAGCACCATTCATAGCTTCGCGATTTTCACAACCATCTATGCCATCCCGACCGTACGCAATTGCTTTTCCGCCATTGCCGCCTCTGCCAGGGTAAATATAAAATCCTCCCAAAATTTCAATTGCTTCCTTGGCTGTAAACTTGAAGTTTGAAGGATTCCCGCCAAGTCCGGCGACGGCTCTACCCGGATCGCAATTTTTATCGGTAACAGCATCTCCGCCTTTACCGCCGCTGCCAAGATACAGATAGAAATTTCGAATTCGCAATACCTTTGCGTGACCCCTAAGCCGCATAGCATTTCTCTTGAATGTATCTTCGGGGCTTTCTGATTCGGGAACATTGATATCGCAACCGCCAATAATATCGTGCCCATCATGCCCATCAGGCGTAAACATGTACGCGTCCTCAATATCCAAAACGCCGTTTGGCATTGCCGCCCAGATCAAAATGTAATCCAAATATTTCGGTACCTTTTTCAAATCAATCCATCCGGGGAACGGCTCATCCGGATGTCCGACAGACATGCCGATTTTTCCTTTAAACGATATTCCTTTCTCTTTGACCATATCCTGATCACCTAAAATATTTGACGTTTCCGACGGATAAGCATTGTTTATAGCCATGAGCGGTTTTATATTTACATGGTATGCCTGCGGTGGTGTCTGGCCAAAAAGCGGACCAATTCGGAATCCTTCTCCCGTATCTGCGGCGGTTTCAAAGAAGACATTTTTAAATTCTTCCGGTGTGGTCAATAGTAGGTCTGGCGATTCAACGATTTGAACATGCGCGTTTGAAACAAGATACGATTCTTTGGTAAATACCGCACGACCCCTGATTATAAGCACGATGCCGTTTAACGGTCCATCGGTCGTTATGTCCGTCTCCTCGCGATTGCAAACAATAGTACCTGTTACTATCAACTCATCAGTTGCATCAATAGAGAGCTCACCGTTTTCGCACCGAATAATACCATCAATCGTTGCCGGCCCTTCAAGTACTACTGTTGCGCCGTTTTTTACCGTTACTGTTTTATGCTT